>Ga0102950_1000549_pt1 | contig 10833 bp, 9 predicted proteins | sample SalPon2A_B_D2_MG_FD_78505 | JGI IMG/M metagenome (GOLD analysis project Ga0102950, IMG submission 78505) | Soil microbial communities from South San Francisco under conditions of wetland restoration - Salt Pond MetaG R2A_B_D2_MG | ecosystem: Environmental > Terrestrial > Soil > Wetlands | place...
AGTTCGACCGTGTTGTCGTCGATGCGCCGGACACCGTGCTCGAGATGGAACTGCACGCCTTTGGATTCATGCAGCGATTGCACGAAACGGCCCAACACGTCCCCGAACACGCGCTCGAGGGGGATCTTCTCGGGTGCAACCACGTGCACCTTCAGGCCGCGTTTAATCAGTGAGGCCGCTACCTCGAGTCCAATGAAACTCGCACCGACGACGACGGCCCGTTTGGCGCCTTTTCCAATAGCCGCGATGATGGCGCGGCTGTGGGCGGTCGTTCGCAGGTAGTGCACATGGTTGGCGCCGGCGCCGGGAATCGGCAGATGGATCGGCTCCGCGCCGGTTGCCAGCAGCAGCTTGTCATACTCCAGCGTACCGCCGTCTACGAGTTTCACCTTGTGCCGTTTTGCGTCGATGCCTTCCACTTCGCAGTTACGCAGCAGTTTGATGTCGTGTTGCTTGTAAAAGTCCTCGCCGTGCAGCGGCACCCAGTCCTCCGGCGCATCGCCTGCGAGGTAATCCTTGGACAGGTTGGGGCGGTCGGCAGGCAGATCGGGACCGGATTCAAGCAAGGTTATCTCGCCCTCGTAGCCATGCCAGCGTAGCGTCTCGGCGGCGGTGTTGCCCGCGGCACCGGCGCCGATGATCACGATTTTTCCAGATACCGCCGATGGGTCCGGCGGTGACCAGGCGCCCTTTTCGGTGTCCGGTCGGCGTTTGCCGACGCGTACGGTATCGCCCGAACGCTCGACTTCCCAGCACGGTAACGCCTTCATCCCCGGCGCGGAGAGCACCTCGCCGTTACGCAGGTTGAAGCACGCGTGATGGTAGGGGCAGCGCACGGTCTCGCCGACTACAAGTCCCTCCGCGAGCGGTCCGTGGTAGTGGGTGCAGTGGGCGCCGACGGCGTGCACGTCTTCCCCCCGGCGCACGAGAATGATCTCGTCTTTGCCCACGTGGCCGAGGAGCGGCTCCCCGTCTTTCAGGTCGGCGAAGGAAATGCCGGTGGCAAGGTCCGGGCCGGCGGGCGCGTTCTTCTTGCTCATGCAGGTCTCCGCGGGGGAACCGTTCCAGTATGGACCCGCACCCGGGTCGGCCTCAAGTTCGCCCACGGCGCCGCCGGGTGATCCCGTTCCGGCCACGCCGCTAGGTCTGCGCGGGTTTGAACGCCCACAGGCGGCTGCCCGTAAAGTTCCACAGGAACGCGATTCCCGTCGCGAATATCTGGGCAAGCCAGTAGTTCAGTCCGAGGTGGTCCGCGAGAAGCCACATGAGCCCGGTGTTGATGCACCAGCCGACGATCAGGATGGCGTAGTATTTGGTCGCGGTATCGCGGTGGGACTTTTCGCTGCGGAAGGTGAACTTGTAATTGAGCAGGTAGTTGACGATGGAACCGAGGATGTAGCCCATGCCCGAGGAAATCGCGGCGGAGAGGTGAAGCAGGTCCACGCCGATCCACAGCACCAGGTACTGGACGAGCGTGCCCACCGCGCCAACGGCGGCAAAGCGGAGCATCTGGCGTAATATGGCGGCGGACAGTGGCACGGTCGATCAGGGTTCGCGGAGACCGGGCATTATAGGATGGGCGCGGGGATTCCCGGAAAAAAGAAACCCCCGCCGGGCGGGGGTTCATTGCGTCGTTTGAAACCGGCTTAGATGGATTCTTCGTCGAGGAAGCTGCGCAGGCGTTCCGAGCGGGACGGGTGCTTGAGCTTGCGGATCGCCTTCGCCTCGATCTGGCGGATGCGCTCGCGCGTCACGTCGAACTGCTTGCCGACTTCCTCCAGGGTGTGGTCGGTGTTGGTGCCGATGCCGAAGCGCATGCGCAGCACTTTTGCCTCGCGGGCGGTCAGGCTCGCGAGTACCACGTGCATCGCCTCGCGCAGGCCGTCGTTGATCGCCGAGTCCACCGGCGCCGTGACCGACTCGTCCTCAATGAAATCACCCAGGTGCGAATCCTCGTCGTCGCCGATCGGCGTTTCCATGGAGATCGGCTCCTTGGAGATGCGCATTACCTTGCGCACCTTGTCCTCGGGCATCTCCATCTTCTCGGCCAGTTCTTCCGGCGTCGGGTCGCGACCCTTCTCCTGGAGCAGCTGGCGCTGGATGCGGTTGAGCTTGTTGATCGTCTCGATCATGTGCACCGGGATACGAATGGTGCGGGCCTGGTCGGCGATCGAGCGCGTGATGGCCTGGCGAATCCACCAGGTCGCGTACGTCGAGAACTTGTAGCCGCGGCGGTACTCGAACTTGTCCACGGCCTTCATCAGGCCGATATTGCCCTCCTGGATCAGGTCCAGGAACTGCAGGCCGCGGTTGGTGTACTTCTTCGCGATGGAGATCACGAGGCGCAGGTTGGCCTCCACCATCTCCTTCTTCGCGCGGCGGGCCTTGGCCTCGCCGATCGACATCTGCCGCTTGAGTTCCTTGATCTCGACGAGCGGCAGCTTGAGCTGCTTCTCGAGTTCGATCAGCTTCTTCTGCTGCGCCTGGATGTCGGGCGTGCGCGTGCGGATCGTTGCTGACCACTTGCGTTTGGCGCGCACGTGCCGGTCGACCCACTTGAGGTCCGTCTCGTGGTCGGGGAAGCTGCGGATGAAGTCCTGGCGCGACATGCCGGCCTCCTTCACGCAGATTTTCATGATCGCCATTTCGCACTGGCGCACGGTCTCGAGCCGGGCCTTGAATTGCCCCTGCATGAGCTCGTGCATGCGCGGCACGAGCTTGAGCTCCTGCATCAGGCGCACGAGTTCGAGGCGGTTCTTCTGCGCGCTAGCGGCTTCGTAGCCGTAACGCGCCAGCGAACGCTCGGTTTTGGCGTGCTGCTTGCGGATCACGTCCATGTGGTTGGCGAGGCGCTTGAGGTCGAGCCCTTCGGCGGGGTTCGTCGGGCGGCGCTGCTTGTTCGCCGGCGGGCCCTTCTTCACCGGCTCTTCCTCGATGTCCTCGTCGGGATCGCCGTCCTCGTAGTTGCCGTCATCGTCGTTCGAGGAGGCCTGTTCTTCTTCCTCTTCTTCCTCTTCTTCCTCGGCTTCGTGTTCGGCGATGATGAATTCGTTGAAACCGGTCAGCACTTCGGTCATGCGCTGCTCGCCCGCCTTGACCTTGTCGTATTCGGACAGCAGCAGTTCGGCCGTCTCGGGCACGCTGCCGATGGCGGTGAACATCTGGTCGAGGCCGGCCTCGATGCGCTTGGCAATGCGGATCTCGCCCTCGCGGGTGAGCAGGTCGACCTGGCCCATCTCGCGCATGTACATGCGCACGGGATCCGTGGTACGTCCGAGTTCGGCATTCACGGCGGCCAGTGCGGCCGCAGCTTCCTCGGCCGCGTCCTCGTCCGTGATCGACTCGGAAGCCAGCATGAGCATATCGGCGTCGGGGGTCGTCTCGAACACCGTGATACCCATGTCGTTGATCATGTTCACGATGTCTTCGAGCTGCTCCGGATCGACGATGTCATCGGGCAGGCAATCGTTGATATCCGCGTAGGTCAGGTAGCCCTGTTCTTTGCCCAGGGCAATCAGGTTGCGGATCTGATCGTTACGGTCTTCGCTCATTCGGTTACTCGCGCGTCGTTTCGGCGCTTTGGGCGCAGGGAACAGTACATTTTAGCAGAGGAAGCGGCTTTTAGCCCGTTGAATTCAAGCCTTTTTGGCGTTTTGCCAGCAAATCGCGGAGCCGTGCCTGGCTGGCTGCGTCAAGGGCCTGGCCGTTATCCACTGCCTGCCGCAGGCGCTCCAGTTCGGTCTCTACGGCGCTGTCTTCAAGGCGTCCCAGGGTTTCATTGAATTCCAGCGCCAGCCGGGCCTCCTGCCCGTCCTCTGCCAGCTGCCAGATGGAGTCGCGGTATTTTTCCGGGAGCCGCCCGAGGCGTGGGGCCGCGGGATCGGGTCGGAAGCGCTCCAACAGGCTGGCAGTGGTTAGATGGGGATGCCGCACCAGAGTTTCAACCATGCGCTCCAGCACCTTCGCCCCCGGGAGGTCCAGTTCGGTCAGATCGGTATCAGGCAGGGTCGCAGCCACGGCCTGGGGAGCCGCCAGGGCCAGGGCCAGGGCCCGTTCCACGCGGGGATCCCAGCGCGGCGCGGGTTTCTGGCTCGAGGCCGAAGGCCGCGGTGTGGGCACGGCACGCGCCGGACGTGGCACGGTGGTCTCGTTCAGCAAGGGTTCGAGCCGTGACAACGGCAGGTTCAGGCGCTCGGCCGCTTCGGCGGTGAGGGTCTCGCGGAACAGCGGATCACGAATCCGCTGCAGCAGCGGTTTCAGTGCGCCGGCAAAGCGGGCGCGGTGTTCGGCCCCTTCCATGCCGGGCTTGGCCAGGGTGTCGAACAGATAGCCCGAGAGCGGTTGCGCCGCCTCCAGGACCTGCTCGAAGGCTTCCACACCCTGGAGCCGGACGAGGCTGTCCGGGTCTTCGCCGGATGGCAGGAAGGCGAAACGGGCCGTGCGGCCGGGACCCAGGACGGGAAGCACCTGTTCCAGCGCCCGCCAGGCGGCCCGCAGTCCGGCGGCATCACCGTCGAAGCAGAACACGACCTCCTCTGCGCCGGTCCGGAACAGGGCCTCCGCCTGGGCCTCGGTCACGGCGGTGCCGAGCGTGGCAACCGCCGCGCCGTAACCGGCCACCGCCAGCCCGATGACGTCCAGGTAGCCTTCCACGACGACCAGGCGTTGCAGGCGTCGTTCGCGCTGGCGGGCTTCGTAAAGGCCGTAGAGGAGCTGACCTTTGTGGAACACCGGGGTTTCGGGGGAGTTAAGGTACTTGGCCTTGTCGTCGCCCAGGGTGCGGCCACCGAAGCCTACCGTGCGCCCGCGGTTGTCGTGGATGGGTAACATGAGGCGGTTGCGGAACCGGTCGTAGGGGCCGCGGGCATTGTTGGCCAGCAGGCCCGCCTTGAGACCCGGATCCGGCCCGATTCCCGCCTTGCGCAAGGCGGCAAGCAGCGTTTCCCCGCCGGCCGGGGCGTAGCCGATGCCGTATTCCTCGCGGGCCGCTTCCAGCCCGCGCTGCGCGAGGTAGTCCTGCGCGAGCGGGCTGCGGGCGAATTCCGCCGCGTAGAATCTCTGGGCCCGGGAAAGAACTTCGTAGAGGCCGGCGTGCGGGTTTTCGGCAGCCCCCGCCTCGTGCGGTACTTCCAGGCCCAGTTCGCCCGCCAGTTGCTCGACGGCCTGGGGAAAATCGAGGTGATCGTAGCGCATGACAAAGCCCAGTGCCGTGCCATGGGCGCCGCAGCCGAAGCAGTGGAAAAACTGTTTCTGGGGGCTAACCGTGAACGAGGGGGTCTTTTCGTTGTGGAACGGGCACAAACCGGCGAATTCGCGTCCTTGCCGCTTGAGGCGCACGCGGCGGCCGATCAGCTCGACGATGTCGGCGCGGGCGATCAGCTCGTCGATGAAGGTCTGTGGGATCAAGCCCGCCATGGTGTAGTGCCGGTTCGGTTCAGTCGCGACAGGGAACGCACAGAGTAGCGCAGTCCGGCACCGGGCTGGCCGATATTCCGCCGGCATGAGGGGGGGCGGCGTCAGCCGCGCTCCGATAGGGGCGTCTCAGTCGGCGAGTTGGTCGCGGACGCGGCGGCTGACTTCGCTCATGTCGGCGCGCCCGGCGAGTTTCGCTTTCAGGATGCCCATGACCTTGCCCATGTCGCGCCGGCTGCTGGCGCCGATTTCGCGGATGGCGTCCTTGATCTCCGCGTCGAGCGTGGCCGCGTCGACGGGTTCGGGCAGGTATTCGGCCAGGACTTTGGCTTCGGCATCTTCGGCGGCGGCGCTGTCCTCGCGGCCGGCGTTACGGAATTGTTCGCTCGCTTCGCGGCGCTGCTTGATCAGGCGTTCGATCACGCCCAGTGCTTCGTTTTCGGCGAGGCCTTCGGCACGGTGCCCCGAATCGATTTCGCGCTGCTTCAGGGCCGCCAAGGCCATGCGCAATACCCCAAGGCGTGCGGTATCACGCGCCTTGAGCGCGACTTTCATGTCGTTTTCCAGACGGTTTTTCAGAGCCATGGCGGGATGGCGTGCCGGCTCAGTAGAGGCGTTGGCGCCGGGACTGTTCGCGCGAAATTTTCTTCATGTGGCGCTTGGCAGCGGCGGCACGCTTGCGCTTACGCTCCTGCGTCGGCTTCTCGTAGAACTCGCGGCGGCGCAGCTCGGAGAGAATACCGGCCTTTTCGCACGCGCGCTTGAAGCGGCGCAGAGCCACATCGAATTGTTCGTGGTCACGTACTCGGACTGTCGGCATAGTGGGTCGAAACCCCGTTTTGCAAGCCGTCCATTGTATGCAGGAAGCCCCGCAAACGCAAGCCTCGCCTTGCTGCCGGGCCAGCCGATCATGACGGCCGGCCGGGCGCTTCGTGTCCGGTAACCTGCCGGCCGGATCCGGCGTCTCGGCCTCCCGCTCGGTTGCAGATGGCCGTTCGCCGCGGGACTCGTTTCGAGCGGCCCTGTGGCCCGGGAACAGCGGGATCGTTGGCGCCCGTACCTGACCCCGATCTTGCCTTCAGAACTGATCTTGGCTGTGCAGCGGTATTGCCGTGGAGGGCGTGGATCACCGTGGGGCGCATGCCGATCGGCGACGTGGGCAGAATCTTCCGTCTTTGCCCCGGCGTTCAGTTGTCCCGGTGTTCCGGCCAGGCGAGATCGAGTAGGCGCTCCAGCGGGCCGGCCAGCCGGTCGGTGTCGCGCGCCACCAGGGTGGCATGACCGAGCTTGCGCTTGGGCCGAGGCCCCTTGCCATAGTCGTGCAGGTGCAGGCCGGGAATCGCGAGCAATTCCGAGGTTGGCGGCATCTCGCCGATGATGTTGATCATCGCGGCTTCGCCGACCGCGTCGGTTTCGCCGAGCGGCAGATCGAGCACGGCGCGCACGTGGTTCTCGAACTGGCTGGTGACACAGCCCTCGATCGTCCAGTGCCCGGAGTTGTGCACGCGCGGCGCCATCTCGTTCGCAAGGAGTTTGTCGTCGCGAATGAAGAACTCCACCGCCAATACGCCCGCATAGTCGAAGTGCTCAAGCAGGCGCATGACATAGTCGCCGGCCTTGCGTTCCAGTTCGGGTGGCGTGGCCGGTGCGCGCGAGACGCGCAGGATGCCCTGGTGGTGCCGGTTCTGGCTCAGCGGGTACAGCCGCGTATCGCCATTGGGCCGCCGCGCGCCGATCATCGAGACTTCGCGCTCGAAGGGCACGAAGGCTTCCAGGATCAGGTCCCCGCCGCCCAGGTATTCGAAGGCTTCCGCAATCTCGGCCTGGTCGTGGATGAAGCGCTGCCCGCGGCCGTCGTAGCCGAGCCGGCGTTTTTTCAGAACGCCCGGCAGGCCGAGATCTTCTGCCGCGCCGTGCAGGTCCTCGAGCGTGTCGATCGCACGGTAGGGTGCGACGGGAATTCCCTGCGATTCGAAGCAGCGCTTTTCCAGCAGCCGGTCCTGGCCGGTTTCCAGGGCCAGCGGGCCCGGTCGGCACAGGTGTTCCACGCCCGCTTCGCGGAGCGCCTCGGCGGGGATGTTTTCCACGTCGAAGGTCAGGACATCGGCCTGGCCTGCCAGTTCCGCGATCTTCGCGGGGTCGTCGAGGTTGCCGATCACGATGTCGCCCACCTGGGCGGCGGGCGCGTCCGGCTTGGTGTCGAGGAAAGTGAAGCGCGCGCCCAGCGGGTAACCGGCGAGCGCCAGCATGCGGCCCAGCTGGCCGGCTCCGAGGACGCCGACCTTCACGCCTCGTCCCGCGGGTCGGGGTGGGCGAGGATGGTTTCGGTCTGGCGGGCGCGCCAGGTCTCGAGGCGCCCGGCGACGCCGGTGTCTTCCACCGCCAGCAGTGCCGCCGCGAACAACGCGGCGTTGGCGGCGCCGGCGGCGCCGATGGCAAAGGTCGCGACGGGCACGCCCTTGGGCATCTGCACGATCGAAAGCAGAGAGTCCAGCCCGTTCAGGGCGCGCGACTTGACCGGAACGCCGAGCACCGGCAGGCGGGTCTTGGCGGCAAGCATGCCGGGCAGGTGCGCGGCGCCGCCGGCGCCCGCGATGATTGCCTTGAGTCCGCGTTCCGCCGCGCTCTCCGCATACTCGAACATCAGGTCGGGCGTGCGGTGCGCCGATACCACGCGGGTCTCGTAGGGGATACCCAGTTCGTCGAGCAGGTATGCGGCTTTCTCAAGGGTGTCCCAGTCGGAGCGCGAGCCCATGATGATGCCCACGCGCGGCGCTGCGGTGTTCATTGCGAGGTCTCCGAGGCGACGGCCGCTGCGGCTTCCGCCGCCGCTTCTGCATCGCCGAGGTAGCGGCTGCCGGTAACCCCGAGGTTGTCGTCGAGGCTGTAGACCAGCGGAATGCCGGTGGGGATATTCAGTTTCGTGACGGCCTCTTCGTCGAGTCCGTCCAGGTGCATGCACAGCGCCCGCAGACTGTTTCCGTGCGCGGACACCAGGACGCGCTCGCCGTTGCGCATCGCCGGCACGATGGTCTGCTTGTAACAGGGCACCACGCGGGCGACCGTGTCGGCCAGGGATTCGGTGGCCGGCAATTGCTCCGGCTCGAGGTTGCGGTAACGCGGATCGAAGCGCGGGTGGCGCGGGTCGTCCTCGGCCAGGGCGGGCGGGCGCACCGCGTAGCCGCGGCGCCAGGCATGGACCTGTTCCTCGCCGTGTATTTTTGCGGTCTCGACCTTGTTCTTGCCCTGCAGGTCGCCGTAGTGGCGCTCGTTCAGGCGCCAGTCCTTTTCCACGGGCAGCCAGCGCCGGTCCAGTTCCTCGAGTGCAATCCAGAGGGTGCGGATGGCCCGCGTGAGAAACGATGTATAGCAACGGTCGAAGTCGAAATCGTTGTCACGCAGCAGGGCGCCGGCCGACCGGGCTTCCTTCACGCCTTGCTCGGACAGATCCACGTCGGTCCAGCCGGTGAAGCGTTTTTCCAGATTCCAGGTGCTTTGGCCGTGACGCAGCAGTACGAGCTCGGGCATCGGTATCGGTTATCCGCCTTCTAAAGGGCTATTTTACCTGCTTGCAACGCGTCAGCGCCACCGCGTCCGGCTCGCGGATACAATGTGTCGCCATGAGCGACCAGCACGACTTTTTTAATGTGGGGCGGTTGAAAGACTGCGCCGAACTTGCCTTGCAGGCCAGCCGGGACGAAGGTGCCGAGGCGGCCGAAGTGGATGTCGCCGTCGATACCGGACTGTCGGTGACGGTGCGTCTCGGCGAAGTCGAAACGGTGGAACGCCAGCGCGACCGCAGTCTGGACATCACCCTGTATTTCGGCAAGCACAAGGGGAATGCGAGCACCACGGATCTCGACGCCGCAGCCATTCGCCGCACGGCGCGGGCCGCGGCCGATATCGCCCGCTACACGGCCGAGGATCCCTACGCCGGCCTGGCGCCGGCCGGGCGGATGGCCACCCGTTTCCCGGATCTGGACCTGTGCCACCCCTGGAAGCTGAGCCCCGAGGAAGCGATTGAGCTTGCCCTGCGGTGCGAGACGGCGGCGCGCGATGCCGATGCCCGCATCGTCAATTCCGAGGGCGCCAGCGTGGACAGCGGGCATGGGCTTTCGGTCTATGCGAACACGCATGGCTTTGTCGGTGTGCGCGAAGGGACGCGCCATGATGCCTCCTGCGTGGTCGTGGCGGGTGACTCGAACGGCATGCAGCGCGATTATTGGTATACCACCGCGCGTGCCCGCGAGGACCTGGAAGACGTGATCCATGTGGGGCGCGAAGCGGCTCGGCGCGCACTGGCGCGTCTGGGCGCGAAACCGCTGTCGACCCGCAAGGCCCCCATTCTGTTTGCGCCCGAGGTGGCGAAGAGCCTGGTCGGTCACCTGCTCGGTGCGATCAGCGGGCGTGCCCAGTACATGCAGGCCTCGTTCCTGCTCGACGCCGCGGGCAGCACCGTCATGCCCGCGTGGACGAAGTTGGTCGAGCAACCGCATCTGCCGCGTGCGGCGGGCAGCCGGAGCTTCGATGACGAGGGCGTGGCGACGGTGGATCGCGCCATTATCGACGGGGGCGTCCTGACGGGTTACCTGTTGGGCAGTTACTCGGCGCGCCGGCTGGGCCTCGAAAGCACGGCGAATGCCGGAGGCATTTCCAACCTGGCTGTGGAGCCGGGTGGCGAGCAGCCCGGGGCGCCCATGAAGGCGCTGGATACCGGGTTTTACGTGACCGAGCTCATCGGCCAGGGCGTGAATCCCGTCACCGGCGATTATTCACGGGGCGCCGCCGGTTTCTGGGTCGAGCATGGCGAGATCGTGCACCCGGTCGAGGAGGTGACGATCGCGGGCAACCTCAAGGACATGCTGGCGGGCATCGTCACCATCGGCGCCGATATCGACACGCGCGGCAGTATCCGCACGGGGTCCATCCTGATCGACCGGATGACGATCGCGGGCGAGTAACCTGATCGAGCCGCCCGCGGCACAAGGAGTGCACGCATGACAAAGAGCCTTCTGTTCCAGCCCTTCAGCCTGCGCGAGGTGAGGTTCCGCAACCGGGTCTTTGTCTCGCCGATGTGCCAGTACTCGAGCGACGGGGGTGCGCCGACGGACTGGCACCTGGTTCATCTCGGCAGCCGCGCGGTAGGCGGCGCGGGCCTGGTGATGGTCGAGGCGACCGCGGTAACCCCCGAGGGCCGGATTTCCCCCGACGACTCGGGAATCTGGGACGACGCGCATATCGCGCCATTCCGGCGCCTCGCCACGTTCCTGGAGGCACAGGGTGCGGTGCCCGCAATCCAGCTTGCCCATGCCGGGCGCAAGGCCTCCACGGACGCGCCCTGGCGCGGCGGCGGCCCGGTCGGCCCGGAGACGCGCGGGTGGACCCCGGTGGCCCCGAGCCCGGTGGCTTTCGCCGAGGCGC
>Ga0102950_1000550_pt1 | contig 10832 bp, 8 predicted proteins | sample SalPon2A_B_D2_MG_FD_78505 | JGI IMG/M metagenome (GOLD analysis project Ga0102950, IMG submission 78505) | Soil microbial communities from South San Francisco under conditions of wetland restoration - Salt Pond MetaG R2A_B_D2_MG | ecosystem: Environmental > Terrestrial > Soil > Wetlands | place...
TCTATGCGTCCGTTGGCGATGCCATGCAATATTCCCTGTTTGAAGTAACCTCGGTTATTACCAGTACCGGTTTTGGTATTTCCGATTTTTCTGTATGGCCATTATTCCTGCCGGTGTTACTGATATTCATCAGTTTCATCGGCGGTTGCGGCGGTTCCACGGCCGGCGGGATCAAGGTCATTCGCATTCTGACTTTATTCAAACAGGCCGCCAACCAGATTTTCATGCTCGTTTATCCCAGGGCCGTACGACCGGTTAAAATAGGGAAACGTGTACTGGATGACAGGACCATCCAGGCTATATGGGGGTTTTTCGCCGTTTATATCGTGATATATGCCGTCCTTACCCTGGCGATGGTGGCTTCCGGGATGGACCAGGTTACGGCATTCTCTGCTGTTGCAGCCTGCATCAACAACCTCGGTCCGGGCCTGGGAGATGTCAGGGCCACATTCTCCTCCGTGAATGACAGCGCAAAACTGGTTGCGATTGTTGCCATGCTCATGGGCAGGCTGGAAATATTTACCCTGCTGGTCATAATCACGCCGGGATACTGGCGAGGTTAAGCCTGTCCGCCAATTACATCAGGACAGGTTATCTTTCAATGTTAAATAATCCTGCAATCCCAGGATATTCTTGATTTCATCGAAATCGACCATCTTGTCATACAGGGCGCGGGTATGTCCGTCGCGTTTAAACACGTCTGCCATTTCACGCATGATTTTTGCTGTCAGCAGGACAGAGTCGATCGGCGCCACCATCATTTTGAAACCCATTTCTTCCAGTTCTGCAGCGCTGAGTATCGGTGTTTTTCCGAATGCCAGCATATTGACGAACTTGGGATAGGCAATTCGCTTGCAGATATCTTCCAGTTCATCAATCGACAACGGCGCCTCGATGAATGCTACATCCGCACCGGCATCACAATAACGGTTGATTCGATCGATGGCATCACCCAGACCGAGGGGTTCACGGGAATCTGTCCTGGCAATCAACAGGAAATCCTCATCCTGTCGCGCAGCCACGGCAGCCTTGAATTTCAGGATCATGTCTTCGGGCGGGATCACCTGCTTGTCGCCGAAATGTCCGCAGCGCTTGGGAAAGACCTGGTCCTCCATAATAATGCCTGCCGCACCGGCGCCCTCGAATTCTTCCACGCAACGCATAACATTATGCAGGTCACCGTGACCGGTATCGGCATCGGCCACGACAGGAATACTGACACGGTGTGCCATACGCCGGGTTGCCTCCACCATTTCCGTCATACCCAGAAAATTGATATCCGGCAGCCCGAGCATGCTGGCACTGGTGCCGAAACCGCCGATAAAGACCGAGTCAAAACCGGTCTGTTCGATCAGCACTGCTGTGAGGACATCATGCGCACCCAGCGTGCGGATAATACCCGGCTGTTCCATCAATTGCCGGATCTGGCGGGTGGTTTTGACCTGTTCTGTCATGGTTCTTCTCCTGGTATCGTTGCTGTCGACAACCGGCAGCCATTAGACGAATGCAATGTTTTAGTATAAAAATAGATGCTGACGCAAACGCAAAATTTTACATATCCGGAGGTTAACATGCCGTCAGAAGCAGAAGGTAGTCTCATCATGGGCATGATCTGGATGGCAGTAATTTCCCTGCTGCTGTTCTGGTTGCCTGCTATTGGTCCTTTAATTGCCGGCATCGTTGGCGGCAAGGTTGCCGGTGGTGTAGGCAACGGCTTCCTGGCGGCATTGCTGCCGGGGCTCATCCTGGCGGCGGCACTGTTTTTCGCCGGAACCATGCTGACCGGACTGCCGGTCATCGGTGTAGTATTTGCCATGAGTTTCATGCTGCTGGTCGTTATAAACATTGTACCCCTGCTGATTGGTGCACTCATTGGAGGATTGCTGGCCTGATATTTTCAGCCCGCCCCGCCGCTTGCAGCATTATTCTTTTTTATCCTGTCGAACCTTTACGGTGAACCAATCCGGGTGCATTTGTGCTATCCTGCGCCCACTGCCAAAGCCGTCTTAATCCAGTGTCAACCACGAGGCCGTTCATGAATATATTACGTAGTCTGGTTTTCATCTGCCTGTGTTTCCCTTTTCTGGTGCAGGCTGACATGCGTGCAGCCAACCATGCATTGGATGTCAAGGATTACAAAACTGCGGTGCGTGAATTCAGCGAACTTGCAGAACAGGGTAATGCCACTGCCCAGGCCCAACTGGGTTATTTGTACTACGTCGGTGAAGGCGTGGAAAAAAATTACGACAAAGCCAGGGGATGGTTTCACAAGGCAGCCATCCAGGGAAACCGTGACTCCCAGTATAACCTCGCCGTTATGTATGCCTTCGGCGAGGGCACAGAACAGGATATGAGTGAAGCCGCCGTCTGGTACCGGCGTGCGGCAGAACAGGGTCATGATGTTGCCCAATACAGCCTGGGTATTTGTTACGCCTATGGAGAGGGCGTGCCACAAAATGCGCAGACAGCTGCCGAGTGGTACCTGTTGTCTGCAAAACAGGGCTATGTCAATGCACAGGCCATGGTCGGCAGCCTCTATCACACCGGTGATGGCGTGCCCCAGGATTACGGCAATGCCGCCTACTGGTATGAGAAAGCCGCCAGGCAGGGCAATGCTGCGTCCCAATACAATCTGGGCACGTTGTACCGCGCCGGCAAGGGCGTGGAAAAGAACAATGATGCCGCAATAACATGGTATCAAAGAGCGGCAGACCAGGGTTATGACGCCGCCCGTAAAGAACTGGTGAGCATGACCCGGGACGTAACGCCAGCATCTGCCGCAGGTACGTCACCGGAAAGCGGTGGCGAGCAGGTATCTGAAGCAACTGCATCATCAACCTCCCCTGCCCCTGCAACGACAACACGCGAGACAACAGTAAAGGAAACGCCCGAAGCAACGGCACAACCAGCCAGTAGCCGGGAAAAACCAATGGCAGAAACAACCGTTGAATCCACGCCCTCATCCAGTACGACATCAACACGGCGGGAAACGGCAAGCGCGGAAATGGCAGGAACATCCGTTGACACAACGCCGGATACAACAAAAGAAAAATCCGGCGGTATATTCGGTTTCTTCGGCAAGTTATTCTCTTCTGACGAAGATGAAGCGAAAAGCAGCGGGGCAACAGAAAACGCTGCTGCCTCGAGCAATACCCTGTCGGAAGATACTACTGCCACAGAAAACCGGGAAGAAGCCCGCAGTTATGCAGCAAACAGCCGCGCAGCAGGCGAACAACTCGCTGACGTGGACGAGAGTAAAGCAGAAGAAGAACAACAGTTACTTGCCCGCGCAGAACCAGAAAGCGTCACCCCTTCGGTCACTGCCGAATCCGAAAAGAAACTTGAACAAGTCCCGGTAGATACCATGGACAAACTGTTGTCAAAGGCAGTTACCGGTGATGCATTATCCCAGTATGAACTGGGACAGCATTATGCCAGGGGCAAAGACGTCAAGCAGGATTATGGCCAGGCATTCGTCTGGTACCGGCGATCGGCCCTGCAGGGTTTCGCTGAAGCCCAGTATGAAGTCGGCAACCTGTACCAGTCCGGGCAAGGTGTCAGCCAGAACAGTGCAGAAGCACAAAGATGGTTTGAAAAAGCGGCCGCACAGGGACATGCGGGAGCGGAAAACCGCTTGCAACAACTGGCGCAATCTGCGCCCCCGGAAAAACCGGTAACTACAACAACCGAAACTACCACCAGCGCGCAACCTGCTACCGTAGCAGCAGCCGAACCAGCGGAAAAGAAAGGTTTCCTCAATAAGCTGGCCGCCATCTTTTCAGGGGATGATGAAGATGACTATTACCAGGACAATTCACAGGCTGCTACAGAAAGCCAGTCACTACGCCAGAAAGCAACTCAACGGCCGGTCATCTCAGCGGCAGAAAATGATTATGAACGGGGAATGGCTTATACCTACGGGAAAGGTGTGCCACAGGATTACGCCATCGCTGCCACGTATCTGCAGAGTTCTGCCGAACAGGGTTATGCGCCGGCACAGTTTCAGCTCGCCCTGGCCTATAAAGATGGTTACGGTGTTGAGCCCAGCATTGAAAAAAGTATCGAGTGGTATGAAAAAGCGGCCAACCGTGGCCATGGCATGGCCCAGCGCACCCTGGGCAACATGTATCTGACCGGCGATGGCGTTCCTGTGAATAAACCCCTGGCGCTGGCCTGGTACACTGTCCTTGCTGAGCAGGGCAATGTGCTGGACCGGGAGCGGCGTGACAAGTTGCGCAGCGAACTGAGCGAATCTGAACTCAACGAAGCTGACCGACTCAAAAGCCAGATACTAACAAGCAATTCAGCTGCCAGCGCCAGCTATTGACCAGCTTCGTCAAATCAATCCTGACTGAATCAGTGTTGCTCCCTGGCGCCTGACAAGGACAGGCACATGCAGAAAAAAAAGCTGTTCGTTCTTTTCGTATTAGCGGCCCTGGTCTGCCTGTTTTTCTTCTTCGATCTGCAACAGTACCTGACCCTTGATTATGCCAGGTCACAGCAAGCCAGGATTCAATCACTGTTTACAACCAGCCCTGTTAAAACCGGCCTGGTTTATTTTTGCATTTACATACTGGTTACCGGACTGTCCCTGCCCGGCGCTGCCATTCTCACGCTGGTCGGTGGCGCCATATTCGGTTTGCTCTGGGGTACCGTTATTGTTTCGTTTGCTTCCACCATCGGCGCATCAATCGCGTTTCTGGTTGCCCGCTTCCTGCTGCACGATACCATCCAGTCTCGTTATGCCCGAAAACTGAAAACCATCAATGCCGGCATCAAAAAGGAAGGCGGCTATTACCTGTTCACCCTGCGGCTTATCCCGATCTTTCCATTTTTCGTTATCAACCTGGTCATGGGATTGACCCCGATCCGCTTTGTTACTTATTTCCTCGTCAGCCAGTTGGGAATGTTACCGGGGACAATCGTCTATGTGAATGCCGGCACCCAGTTGGCACAGGTACAAAACGTTGGCGACATTCTCTCTGCCAATCTGCTGTTTGCCTTTGCCCTCCTTGGACTGTTTCCTTTACTGGCGAAATGGCTGGTGGAAGCCATCAAACGCCGCCGTGTTTACCGGGGCTTTACCAAACCGGATACATTTGACCGTAACATGGTGGTGATTGGCGCCGGTTCAGCCGGCCTGGTCTGTGCCTATATCGCTGCAACGGTCAAGGCAAAAGTCAGCCTGGTTGAAAAGCACCGCATGGGCGGTGACTGCCTGAATACCGGCTGTGTACCATCAAAAGCATTAATCCGCTCGGCGCGTTTCCTCGCCGATACCAGGCGCGCAGAATCACTGGGATTTAAATCCGCCTCGGTCGATTTCGATTTTGCCGATGTGATGCAACGTGTGCAGCGGGTTATAAAAACCATCGAACCACACGATTCAGTGGAACGTTACACTGAACTCGGCGTGGAGTGCCTGCAGGGAGAAGCAACCATTGTTGATCCCTGGCGCGTCAGTGTGAATGGGAAAACCCTGACGACCCGAAACATCGTCCTTGCTACCGGTGCCGAACCTTTTATTCCACCCATCGATGGTCTTGAACAAGTCAACTACTATACCTCTGACACCATCTGGCAATGCCGCGTGTTACCGGAGCGATTACTGGTGATGGGTGGTGGACCGATAGGTTGCGAACTGGCGCAATGCTTTGCCGAGTTCGGCAGCCGGGTCACGCTGGTGGAATATGCTGACAGGTTGTTAATCCGCGAGGATGAGGAAGTTGCCGATGCACTCAGTGAACACTTCCGCAAGGAACTGAACATTGACTTGCGGCTGCAACACAAGGCTACGGCTGCACGCTGTGAGAACGGCCGCAACCTGTTACTGTGTGAAACGGCGGGAGAAACGGTAGAACTGGAATTTGATGCTCTCCTGGTTGCCGTCGGCCGCAGGGCCTGCACCCGGATACCGGGACTGGACAAGCTGGATATCGACCTGACTGAACAGGGTACATTTGCCGTCAATGATTTCCTGCAAACCCGTTACCCCAACATTTATGCCTGTGGCGATGCAGCCGGTCCGTACCAGTTTACCCACGCGGCCGCACACCAGGCCTGGTATGTCAGCGTGAATGCCCTCTTCGGCCGGCTGAAAAAATTCCGGGTGGATTACCGGGTGATTCCACGGGCAACTTTTACGGAGCCGGAGATAGCGGCGGTTGGCCTCAATGAAATCCAGGCCAGGGAAAACGGGGTGGAATATGAAGTCACACGCTATGACCTCTCGGACCTGGACCGGGCCATTGCCGATGAATCAGCCAGCGGCCTGGTAAAGGTGCTTACCGTTCCCGGCAAGGACAAAATCCTGGGGGTGACCATCGTCGGCAAACATGCCGGCGACCTGATTACCGAGTACATTGCTGCAATGAAAAACAATATCGGGCTGAACAAAATCCTTGGCACCATCCACATCTATCCGACACTTGCCGAGGCCAACAAGTATGCCGCCGGAAACTGGAAAAAAGCACATACATCGGAAAAACTGTTGAACTGGTTACAACGGTATCATGAGTGGTTCAGAAGTTAGTATTGTTATAACCGGTGTAATTTATTAATTTCCGTCCGCCGGCTCGTTGTCCGGGTCTTCATGAATGATGACATCGGCATTCGGATAGGCCGCACAGATACTTTTCTCCACATCATCGGCAACCCGGTGGGCCTTTTCCAGCACCAGGTTGCGGTCCATCTCCAGGTGCAACTGGATAAAAATGTCGGGGCCCGATGAACGGCTGCGCAAGCCATGGACATCCAGCACATAATCATGTGACAGGGCGATTTGTCGTATGCGTTCCCGGTCTTCGTCCGGCAATTCCCGATCCATCAACTGGTCCATGCTGCTGGCCGCGATTTTCCAGGCGCTGTAGATAATGCAAAGTGCAATGATAATGGCAATTGCCGGATCGGCCTGTTGCATGTCGAAGTAATAACTCAATACCAGTGCCAGGATGACACTGAAATTAAAAAGAAAGTCCGAAGCATAATGCAGGGAATCGGCACTGATTGCGACAGAACCGGTTTTACGGATGACATAGCGTTGGAATATCACCAGCAAAAGGGTTGCAATAATGGAAATAACCATAACGCCGATACCATAGACACCATGGGTGATGGCCGTCGGGTAAATCAGTCGATTGATCGCCTCGACAATAATAAAAATTGCCGAACCAAAGATGAAGGCCGACTGTGCCAGTCCTGCCAGTGACTCTATTTTACCGTGGCCAAAACGGTGCTCCTTGTCTGCCGGGACCAGCGAATGCCTTATTGCAAACATGTTAATAAGCGAGGCAATCACATCGATTATGGAGTCCACCAGGCTGGTCAGAAGCGCGACGGAACCTGTCAGCAGGAAAGCGAAGACCTTGATAATGGTAAGGAAGCAACCGGTAACGACCGATGCCATGGCCGCACGGTTCACTAACAGTGCATGCTTGCTCAAGATATGGACTTCGTTATTTCTGGTGGGCGCCATTGCTTCTTCGATCAAAGCCGGGGTTATTTTGATAAGATTCGCCCGTATTATAAATAAATATTCACTATCATGTCCGTTATTAACGGCAAAAGGAATGAGAATCAATGTCAGATTATCAATATGATTTATTCGTGATTGGCGCAGGTTCCGGCGGCGTCCGTGCCGCCCGTGTGTCAGCCGAATACGGTGCCAGGGTGGCTGTCGCCGAGGACCGGTACTATGGTGGCACCTGCGTCAATGTCGGTTGCGTTCCGAAAAAACTGTTCGTTTATGCCTCACATTTTTCCGAGGACCTCGAAATAGCCCGAAGCTTCGGCTGGTCTGTCAGGCAGGCGGAATTCGACTGGTCACGGCTGATTGCTAACAAGAACCGCGAAATAAAGCGTCTTAACGGCGTTTATGCAAAAATCCTGGGTAATGCCGGTGTCGAGATCATGGATGGCCGCGCCACCATCGTTGATGAACACACCATCGCCATCAATGGCAGGGAAGTTACGGCAGAGCGGATACTGGTCGCCACCGGCGGCTGGCCCAGCGTACCTGAATTCCCGGGACGCGAGGAAGTCATCACATCCAATGAAGCATTCTTTCTGGACAAGCTGCCAGAGCATATCACCATTGTCGGAGGCGGCTATATTGCGGTTGAATTTGCGGGTATTTTCCACGGACTGGGTGTGGATACCACGCTCGTCTACCGGGGTCCCCTGTTTTTACGTGGTTTTGACCAGGACCTGCGGGCACTTCTTGCGGAAGAAATGCAAAAGAAAGGCATCAATCTCATCTTTAATGCCAACATCGAACGTATAGAAAAAAAGGATGGCCAGTACATCGCCCATTATGTATCAACCAATAAACAAGCACCGAACCCCGGGCCACGGGCCACGGACCTCGTCATGTACGCCACCGGCCGCAAACCGAACACAGACAACCTGGGACTGGAAAACGTCAATGTTACACTGAATGAACAGGGCGCCATTATTGTTGATGAGCAGTACCGGACTTCAGTCCCCTCGATCTATGCCCTGGGTGATGTGACCGACCGGGTCAACCTGACTCCCGTGGCCCTGGCGGAAGGTATGGTGCTCGCCAAAAACCTGTACAACCGGCAAAACCTGCAGATGGATTATGACAATATCGCCACCTGTGTATTCAGCCAGCCCAATCTCGGTACGGTGGGACTGACTGAAGAGGAAGCCAGGCAAAAATACCCGGACATTGCCCTTTTCAAATCCCGTTTCAAACCGATGAAACTGAGCCTGACAGAAAGTGACGAAAAAACATTTATGAAAATTATCGTCGACAAGTCCAGTGACCGGGTTGTTGGTGTGCACATGCTGGGTCCGGATGCCGGTGAAATCATCCAGGGTATTGCTATTGCCATCAAGGCGGGAGCAACCAAGGCAATATTTGATGCCACCATAGGCATACACCCGACAGCGGCCGAGGAATTCGTTACCATGCGTGAACCGGTTGCATGATCAGGCTGCTGCAACTGACGCTGGTATTGTTGTCCCTGTTACCTGCAACCCGGTTGATTGCCGGCGAGACGGTCCTGGTTGCCGTCGCTGCCAACTTTGCCCCGGTTGCTGAAGAGTTGGGATACCGTTTCACGAATATGACAGGCGAGCCGGTCAAATTTTCCACCGGTGCCTCCGGCACATTGGCCAGGCAAATCCGGCACGGGGCGCCGTTTCAATTGTTCTTATCGGCGGATGAGAAATATGTTGATACACTCGCCCGGGAGGGGCTGACTGTTGACAAGGGCAGGATTTACGCCCTTGGTGTGCTGGTGCTCTACCTGCCATGGTCTTCCGGATTGAACCGTATGCAGGATATCGGCGATATACTGAAACAACTCGTTGCAGAGGGCAGATTTAAAGTGGCCCTGGCCAATCCTGCCATTGCGCCCTATGGATTGGCGGCAAGGCACGTACTGGACCGCTTTGATAAGGACAACCGGCTGGCCGGTCGCATGATCATCGGGGAAAACGTTGGCCAGGCTGCACAATACGCCCTGACTGATAACGTCGATGCAGCATTAATCCCGTATTCACTGGCACTGAACAAAGACATGCAGGCGGCCGGCAATTTCGAAATGATTCCTGCAGACTGGTATCCACCTGTACGGCAACGCATGGTCTTGCTACGCAGTGCCGGCAGTGCGGCAAAAGAATTTTATCAGTACCTCGACAGTGAAACGGCACGGCAAGTCATACGCAATTACGGCTATGCATTGCCTGAACAAAGGACTGAGGACTGAGGAATAATATTTAATTACCAATCACTAATCACTAATCACTAATCACCATATATGGACTGGCAGACCCTGTTTTTATCTTTCAAGCTGGCGTTCTGTACCATGCTGGTATTACTGCCGCTGGGTATACTCATCAGCCGGCTGTTTGCCTATTACCACTTCCGAGGAAGGCCGTTTGCTGTCGCTGTCATTGCATTACCGCTGGTCCTGCCTCCCACTGTCCTCGGCTTTTACCTACTCAGCGCATTCAGTGAGCAAACAATGCTCGGCCACTGGTACCGTGCACTGTTCAATCAACCACTGGTGTTCTCCTTCGAGGGGCTGGTCGTGGCATCGGTCATTTTCAACCTGCCTTTTGCCGTCCTGCCCATGCAACGCGCGTTTGAATCCATTGCACCGGATATTCGTGAAGCGGCCTGGTGCTGTGGCCTGTCGCATTCCAAAACATTCTGGCAAATAGAATTGCCGCTGGCCTGGCCCGGCATACTGGCTGCACTGATACTGGTGTTTGCCCATACCCTGGGGGAATTCGGTGTTGTGCTGATAATCGGTGGCAACATACCGGGCGAAACCCGTACGGCGGCTATCGCTATCTATGATTACATGCAGGTATTGAATGATGATGCAGCAGGAAGACTGTCCGCCCTGTTACTGGTATTTGCCTTTACCGCAATCATCCTGATCAACCTGCTTGACTGGCACGGTAATTCCCGCCACAGGATGCATCAACCTCATGTCTGATTATCTGCACGTTCGCATTTCGCAACCTGCGCCGATACCGCTGGATGTCGCGTTCAGGTGCAAGGAGCATGAATTGATTGTACTGGTGGGTCCGTCCGGCAGTGGTAAAACCACGTTATTGCGGGTTATAGCCGGTCTTTACCAGGCCCGGGAACAAATCATTGATTGCCATGGCCAGGTATGGAGTGACAGTCGTAAAAAAATTTTCCTGCCTGCGCAGAAAAGACGCATTGGCATGGTGTTTCAACACTATGCCCTGTTTCCGCATCTCTCGGTGCTGGGCAATATTCAACTCGCCTGTCATCACCTGCCGCAAAATCAGCGGCGGCAACATGCACAGGAGATGTTGCAACTGGTCAA
>Ga0102950_1000551_pt1 | contig 10820 bp, 12 predicted proteins | sample SalPon2A_B_D2_MG_FD_78505 | JGI IMG/M metagenome (GOLD analysis project Ga0102950, IMG submission 78505) | Soil microbial communities from South San Francisco under conditions of wetland restoration - Salt Pond MetaG R2A_B_D2_MG | ecosystem: Environmental > Terrestrial > Soil > Wetlands | place...
ATGTTATATTTTCTGATGGTTATAATAGATTAAACGCAGTTTCAGTTTGTCATATAAATGTAAAAGACTTGTAAACTATTTGTAAAAACAACATTAGTTTTTGTTGTACTGTTTAGTATTAAAGATTTTTCTAAATGATAAAAAATCCTTTGCTAATATCACTTTCAAATACTTATTTTCTATAGGATCAAAAATCAACTGATTAATAAACAAAATTCGTGGAGGAGAAAATGAACAAAGGGCCCGTCTGTTTTTTTACCGCTTTTCCAAATGGAGAAATGCGAATGGGCTCAAGTCTGGTTATGTGGTTTATATATTGTATTGTTGTAGGCATTTTTGCGCATATATTGCCAGTTGTGCACTTGGTCCCGGTTCTCAATATCTTCATGTCTTCAAATTTACCGGGTGCACTGCTTTTATTGGTTACGGGCTTGCTCTAGTACAGAACAGCATCTGGTATCGCAAAAGCTGGGGGGACTACTTTTAAAAATTAAAAATACACGCTTGCATAAACTAGTGTTCCGGTGTTTATATTGGTACCGCCGGGATTTCCAAACCTCACAGAAAATTTAGACGAAAAGGTAAAATTTAGTTGTGCTTCCACTCCCATGCTAAAGTGTGCATTAAAAAAATATTCGCCGCCTGCCAGTAACCCGGCAATTCCATCCGTTGAGCTTGTGCCTGTTTTTGGCATTCCGAAAATTGCCCCGCCTCTAAATCCGTAAAATGGAGAAAAGTGAGAATCAAATTCTATGTAGTGATGAAAAACTACTGCTGCACTTAAATCCGTATTTACACTGCCAATTGATGTTAGTCCGATAGCTGGAGCAATGTAGTTTGAGTTGTCTGTCCAAATTGGAAATACAATATCTGTTTCAGTTCCGGTTACAGCTGCCGATATTCCCCACGACCCATGATTTATTTCTTGAGCGTAATTTATATTTATACTGGTTAATAAAATTGCAAAAAATATAAAAGTATTAACAACATATTTTTTCATATTAAATCCTTTTTTTCTATATGATTATTTAAATAAGTTAGTTACGCCAGGATTTTCAGTAAAAGCCTGGTGATAAATCATAACATTTCTCCACATTAATTGACCGTCTAGTTCAATGTAAATTCGATAAACACCATCCGGTAAAGAATCTCCATTATCATATTTGGCTTCCCAAGTTAGTCTGTAATAACCAGCTCGTAAAAACCTTTTCTCAAGAACTTTATAATACTGAAATTTAGGAGAAGCAAAATTTCCATTAGCATAAATTGTATTATCGCTTACATTTTCACCCGGCAGCCTGCCTTTAACAACCCAGATAGTAACATTTCTTCCGGCAGGCAGACCAAAAGTAATATCTGTAGCAGCTTCTGTTGGATTTGGGTAAGGTGATGCCATAAAAAATTTAGATTTTATATTTTGAGAAATTTCTTCAACTATTTCTGGTTGTTCATTTGGAACTCCGTAAATAGCTAAGGGCTCCGGAGAATCCGGTGATGTTCTTATGATACCTGTAATAAGCGGAGGTTCTTCAGTTTGAAGATTTATTTCACCTACACTTGTCGGACTATTACACGAGTAAAATAACCAGGGTAAAATTAGAAGTGGAATTAGAATAAGCGAAGGTTTTATCATAAAAGACCCCCGATGTTTGTTACGAATTTAATTCTGCCACAATGGAATATTCTCCCCATTATGTCTGAATTTTTAAAACAAATTTAGTGAAAATTTTCTCCATTTTTTAAAAAAATTAATAATTTAATATCAATTAATCTGGTGGTATCTAGAATAGATAAAAACAGCAGAGAATTAATGGAAAGTATTTCCCCTAATTACAATTTTGATATTTTGTTTAATCAATGGGGGCAATTCCGCGGAAGATTATACTAATCTTAATCAATCCTTAACACGGATTTACTATTCTTTATTCCTCACATAGATAAGCTTAAATCTTCCCTTTTGATGTTCTCTCTGCTCAATTTCAAATTTGCCGATAGATTTAATTAATGGAGTAAGCTTTTGAAAGCCGAAATTTCTAGAATCGAAGTTAGGCTGTTTTTTCTGAAGAAGATTTCCCACATCACCTAAAAAAGCCCAGCCGTCTTCATCCGCAAGGTCGGAAATGGTTGATGAAATTAATTTTATTACAACAGGCGTTATTTTGTCAACTTCATTTTTCTTTGAAGTTTTATCAACAACAACACCGGATTCTTCAGCGTCAAGGAATTCGCTGGATTTATTTTTAAGAATTTCTATGTAGATGAATTTATCGCATGCGGCAATAAATGGCTCCGGAGTTTTCTTTTCACCTATACCGAAAACTTTCATTCCGGCTTCTCTAAGCCTTGTAGCCAGGCGTGTAAAATCGCTGTCGCTTGAGACCAAACAGAACCCGTTTACTTTTTCGGAATATAAAATATCCATTGCGTCAATTATCATCGCCGAATCGGTTGCATTTTTGCCGATGGTATATCCGTACTGCTGTATCGGCACAATGGCATTTTCCAGAAGTACATTTTTCCATTTAACCAGTGTAGGTTTAGTCCAATCTGCATAAATTCTTTTGATGGTGGGATTGCCGTATTTGGCAATTTCTTCCATCATTTCTTTCACATAAGCGGAGGGAATATTATCTCCGTCAATTAATACGGCAAGCTTTAAATCTGTTTCCATATACTTCTTTTAAAATGTAATACAAAATAATGAGGAATATTGTGTATATCCAGACGGAAAATGATTTTAGTAATAATAAATAAACCGGTTGTTATTTATCCTTAAATAGACGTTTTCACTTTTAAGAAAGAATTTTTATCACTTCCTTTTTTAATACATACAATTGTGCGTCTCTACTTATCAAATTAATGCTTTCCCATAAGCTTAAATACGAACGGCAAAGCGACAAGAACAATCAATAAAATAAAACTTACGGGATGACCGAAATTCAAAGTCCAGCCTATTCCCATTCTCTTGGGTATAAAAAGAGATGGATCTTCAGGATTATAATAAAACAACCCGAGCTTCCAGTAAACATTATCGTCCGCAACTTTTAATTTAATTTCAGGCTCATTTGTGTGGACTTTAATTCTGCTTCCCGATTGTCCTGTTTTTATTGCCAAAAATATTGTGCCGAAAAGAATGATAATGGGGAAAGCAACATTTAGCATTAAAAAGAAGCTGTTTGAAAAATCAATTATCTGGTCGATTTTAAAAGAGATAATTGCAAGATACAAAGTAAAAATAAATGAAAGTATTACTATATAGCCTGACCATATATACCTGAATCGTCTGTCCTGCTGTTTAGCCTTCTCGGGATAATTGGAACTTATCTGCTGTTTTGATCTTTTAATTGCATAATAAATTCCAGCGAACATAGCTAAAGCGACGAACGAGATAATCTGCATTAAATAGACAGCAAAATCGGTTTTGGGTGAAAACTGCACGGCCTTTCCTACAGCATCAAAACGTGTTGCAATTATTGAAGGAATCTTATCATAGTTCATAGCAATAATTAAAGCACTAAGAACAATAATAATCAGTGAAGGGATGAACCATGCAACAGAAACAAGATATTTACCTTCTCTGAAGTTTGTATCGATAAATACAGCCTGTTCTATATTTTCCTGGCTCTTTTCCTTAAAAGAATTTTTTACAACCATCATTTTGTGATTAAATAAAACATACAAATACATTGCTATAATTACCTGCAGAACAATTCCGAATAACAATATCAGTCTGCTATATAAACCGAATGAAGCGACTTCAAATAAAATTATATACGGAATCATAACAGCCATGTAGGTATGTTTATAATGTCTCTTAAGCTGTTCAACTAATTGATTTTTTATTTCTTCAACAGGAATTCTGATACCAAAAATAATCGTTTCCCTATTTAAGAATGGAATATAATAACAAATAATAAACAACCCGATAATTATGGAAAAATATACTGTCAAATATGCATAGTTTGATTCCATTATTTTTTACCTTTTAAAATTGATTGAAATATATCTTTGCATTTATCTAAAAATTCCTCTTCCGTAATTCCCTTACAGTAAGCTTCTGTTACAATCGGTTTCATCAATGAAGGAATTTTCTTTAAGAATGATCTGTCCTTAATCTTTGAAAGATTATTAACAATCACCCCGCTTCTCTTATGAATTATTAAGTAACCTTCATTTCTTAATATTGAATAAGCTTTACCAACAGTATGCATGTTAATACCAATATCAACAGCCATCTGCCTCACCGAAGGAAGCTGTTCACCTTCTTTTAGTAAGCCGTATGCTATTCCTTCTACCACCTGGTTTTTTAATTGTTCGTATATCGGAGTTTCAGAGACAAAATCTACTTTTAATATCATTTGTATGGTCCAAACATATTCTTGATAATTGTTATATATAACATATAACAGATATAGCAATTTGTCAATAGTCAATTACTTGGAAATTAATTATCAAACAAAGGGAAATTAGGCTTTCCTTCATTTAATAACTTTTATTATTTCAAAATCTTTATAAATAATTTTGAAGATAATTAATTTTTCATTTTATTTAATACAAGATAATTGAGGCAATATGAAATATTATTTAACTCATAAAGTTGATACTTCTGATAAAGATTTGGTTTCTTCAATTGATGAACTGTCTCTTTGGGCTGCCCCATTCGGGCTTTCTCTCCTGGCTAAAATAAAAATGAATAAAAATATGAATGTTTTAGATATTGGAAGCGGGTTGGGCTTCCCTTCTATAGAAATTGCACAGCGTCTCGGTGAATCATCTTTTGTTTACGGAATTGATCCATGGAAAGAAGCGAATGAAAGAGCAGAGTTCAAAATTAAAGTTCAAGGACTTAAAAATATAAAAATCATAAATGGTTATGCTGAAAACTTACCTTTTGAAGATTCATTTTTTGATCTAATTGTTTCAAACAACGGGATTAATAATGTTGAAGATTTGCCAAAGGCACTTAAGGAATGCAGACGTGTAAGCAAAGCAGGCACACAGTTTGTTTTCACAATGAATCTTGAGAATTCTATGATTGAATTTTATGATCTGCTTAAGGAGGAATTATCAAAAAGAAAAGACGACAAAGCTCTTCAAAGAATGAAAAATCAAATTTATGATAAAAGGAAACCGGTAACTGAAATTAAAAAATTATTGAATGATAACGGATTTAAAATTGAGAATATTTATGAGGATAAATTTTATTTAAAATTTACTGATGGTTCTTCAATGTTTTATCATCCTTTGATCAAGAATTGGTTCCTGCCCGGGTGGAGAGGTATAATTAATGTCGAACTTCAGGAAGAAATATTTGATTCAATTGAGATCAAGTTAAATAAAATTGCAGAAAATAAAGGTGAAATAAAGCTTAGTATTCCTTTTATTACTGTAGATTGCTCCGCTGCTTAAAGATAAAGGAAAATTTTTATGCATGAAAATGAATGTAATCCACATTGTCCATGTTCTATAAGAATATGGAAATAGAACACGGCCAACACAGAGTTACAATTCAATCACATTATTTTAAAAGAATCATCTTTTTACTTTGCACAAAATGACCGGATTGGATCCTATAAAAATATATTCCTGAGGGCGCACTTATGTTGCGCATGTCTTTTCCATTCCAGTTTACCTGATAGTCGCCGGCATTCCTATGTTCATCAAGCAAAGTTTTAACCTGCTGACCAAGAGAATTATAAATTGTTAAGGTAACATTACCGCTAACCGGAATTTCAAAATTAATTACTGTTGTAGGATTAAAGGGATTTGGATAATTCTGCATAAGTTTATAAGTAAGCTGATGCAGATTATCATTTACCGCAGTCGGATTTGTGTTCATTGCAAGATCATCGAGGTAAAATACAGAACCTGGGTGTGCAGTATCGCTGCTGGCTATTGTTACGCTTATCTGGCATGAATCAGGTACATTAGAACTGACATATGTAACCGGTACTGAAAAAGCTGTATAGGCAGAAGCAGCATTAAATTCTTTTCCGCCAACCCCTACCACCTGACCATTTTTCCACATTCCAACAATTACGTCAAATAATTCGCTCCCTACAGGACTGAATTTATAATACCCGGTAACATTTGTGTATCGCTGCGAAATAGGAAATCCTTTCCCTCCGAGCGCACCTGACATTAATAAAGGTTCCAAAATAGCCGAGTTATAATCTACAATTGTTCCTTTAACCGCTGAGGAACCTGAATGAACATCCGATGTTTGTGTAATTGTAGGTGTTACAAAATTATTTGTAAACCATCCATCCGGTTCACCATTTGTCCATTGTTCAAAACCCCCATTCGGTACCTGCGCATATATAATTGCCGTGAAAGAACAAAATAATAATATTAATACTCCTTTAAAGTAATGCATACGGCCCTCCACATTTAATAAATTAAGCAAGAATTAATTTTTTTTTAATGATTAATAAAAAGATCTATTTCCGCTTTGAAGTAATTTTTAAAATATATTTTATAAATGAATAATGCAATAGGGAGAGTCAAGTTTAACAAATTTTTAATTTTTAGTTTATGAATAATTATTTATAAAGGAAGATTATGAATTGTTGGGAATTTAAAAAATGCTGTCGTGAAAAAGGAGGAAACAAAATAAAAGAATTTGGTATATGTCCGGCATATCCAAGTAACGGTCAAACATGTGCATATACAGCCGGAACATTATGCGGAGGAAAAATACAAGGAACTTTTGCTACAAAGTCGGCAACATGTCTTTTTTGCGAATTTTATAAAAGTGATCATTTTAAGAAAAGAAAATAAAAACTAATTCCTATTTAAATTGGAATATTCCTTCAACTCCAAGAATTGTTTTAAAACCGCCGTTTACCAGCCATTCTTTTGCAAAGTTGTTGTGTTTAAGGTATGCGTCCCAAAATGCAGTAGAACTGTATAAAATCATTTTTTGAAATACCGGATCATTTTTTCTGGTTTTGGGAGTATGTATAAATCTTCCTGAAAAGACCATATGATCCCCGCCGTTAAGAACTAATAAATAATCATTTGGGCCGTTCATATGATCGAACGGAATTCGGCGCTCGGCGGCAGTTGTTATTCCTAAAGGTCCTTTATGGTTGGTAAATTTACTAAACATCATAAATGGGCTATTATCTTTGGTCCCTGTCATTACAAAAAACGGGATTTTTATCCCGCCGTAAATTTGATCAAGAACTGAATCCGGAAGTTCCTTAGCCGGCGGACTCATTGCAATTGCAGCTTTTATTCTTATATCGGTATAATATCTTTGACTACTAACCGGCAAAATTATTTTCATTCCGGCAGAGCCTAAAACTGTATAAGCTCCGAATGAATGCCCGCCTGCACCAATTTCATCAAGATTCAATTTGCCTTTAAGTAAAGTGTCGGAAACATTTAATTGGTATAACTTATCAATTACAAAGCTAATATCTTTAAACCTGTTTATTGAATTAGCCGGGTCTTGTGCAGCAAGCGCGAGCGCACGAACCGGCCGAAGTGAATGTTTATATACCTCAGAATCACTTCCTCTATGCGTTGGATGAACACTTACAAAACCATGACTCGCCCAGTACTCACCTAGATATTTATATCCTTCTCTTGAGCCGCCGAGTCCATGAGAAAAAATAATTATTGGAAAAGGACCGGTAGAATCTTTCGGCAAATAAATTTTTACAGGTACTTCGCGGTTTCTTGTGCTGTCGTACCAATTATATTCTTCAGTCTGAACTTCATAAGCACCTTTAAGTAAAAAACTATTGTTTAAATTTGAATTTTGAACGTTTGTTGTATCTTTTTCTAAGGCGAGTAATGATTTATTCAGCACAAAAATTATTATTAGCAATGCACTATAGAAAATAAAACGCAAATTTTTCATTCTGTTTTTCTATGATTTTTAAAAGTTATTTAGAAAAATAATTTAACAGATATATTTTCGAAGTGCTTTATAGCATTTACAAAATTTTAAATGATTAGGTTTTTTATCTTTTATTATAACCTTTATCATCAAACGGCTGAAGCTTTTCTATCCACAATTGCTCAAGAACTTTTATATCTTCCTTATAATTATAATCCGGATCGTCTTTCGGCTTTAACTCATCCAGAATTTCAAAAGAGAAATTTTCTTCACCGTATTTATTATAATCTTCCTGCAATTCTTTAATGTCATCGCTATTAAGCTTCAGTTCAAACTTGTGCCTGTTTATTCTAGCAGGTAAATTTTTATTGCTTCCAATAAATATTTTTCCTTTCACTAAATTATTTATCTGATAAACACCCATCGGTGTTAATGTTCTCTTATAAGCTTTTTTAATTTCAGATTTGTCAATCATTAATTTTCCTTTTCAATTCTATTCCGAATAAAATTTTATCACTTTTATAATTGCAGCTTCACATACTTTACAAAATGGTTTTTTCCCTTTTGAAAACATAATGCAGTCTATCATAGGTCTGTATAAACCTTTAGAAGAATAACCGGCTCCTTCAAAAGCTCCCACCTTATTCCAATACTTACTGCTTCTCAAATACTTATCCATCGCAAAAGCATGATCTTTATCTTCTTTATTATATTCATTCTCAAGTTTTTTAATTTCTTCAGCAGGAGCGCTATTACGTTTCGCCTTTGCTATCTTTTTATTTAATTCTCTTCGACTTTTCTGCCATGTAAAATCTTTTTCATCGTAATCTTCTTTTTCCCAGGGTGTTGGAATTTCTATTCCCTGTGCTATAAATTCTTTCCACTTAATATTGTTCGAATTGAGCAGTGCTGTAATGTTAGGTTCAACAGGTTCAATTCCCTTTGGGTAGAAATCATTGTAAGCTACATCAGAAGAATAATATTCGTCTGCCAGTCCGGAAAAAGAATGGCCGAATTCATGTAAGAATAAATATTCGCTCCATTGATTATCTGCCGCAAAAGTACAATACAAATTATAAATTCCGCCGCCGCCGTAACGTTTTGTGTTAACCATTATATAAATTGCATCGTAGGGAACATGGGAAGCACAATCACGTAAAGCTTTATTATTTTCGGTAAGCAAATATCTTTCCGATCCGAGAGAATTGAATGTACAGCTTAAAGCAGTATTTTTATAAACTCCATGAGTAGGTTCATCGACACCGCTTTCTTCGGAAGGTTTGAAAACTCCGTAAATATTAAAATTATTTTTATATGATTTATAAGGCTCCTGACTTAAAAATATTTTCGTAAATCTTTTAAAATCCGATTCAAACTTTTTTTCTTCCTTTAATGTATAACCTTCTCCCAAAATTGCAATATCAGCTTTAGTATGCGGATCTCCTGATTTAAGTCCGTAAAATATTTTTACCGAGCTATCTTCAACTTTATCTTTAATAATATTAATACCGGAAGGATCAATTTCCGCAGAAAAAAATTCTTCCAATTTATTTTTACGGTTACGTTTTTCAAGAACAAATTTAATAATGGTTTTCGGATAAGGAATAAGAGCAGTTTCTGAATAAGTTCGTTTAATTCCTTTTATTGCTTCATCACTTGTTTGATATTCTCCGAAGTAACTGTCGAATCCTTTAGAATATATAAGGTTTCCGGATGCTGCATCATAAATTTTGATATAATACCTTCCGTTGTTAAAATTATCGATTAAATTCTTTTTACTTCCCGCCCAAATTCCATATTGAAAAACCTGATCGAGTGTCACTAATTCAGTTTTTGCATCACCAATATGGTAAAAATCTATTCGCATAGTTTTATCGATGAAATAATCATCAAATTTTACAGGTGCCATTGCGGAAACTGTTAATGGTATTATCATAATAATTGTAATTAAAATATAAAATAATTTCATAACTGCCCCGTTTTAAATTAACAAGTAAAATAAATTACAGATGTAAATTTAAAAGAATATGATTAAATAATTTTTAGCAATGCCAAATATATTAAAAAATTTTAATTGTATATAAAAAATTATTTTAATACATTATTTCTAGAAAATGTTTAATAGCGGGAAAAAATGGGAATCATGTCTTATATAAATCCGGTACTATATAATAACCATTTAATATTATTCATCTGAAAAAATAGAATTTTAAAACACTGCATAATTATTTGTAAGGGATAAAGGGAAGTATATTGAAAAGTGGGAACCATAAAAATCTATCGAGCGGAATTTATATCAACTTTTATAGTTAAGAATATATCAATTCTCAGATAGATGATTCTTAATAAATTGAATTTAGGAATGTAATGAAAAGTATAATAATTATATTTTGTTTTTTAACGGCAGCTATTATAAATGCCCAGGTAGAACCTGATCCAGAAAGCTTTTTCCCTTCTGCAGTTGGAAATATGTGGGAATACAGCACACAAACGGGTACTTATAAATCCATAATTACTCGAGATTCTGTTGGTACTAATAGTAGTCGTTTCCTTTTTTACCCATCATCTTTTTCTGACGACAGAGTTAGGTTTAAAATCGATTCATCACTGAATGTATATTACATCCCATATGGTTTGAATTGGTTATTATATAAGTTAGATGCAGATTCCGGAGAAACATGGAAGGTAAGAACAGACCCGCCGGGAACTTTGGCAAGAGTAGATAGAATTTACACAGCTTATTTATGGGGTAAAGAGCGATACGTAAAAGAAATCGGTTTTTATAGACCTCCGTATCCATTTGAAGATACTGTAATAACAGAGGATGCAGTTTATGAGCGATATGTACTGCTTGCAAGCGGCATAGGCGAGTATTATGAATATCGTTCTGAAAGCGGACCCGAAAGAATTCTTTTGGGCTGTGTAATAGATGGAGATACTTTAGGTACTATCACTTCAGTAAAAGCAAGTA
>Ga0102950_1000553_pt1 | contig 10800 bp, 7 predicted proteins | sample SalPon2A_B_D2_MG_FD_78505 | JGI IMG/M metagenome (GOLD analysis project Ga0102950, IMG submission 78505) | Soil microbial communities from South San Francisco under conditions of wetland restoration - Salt Pond MetaG R2A_B_D2_MG | ecosystem: Environmental > Terrestrial > Soil > Wetlands | place...
GCACCCACCCCCGAAGCGCGCCGAAAGATTCGCGTCATCCTGTGGGGAACGCTGGTGGGGGTGATTCCTGTCGCGTTCCTGACGGCTCTCGGCGATTTCCTTCGTATACACCCGCCGCTGGCGGTTGACATTACGCTGGTTTTGCTGCTGTTCCTTTTTCCACTTTCCTTCGCCTACGCAGTCGTCAAACACCGAGTGCTTGAGGTTCCAGTCCTGCTGCGGCGTGGTGCGCGTTACCTGCTGGTCCTCCGCGGCTTTACGCTTCTGCTGGCACTTGTCAGTATCGGAGTCACCCTGGTTTTCGCCCTGTTCCTGGCTCCCTACCTGGAACTCCTCGCCGTCGGTGGCATTCCGGGTGGAATCGCGCTGGGTGCAGGCTTTGGAACCATGTTGCTCTGGGGGGGGATGGCGGTTCACAAGCGTGTCGGAGAAAAGATCGATCGCGCCTTTTTCCGCAACTCATATGATGCCCGGATGGTTCTGGAGAAGCTGGTCGAAATTTCCCGGACAGCGACCGACAGGGATAAGCTGTCAGCTTTGCTGCAAGACCACCTGGAACAGGCACTGAGGCCAAGTTCACTCGTGATTTACCTGGAAACGAACGGCGGCCAGCTTTCCGCTATGTGCGCTGATGTCCCACCCGACCTCACCGTACTACCGCCAGCCGATCCTCTATTGGATGAACTGGTCCGTTGCGGCCGGCCGTGGGAAGTTGCCAACGAAGACGAGGAAAAGTTGCCCCACCCGTTCCTGCTCGCTCCGCTCCAGCCCGATTGTCTGGTTCCCATGCTGGGCCGTGACAGCCGGATGGTGGGACTGCTGGTGCTTGGGCCACGGCTTTCTGAAGAACCCTATTCCAGGGAGGACAAGCAACTACTGGCCTCGGTCGCCACCCAGGCCGGTATCGCGCTGGAAAGCATCCGACTGGGCGAAGAGATTGCCGAACGAATTGAAACGGAGCGCCGCACCACCCAGGAAATGGAGTTTGCACGCCAAGTGCAGTCCCGCCTGCTTCCACAGAAGTTTCCCCATCTGCGCACGCTGGAGTACGCGGGCGGCTGCGTGCCGGCCCGGCAAGTGGGCGGCGACTATTACGACTTTCTGGAACTGCGCCCCGGCCGGCTCGCGCTGGTGCTGGCGGATATTGCAGGGAAAGGAGTATCCGGCGCGCTCCTGATGGCCAATCTTCAGGCCAACCTGCGCAGCCAGTATGCCCTGGCGCTTGACGACATCCGGCAGCTTCTGGGCTCGGTTAATCGGCTGTTCTATGAAAACACCAGTGATAACAGCTACGCAACGCTGTTTTTTGCCGATTACGACGACGCAACCCGCCGCCTCCGCTACGTGAACTGCGGACACCTGCCGCCCCTGCTGTTGCGCGCAAACGGCGCAGCAACGAATAGCCCCAAAGTACCCTCAAATGTTGAACGCCTGGAACCCACTTCAACTGTCCTTGGTCTTTTTGAAACGTGGGAGTGCAGTGTCACTGAAACCAACCTCAGCCCGGGCGATACGCTCCTGCTTTACACCGACGGTGTCACGGAGGCTGCAAATTCTGGCGGTGAAGAGTTTGGTGAATCGCGGCTGGTGGAGGTCATCTGCTCCCACCACAATCTCAACGCACAGCCGCTGCTCGATTCCATCGTCCAGGCTATTCAAACCTTCAGTGACGAGGAACAGGCCGATGACATCACGCTGGTCGTCGCCCGTTGCCGGCCGTAACCGCGTCCGCCCGGCAGCAAGAAGCTATTGCAGCATCCTGGGGTAACAGGTTTGCTGCGCCCACGCTTCACACTTGTGGTAGACTCCACTTATGAAGCGCCTGCTCGCCATTGCGCTTGTTCTGGCGGGTACGATGTTCCCGCTTGTCCTTTGGGGCCAGTCCGTCATTTTAACGCCTGGCTCAGACGCTGCCGGCACGTGGGTAGGACCGGCACCCTTTCGCAATGGTCTTTCCGGATCCCACCAGTTCGGCAGTTCCCGCACAGTAGTGTTCCCGCCGTTCTTTGGCTATCCATCGAGCTATCCGTTCACCTATTTCTACCCGAGTCTGTGGCCGCCGCTCGATGAGGAATACCAGCAGGCGTCACGCATTGCGCACGGTGACGTCGAAGCGGAAGTAGCCGCGCAGCAAAAAGAGTATCTTTCCAGCCAAATCAATGCGCTGACGGATGAGGTTCGGTCGCTTCGCCAGCAGCAGGCCTCGCGGCAGTCCGAGCAGGAATCCGTTGCTCGGCCTGAAAATGAAGTTCGCCGGCAGCCGCTGCCAAGCCCGGCCCGCCGCCCAGCATGAATTTCCGGCCACCGTCTTCGTCTTTCGCGACGGCCACGAGATGGAAGTCCGCGACTACGCCATCCTGGGCGAAACGTTGTGGGTTTTCAAAAACCAGACCGCCCGCAAGTTCCCCCTTGCCGATTTCAACATCGCCGCCAGCCGCCAGGTGAATGAAGAGCACGGCGTTGAATTCCCGGTCTCGCACCTTCATCAGCAGTAATCTTTCGCCGTCATTGCGCAGCGAGGCAACCCTCCGTTACAATCCATGCTTGCGTTCCTGGCCGGTTGAAAGCATAATCTTGCCTTTCCAGGCCTATTGTCGCCCACAGTTAAAGGAGGATTCATATGTCATCGGAAGACCAGAAATTGCAGCATGAGCTTTTATCCAAACCAACGCGCCGTAGCTTTCTGAAAAGTGCCGCCGCTTTGGCCATGGCCGGGCCCGCCCTTGCGTGCGGTCCCCAGGCCACCGAGAAGACCGCCGAGCAGGCCAAGCCCTCAGGAAAACCACGGCTGGCCTACGTAGGTACTTACAGCATGCCCGGTCACGGGGAAGGCGTGGGTGGCAACGGCCAGGGCATTTATCTTTTTGAGATGGACCCTGCCACGGGGGCACTCACTCAGCGCGCAGTCTTTGCCAACCCGAGGAATCCTTCCTGGCTGGCGCTTAGCCCCGACAAAAAGCACCTGTATTCCTGCGACGAGCTTCAAAAGTTTCAAGGGAAGGCCGCCGGCGCGGTCACAGCCTACTCGATTGAATCCTCAAACGGACACCTGACACAACTCAACACCGTCAGCACGGAAGGCGCTGGCCCCGCACACATCAGCGTGCATCCTTCCGGGCGCTACGTTCTTGTTGCCAATTACGGTGGCGGAAGTGTGGCCGTGCTGCCCATTCATCCCGATGGCCGCCTGGGCTCCGCGACCGACGTTCACGTGGACAAAGGGCCACTGGGGCCCAAGCGTGCCACCAGCGCGCCGCCTGGAAATTTCGCCATCAGCGGGCACGACAAGCCGCACGCGCACATGATTCATGCCGATCCTACAGGAAAGCGCGTCATCTCAACGGACCTCGGCATGGACAGGATCATGATATGGAATTTCGATGTGGATAAGGGAAAGCTGACCCCGAACACACCTCACGAAATCCCGGTTCCCCCGGGTGACGGTCCGCGCCATTTTGTTTTCCACCCCAATGGCCAGTGGTTCTACTGCATTCAGGAAGAGGGTTCCGCGGTGGTGGCCTTCGACTACGATGAATCCAGTGGGAACATGACGCAGAAACAGGTGATCTCAACCCTGCCCAAGGGATTTGCGGGAACCAACTTCAGTTCCGAGATCAGGATTTCGCCGGATGCAAAGTTCATTTACGGCGCCAACCGCCTGCATGATACCATCACAGTCTTCTCAGTCGGGCAGGATGGCAAGTTGACCTACGTGGGTGAAGAATGGACCCACAGTGATTATCCGCGGAGCATCACGATTGAGCCCGGTGGCAATTTCATCTATTCCTGCGACCAGCGCGGTGACAATGTCACGGCCTTTCGAGTGGACCGGCAAACCGGCAAGCTAAGTTTCACGGGCCAGTACACTCCCGTTGGAACCCCGTCCGTCATGACATTCCTCACGTAGAAATATGCCGCTGACCGGCCGCTCAGCATTTGTTGGGCAGCTTGCGGCAACCTGTAGTTTTCACCATTGCGGGTCCCTGATTTGGCAGGGACCCGTACATCTTGCTTTGCTGATTACAGAGGCGCCGCCGATTTTTAATCAGTGCAGATCGTTGCAAGAACCACGAATGGTCCGTTAAGATTCCTACTGTCCGCATTATGTGCCATTCCGCTTTCATTGCCGGCTTCACTTGAGCATAACCCTCCAATCGCGGGTCGATTCCTTCAACTGAACAATTCCAGGCCAGCATGTAAACGGAGGCTATCTGAATGAAGCTGCAATCTGTCTGTATCTGCTTTTTGCTGACGGCACTCACATCCTGCGGAGCGCACAAAACGCGGGCCGCGAAAACCGGTGAGGCGGCTCAGGCAAGACAATTCGATTTCACTTACGGTGTTCGTCTTCCGCAAATTCCGAAAAACGTCCGCTCACTCCGTATCTGGATTCCAATTGCCTCATCAGATCAACATCAGACCGTCAAGCTGATCAACATGAATGGCACAGTTCCTCTGCGGATAACACGAGAACCCGAATACGGGGATCGTATGGCATACGCAGAAATTCCTAATCCGCATTTCTCGACAGCGAAATTTACGCTTACCTATCATGTCCGGCGCGAAACCTATTCCGTTGGCTCACTCCGCCAGTTGATGGTTGAAAACAACGAACCCGTGCAGATCACCCCGGCCCTCCTCCGGTTTGTCCAACCCGACCGTTTGATTCCGATTGACGGTGAGATCAAGCGAATTGCCGATAAGGTCATCGCAGGGCGCAAAGGTGAAATCGCCAAAGCCCATGCCATCTACGCCTACGTCTTTCACCACATGCGCTATGACAAGTCTGGAACTGGATGGGGACACGGTAACGCTGTTTGGGCCTGCAACGCAAAACATGGCAACTGCACGGACTTCCACTCGCTTTTCATTGCCATGATGCGTGCTGAGGGCATTCCGGCGCGCTTTGTAATCGGATTTCCGCTGCCACCCGGCAAGGAACAGGGCGTGATCCCGGGCTACCATTGCTGGGCTGAGTTTTATATGGCAGGCAAAGGGTGGGTTCCGGTAGATATCTCTGAGGCTTGGCTCAATCCCTCAAAATTCGGATACTTTTTCGGCACCGTGGATTCAAACCGCGTCCGATTTTCCATGGGCCGTGACATCACGCTTGAGCCCAGGCAAGCCGGCCCTCCCGTTAATTACTTTGTCTATCCCTACGTCGAATTGAACGGCAAGCCCTATAAGGCGGTCCAATGCCACTTCTCGTTCCGTAACACCTCGTCCTGAAGCGTGAGCCGGCGGCGCGGGCCGGCATTACCCGCGCCGCACATGCTCCTTCGCCTTTCCATCACTTCACTTCCAACGTCAGCCCAGTGCTACGCGTCACGGACGTTGGATACTCTTCAGCCGGACCGATTGATGTTGTAGCGACGGCCGAAAGAGAGTAAGTGCCTGCAGGTGTGCCCGTTACCGCGAGAGGTGCAGGGGCGCTTCCGCCGCAGGCCACCCATAGCGTAACCAGGAACAGGAGCGAGGCAAGAGCCACAGTAGCGCGCCGGCGCCGGGCTATCAGGCTCACCATTGCTGCCATTGCCAGCAACCATATCACCAGGTGCGAAGCAGGGTAACTCCCTGGTCCAGGCGGTAAGGGCTGGCGAAGTAGTGGAGCCATTGACCGTGACGTGGTGTTTATCCTGAGAACAACATTCGCCGGGTTTGTACCGTCCAAGCTGATTGTTGAGGGGGAAAACGAGCACGACGTTCCGCCCGGTACCGCGACGTACCACTGGCACTTCATCCTGACTTCACCAGAATAGCCCATCGCGTTGACGCTCAAGTTGTAGGTTGCTGTCTCCCCAGCGCTTACCGACGCTGAGGAGCCGTCCGTCCCCGACTGTAGGGCAAAGTCCGTGCCCTTCCCAGTCAAAGTAATGCTATTGGGGCTCCCTGCGCCGTCGTGGTTGACAGTAATTTGCTCAGTCAACAGTCCCGCCGCTTTCGGAGCAAAAGTCACGTTGATCGTACAACTCTTCCCGGGATCAAGCGAAGTTCCACAATTGTGCTTGTTGGCAAAATGTGTTGAGCCCTGGATACCAGAGAAATTCACCGGGACCGCTCCGGTGTTTGTCAGTGTCACCGTCTGAGACTTGCTAGTGGTCTCCACCAACTGGTCTTCAAAAGTGAGGTTGGAGGGTGAAACGCTGAGGGCAGGCGCAATTCCCACGCCCGTCAGAGGTAGGAACTCCTCCCACTCGCCAGATTCTTCGCTATAACCCCTCATCGCGCCGGTCCGGACTCCTGTTTCGGTTGGTGTAAAAGTAAGCTCCGCCGTGCAACTGGCTCCTGGCGGGATCGTCGCCCCGCAGGTGTGTGTGAACTGAAAGTCTCCTGTAACGTCGAGGGGGGGGACAATTTCCGGTGCGTCGCCGTAATTCTTGAAGGTTACCGTTTGGGCTTCACTGGTTGTACCCACGACCTGCTCGCCGAAATCAATGCTTTCAGTAGAGGGTTGAGTGTCCGACCCTGCAAGGTCGGAGAGTTTTACGATAAAGGCATCCGCAAAACCTGTAAATTCCGGCTGCAGAGACCACGTCATCATCGGAAAATCGGACGAGGACGTCATCCCAACGACGTACGCGTTCCGCGAAGAGTCCACGGCGATTCCATTGCCGACGTCGTCGCCGTGGCCTCCCAGGAAGGTTGAGAAGATCAGGTTTTCTCCCCCGGCAGTCAATTTCGCCACATAAACATCTGCACAAGTGTAGGTATTTGGATCGGAGCCGCATTTGCCGGAGTCAAAGAGACCGTCAATCGACTCCGTAATACGAGACATAGGAAAATCAGGCGAGTTGGTTCTCCCTGTCACGTAGGCAATTCCCATCGAGTCCACTGCAATACTGAAAGGCGCTTCCTCTCCGCTTCCGCCGAGGAAGGTAGAGTACACGAGGTTGGAGCCATCAGCATTCAGTTTTGTCACGAAAGTATCCGACATTCCGTTGCACTGGCCGTCGGTTCCGCAACTCGTATCATCGACGCCCACAGTTGTGGGGAAATCCGCCGAGTTCGTCATCCCTGTCACGTAGGCGTTCCCTTCGCTATCCACTCCGACCGAACCAGCCTGATCCCATCCCGCGCCCCCAAGGAAAGTCGAATAAGCGAATGCTGAGCCATCAGAATTGATCTTGGTCACAAAGGCATCGGCTGGGCCAGACGGCGCGGTCTGGAAAGCCCCGTTCGTCGTGGGGAAATCGGGCGACTGCGTCTGGCCTGCAACGTAGGCACTCCCGTTGCTGTCCACAGCAACGGAACGGATCTCGTCGCCATTGCTGCCGCCAACGAAGGTTGAGTAGACAAGCGATGCCGCTCCGACGGCGGAGGGGTTGATCTTCGCCACAAAGCCGTCGGGACACGGGACCGTTGCACCCGCGGGTCCGCAATTGCCACCGTGGAATGCCGGCTGAATGGCGTTGACGGTAGGAAAATCGGAAGACTGCGTCCATCCAGCCACGTAGGCATTGCCGGCAGCATCGATGGCTACGCCATTGAACATCGTGTTATCCTGGTTGGTACCGCCCAGGTACGTCGAGTACAAAAGCCCCGACCCCGCGGCATTGAGCTTGGTAAAAAACACATCTGTGCATCGGGGTACCACCCAGGGGCCGACGGTGTAGCTGCAGGTTCCTCCTCCCGGGGCTTTCTGGTAGGCATTTTCCGTGGTCGGAAAATCATCAGATGCCGTCGTGCCGGTCACATAAGCATTGCCGAGAGAATCCACCGCAATCCAGCTCCCTTGCTCATATGTACTCCCGCCCAATACGGTACTGTAAAGCACCGCCGACCCGCTTGCGTTGATCTTATCCACGAGGACGTGGGGAGGAAAGGGAGGGTCCGCAGTACTACCGCTCGCTGTCAGAACAACATAGGCATTGCCCTCAGCGTCAACAGCAACCCCTTCACCCGACTCCCGGTCCGGGGTCCCTAAATAGGTTGCGTAGCTGATGACGGGATCAATGTAGAGCGGCTTGGTCGCATCGTAAGTGGAAACCTCGAAGCCGACACGGTTCTTTGCAAGCAGCACAAAATGGCCTTCAACGGATTGTCTCTTCGATGCCTGCGATGAGGAGCTTTCAATCTGGTAGACCACAGGTTTATGGAAACGCACTTCTCCACCCTTGGCTTCGATGAGCAAGTCCCCGTTCTCAGCAATGCGGATGGGCGATGATTTCTCCGTTCCTGAAATCTGCAGAGTGATGGCTTTCGGGTCTCCGCCCGGCGCAACTACAAAGTCATATTCCAACAGCCTTTGGTTGCCGTAATAGACGAGGTCGATGCCATGATAGACATTCTTGTAGCGCACCTTGGCGTAGTTTGGAATATTCGTGTTCCATTTCTGTGGATCCTTGCCTATCAGGTAATTGGTCTTGCCCGGCAACCTGTCAAACGCGATAGTTTGCGCCCTTTGGTCGGCACCCTGCAGCTTCATGTGAAGAGCATCTGGCTTCGACGGACGTGAGTCCGAACCTACGTCCTTACCTTTCGCCGGAGATACCGGGCCAGCGGTTCGCAACCCGAGAATCGCTTCATCGCCTGTGAGGTAGAGTGTATAGCCACGACCGCGCGAAACAAATTTGATACCTTCGCTCGCCTGTCCCTGGTTGGGTTCAAAGCTCAAAGGAAGTTTACCGTAGGAGGATTCGCTCCAGGTCCTGGCACCTTCACTGGCTGTGCTCAAAACCCCAGCAGCCTTTCCAGACCAAATTCCCGGTTCGGCCAGAGGGCCGGGACTTTCAGCGGATGTTGGAATCAGCAGCAAAAAAGCTGCAACGGTAAAGATCGAACCAAGGGAAACCCATACTTGCTTCCTCATGATGGCCCTCCTGGGTCACAAGCCGGCAAAGGGGGGCAGGAAACGCCTCCGGGACTGTTGCCGACTGCGAATGTCTACGCCGCTGATCATGCGGCGCGCCGAGATTCGATTTCTTACGCAAGAAGACCCAGGAAGATAAGACTTGAAACGGAAGGAATAACCAACTCAAAGGCAGAAACCGTGCGATGGCTAGCCGAGGTCCTTTCATTGTTCCCCCCTCTTCGAACAACTCAAGGAACTTTCTGCCGTGGCAGGTCCCGGCACGTGGTGCTATGGCAAATGCCTACATACCTTAAGCTACTCGAATGGTTGGCCGGCCACAATCCGCCAATTGCAGCATTTTTCTGGTCAATTTGCAGTATATTAGGTAGGATTTGCGGGTTCCGGTTCCCGCGCAGGCCTTGATATCAAAGGAGACCTGAGCGGTAGGCATAGGCGACAGCTTGGGCCTGCGTATGCAGACCAGTCTTGAGAAGGATGGACTCGACGTGCCTGCGGACTGTGAATGGACTGATGCCGAGTCGTTTTGCAAGGTCTTTAGTCGAAGATCCCTTGGCCAGCAATTCCAGCACTTCAATCTCTCGCCGCGTCAGCCGGGCCACCGAACGCGATTGTGACATCACTGAGGAAGCCTGGACGCCACCATCGCCGGCAACTTTCTGGCCTCCGTCAGTACCACCAGCGGCGTGCAACGTGTCAAGAAAACTCTCCAGAGCCACTCTGGTATTTTCCTCGCGTGTCATGTTCCGCAGCAGATGAACCGTAAACCGCTCGTTTTTCCTCTCAATCGTAAACGCGCTCGTGTTCAGCCAGATCTCTTCTCCACTCTTGGCGCGGACTTGCATTTCCACATTTTGAATGGATACTCCACGCTTTACGGCGCGCTGAACCGCGCAACAAGCTTGGCACCACGGCTTGCCGCAGATCCTGCCTCCGATAATCTGATAGCAAGGCTGGTTGAGGACTTCGGCCTCGGAGTAACCCAGCAATTCCTGCACACCATCGTTCCAGGAAACAATCCGCTGGGCGTCGTTTACAACGTAAACGGGGTCTCGCGACCGACACAAAGCCTGCAGCCACCTCGGCTTTGATCGCAACGCCTTCCCCCTTCGCACGGGTAAATGGCTCGGGCATTTATGGAGTCACAAACTGAAGGAACGGTTGAACGGTAACCCCAACTCTTCTTACCACACCCTCTCCACTCCCGATCGAGGCGTTAAGGAACGTGGACAAATTGTGTGCGACTATCGCTTAATTGAAGTTTATGAAACCCCAAGAAAACTTTCAACTGCTAACTGAATTTCGGATTAAGTGTGTTTCCCATAATCGGATGGTAAAAGCACGCCATGGACAAATCTCCGGCCAGCGAAGCCGCAGCCTCCAGGACTTTACCCGCCGATCCTGCCTATTTCTTGACTTTCTTTGGACGGAAGAGTTGGATGAACAGGCCACCCATCACGATCATGATGGCGCCCCACCACACCGGCGCGTGGAGATTGGCCAGGACGGTGTTCGGCGGATGGGACCATTCCGCAAGCCCACTGGCAAAAATCAGGATGCCGTAAATAAAAATTAATAATCCCGCAAAGAACCAGACGGGGATCATACGACGTTCTTCACTCATACTCTTACTCCCCAATGATCGATTTCAGTATGATTCCAGTACTCCCAACATTCCCTATCAACCGCTAACGGAAAATCCACTGCAAAATCAGAAATACGCCGAAGCAAACACCCGCCCAGAAAACCGGCCGTTTGACAAGCGGCAGATCGCCTTCGCTGGGAATGTCGGTCAGGCCCATCACCAAATCGCGCAGTTCGGCTTCGGGCCTTGGCTTGGTGACCGCCGTAACCAGCACGGACACGGTCACTACAGCCAAAAAGGCCCAAAGTGCCTGCCACATCTGCTGCGCCAGGGGTTTTGCACCGGCATAGAAGCAGAACCACCCGACGCTGCTCGGATGAAGGCGGATGGTGAGGAAGATACCGAC
>Ga0102950_1000555_pt1 | contig 10779 bp, 10 predicted proteins | sample SalPon2A_B_D2_MG_FD_78505 | JGI IMG/M metagenome (GOLD analysis project Ga0102950, IMG submission 78505) | Soil microbial communities from South San Francisco under conditions of wetland restoration - Salt Pond MetaG R2A_B_D2_MG | ecosystem: Environmental > Terrestrial > Soil > Wetlands | place...
AAATTATTCAAAGAAGAATAAAATTTCTCAAGTTTCAGCTCATCTTCGTCGCTAATATGAGTTAAATATAAAGTACCTATTGATTGAGAATCAAATGCAGTAAATAATTCATTAAAATCGATATGAGAAATTTCAGAAATCATAATATCTATTTTCTCGTCTTTAAATAAGTAAAGATCTTCTTTAGTCCCAATATCACCGGTATAAAAAATCTTTGAAATATTAGATTTCAATAAAAGGCTTATACAGGAAAAACTAAGTTTATTCAAATAATCATTTTTTTTATAAGTATCAAGATGCGTATTCTGTCTTGGCATAAAAGTAAAATTATCATGGATTTTTATATTTTCGTCCACATTAAAAACTTTATAATTAATTTCAAAATCCATTCTTTCACTAAACAAATATGAATTATATATATATCGTTTAACTACTTCTACCAAACTTTGATGAATGTAAAGATCAAGTTCATTTGTTCTGTTAACTAATTTCATCTGAACGATAAGACCGGCTAGTCCTGTAAAATGATCCGGATGAAGGTGAGTAATTAATATACCATGTATCAAATGAATATTTATATTCTGCGAAAGGAGTGCTTTTGATATTCCGTCACCGGTATCAACAAGTAAATTATAACTATCCGAAGAAAAAAAAATTGAAGAATGAAATCTATGAAGTGAAGTTTTCCCCGATCCTGTGCCGATAAATTTTATTTCCAAAATATATCTTTAATTTTGTTTTATAATTCTTCCGTTCAAATTGTATTTAGCATTTATTTGTTTTAAGGATTTAGCCGCATCATCTTCATTTGAAAATTTACCTACATATACGACATGAAAAGTTGTTCCTCCAACCGATTTTTCTTCAATCGAAGAGAAATAGCCATCCTTTTCAAAATTTTTCTTTAATGATTCAGCATTTGTCAAAATTGTAAATGCACCAGCCTGAATTGTATATGGATAGTTGTCAGATGTTTGCGAACTATTTGGACTTTGAGGTTCTGTAGTTGTATCAGCTGGTAAGGCTCTACTAGCTACAACCGTACTGTCTTTTTTAGGAATATTTTTATGAGCAATATTGATATAGGGAGAATTTGGATATTCATGCTCAAGTCTATTTAAGAAATTTTTTGCTGCGCTGTACATCCCTAGAGCATAATAATAGGAATAAATTCTATACAAAGAAGCATCGGCATATTTACTGTTCGGATAGTTTTTAACAACCTCATTGTAAATCGCAACTGCCTGCTGTCCATTTTCAGTTAATACACCCTCCAGGTATAATAGATTTGAACTATTTGGATAATTCTTTTTAAGTTCGGGCAATTTATTTTCTACCTGAGTTTTATTACCGTCTTCAATCTGTTTAAGGTAAGGGATGATATTTAATTCCTGAGCATATAAAGATTTAGGAATTAACATCATAATTAAAAAAATAAACAGGAAAGTAAATGATATGTATTTTTTCATTGCCTTCTTCTTTCAAACAAAATTCCGACAATATGAATTAATTAAGAACGAAATAAAAAGCGCAAATAAAATAATTATGCAGATAAAGATAATTGCCCATTATCAGGTTCAACAAGCTCAATAAAATCACCGAATAAAGTTGCAGATGTCGCGCGATTGATTTTCACCCTTGCATAATTCCCTTCTTTTATTTTGTCAGTAAAGGGAATTATTACAACTTTATTTGTGCCGGTTCTTCCGGATAAGAATTGTTCTGATTTTCGACTTAAACCTTCAACAAGAACAACTGCCTGCTGATTAATTAACTCTTGATTCTTTTCAAAAGATATCTGCTGCTGTAATTCAATAATTTCCTGGAGTCTCTTTGTTTTAATCTCATCGGATACATCATCTTTCATTTTGTAAGATTTAGTGCCTTCACGAGGAGAATATTTAAACATATAAGCACCGTCATATTTAACATGTCTCATTACATCCAGAGTCAACACATGATCTTCATATTTTTCCGTTGGAAAACCGGAAATAATATCTGTTGAAAAACTTACACCAGGTATAATTTTCTTTGCTTTCTCAATTAAATTAAAATAATGTTCAATTGTATAAGTCCTGTTCATTAACTCTAATATTCTATTAGAACCTGATTGCACCGGGAGATGAATATAATTGCAAATATTCGGATTTTCTGCAATTGTATATAATAATTTATCGGATAAATCCTGGGGATGAGAAGTAGTGAACCTAATTCTAATTTTTCTATCAACTAAGGCAGAGGCGGATAATAAATCAGCAAAATCATTTACACCATCATTATAAGAATTTACGTTTTGGCCAAGAAGAGTAACTTCTCTAAAACCTCTTTCTGAAAGCTGTTTTATTTCATTAACTACTGAACTCAACGTTCTGCTGCGTTCCCGGCCTCTTGTAAAAGGTACAACACAAAAAGTACAAAATTTATCACAGCCTCTCATTACAGAAATCCATGCTTGTAATCCATCTTCGCGGTAAGGGATAATATCATCATAAGTTTCAGTTCTTGACAGCCTTACTCCAATTCCTTTATCACCGGTAAACGCAATATCGATATATTCCGGTAATCTTCTATATTCATCGGGACCGACAACAAGATCAACAATTTTTTTATCTTCTATTAAATCTTTGCGAAGTCTTTCCGCCATGCAGCCCAAAATACCAACTACCAGATCAGGTCTTGAATTTTTTAGATTTTTAAAGTTGCCAAGTCTTCCATAAATTCTTTGTTCTGCATTCTCTCTGATGCTGCATGTATTCAGTAGAATAACATCTGCCTGTTTTGCATCTTTTGTTAAATTATAACCGTAATTCTTTAAGATACCAAGAACAAGTTCGGTATCCGCCATATTCATCTGACAGCCATAGGTTTCTATATAAATATTATTCGATTTCATTATCTCTACATTTTGTGCGAATATTACAATTAACTAATTTACTTTTTCATCTTTATTCACAGGAACAAATCCAAAATGCTGATTTTGAGGTGCATCTATTATTATTTCTCCAAATCTTGATTCGAATTTATCGATATTATCCTTTAAAGCTTTCATAAGCATTTTTGCATGCTGTGGAGTAGTTATTATTCTTGCATGAACTTTAGCTTTAGGAACTCCCGGAACAATCCGGGTAAAGTCTATAATAAATTCTGCCGGAGAATGAGTAATAATTGCTAAGTTAGAATAAATTCCTTCGGCTTCTTTTTCGCCCAATTCAATATTAATTTGCTGGCCCTGCGGCTGATTTTCCTGGTTCATTTTATTCCATAGTTTTTAATAAAAAAATTAGATTTGTAATCTAAATAAATTTACAAATTATTATTTAAAAATAATGTGGTATAAAAAATACAGAGCCGAAATCATCAAACGGTTAATTCCGTTAGGTGTTTGATAATTTCGGCATAAAAGTTTAATTAAAAAATCGTACTAAGACTACTTTCTCAATTGATCTGCTTTATCAAAAGCTTCTTTAGCTTTTGTTTGATTTCCAAGTATTGTATAAACTCTACCTAAAAGTTCCCACATGGAAGCATCATCACCTTTCATTTGAACGACTTTTTCCAGGTAAGGTAATGCTTTTTTATATTTTTCCATGTAAAGTTTACTATTCGCTGAAGTAGTATCACCGCTATCAACTGCTTCTTTATTTAAATCTGCACCCCATTTTACATATGTAACAGCTAAATTATAAATAGCATTCTGATAATCGGGGTCAATATCAATAGCTTTTAGGAATTGCTCTTCTGCTGATTTGTAATCTTTGTTTCCAAGTAGAAGTACACCATAATTATATCTGTAATATTTATTTTCAGGGTCCTGTTTTACACCGGCTTTGAAAGCATCAATTGCCACTTCGATTTTATGTGCACCTATATACGAATTAGACAATAACAGCAGTATTTCTGAATTATCAGGATATAATTTTCGTGCTTTCTGCAAAAGATCTATATTCTTATTAAAATAATCCATTGCTTTTGTACTATCTTCTACATTCTTTGTACTTTCATACTGAGATCTCAATTTTGTTGCTTTATCGTAATAAATTTCACCTAAATACTTATAACCGTCAACAGAATTACTTTTACTTATAATTTGCTGAAGAGGCTCAATAGCTTCATCATATTTTTGTTCACTCATATAGACAAATGCAAGGTTTTTGTATGAATCTGCCGAGTCGGGTTCAATATAAACCGCTTGCTTAAATGCATTTATCGATTTATCATAAAATACTGTTGAACTGTCTTTATCTTTACTACCTGTACCTTTCTGAAAAAAACCTACTCCCTGGTTAAAGAGTTGTGCCCAAAAATATTTTTTTGAATCATTAATGTTTTTTTCAAACTGGTTACTAATACCCAAAGATTTATTGTAAGCGTCAACCATATCTTTGTAATTACCAAGCTCTCCATTAACATAGCCTAAAAGATAATATCCCTCATCGCTTTTAGGGTTCTTTTCAACTTCCTTTTGTAAAGCTTCTAAAGCTTTAGGGTAGTTTTTCTGCTGAATATATAATTTAGCGCTGGTAATTTCAGTTGAAGCGCATTCGAAGCCGGTTATTGCAAAACCGATCAATAAAATTACAGCTAATAAAAGTTTTGAACGGTACATTATATCTCCATTTATAATCTTATTAAGGTTATAAAATTAAGACATTAGCCCCCTATAGTCAAGATTAAACTCAATGAAAAATAGGATAGATTAAGGAAAAAATTATATGATTTAAGATAAAATTTTCCTAAAAATTACTATGCTATTATTTTTTACACGAATGCGTCAATGCCGATTTATAACTTTCAATATTAAACGAAAAATGAATTACCTCACCGCAAGCGGCGGGGAATTTTACCCTAATGCTCTCGCCAGCCTTGGCGGCAGACAGGTCAGCCGAAGTCCAGCGGACGAAGGCGGATTAAATCTATAACTCCTGTCTAAATTGATTTTCCTGTTTTAAAAGAATATTTTTCGAATTAAAAGCGAGGTTATTTTGACTACAGAACAAATCATAAAATATGTTCCGAAAGTCTTACTTCATGATCACCTTGACGGTGGTCTTAGACCCTCCACAATTATAGATTTAGCCAAAGATTTAAAATATAATAAGCTTCCTACAAAAGACCCGGAAGAATTAAAGCATTGGTTCTTTAGAGGAGCAAATAAGGGAAATTTAGTTGAATACCTTCAGGGTTTTGAACATACATGTGCAGTTATGCAAACCAGGGAAGGTCTGAAGCGTGTTGCTTACGAAATGATGGAAGATATGAAAGAAGATGGCGTATGTTATGTAGAGACAAGATTTGCTCCGGTATTTCATTCAAATAAAGGGTTATATAACGAAGATATTGTTTCAGCAGTTTTAGATGGACTTGAAAAAGGTAAAGAGGATTTTGGTGTAGGCTACGGATTGATTCTATGCGGAATGAGAAATATGAAAAATACATTAGAAATTGCTGAATTAGCCGTTAATTTTCGCAATAAAGGCGTAGTAGGATTTGATCTTGCCGGTGAAGAAGGCGGCTATCCGCCGAAAAAGCATATAGAAGCTTTTCAATTTATTCAAAGAGCAAATTTTAATATAACCATTCATGCAGGAGAGGCTTTCGGAAAAGAATCTATTTGGCAGGCAATACAATGGTGTGGAGCTCATCGTATCGGTCATGCTACGCATCTTATGGAAGATATTTCACTTGACAAACAGGGAAATGCCGTAGATTTCGGAGATTTAGCTCAATACATTTTGGATAAAAGAATTCCTCTTGAAATTTGTCTTTTAAGCAATGTCCATACAGGTGCAGTTGATAAAATTGAAAATCATCCTTTTGGAACCTTATTTAGAGAAAAATTTAGAGTTACCATAAATACTGATGACAGATTAATGAGTGATACAAATATGACAAAAGAATTTATGGTGGCAATCGACAATTTCAATTTAACTTTGGAAGATGTGGAAAAAATAACTATTAACTCGATGAAGTCCGCATTTAATCCGTACAAAGAAAGACTTTACTATATTTACAATGTAATAAAACCGGGCTTTCAGGCAATGAAAGACCAATTACTCTCACTTAAAACTTATGCAGGTTCAAATGAAGAAACTATTCACAAATTATAATTTCGAATTCGATAAAAATGAAAAAAAAATACTAAAGACATTTTGTAACCAAAATTTAAAACAAATACAAGGGGACAATAAGTATTATAATGAAGTAAAAGTTTTCAACTCAATAGTTAACAAACTCGAACAAGACGCAGAAACTATTAAACTTACCAAAGATGAACGAACACGACTAAAATACCAGATTGAAGAAAATGTAAAATTTCTGGATAAGAAATTGAAAAAAAGCTGGTTTCTTAAAAAGTGGCTTTACAGATCTATGTTAACTCAATATGAAAATATTCTTGAAAATCATTTTAAAGGCTAATGATGATTTCTGAAACTGAAAAACTAAAAATTAAAGCTCCTACAGGTTCTAAACTTTCCTGCAAAGGATGGATACAGGAAGCCGCGATGCGTATGCTTATGAATAATCTTAATGCGGAAGTTGCGGAAAACCCGGCAGAGCTTATTGTATACGGCGGCAGCGGAAAGGCTGCCAGAAATTGGGATTGTTACGAGGCAATAATCTCTTCACTTAAAAATTTAGAAAATGACGAAACTCTTATAGTCCAATCAGGAAAACCGGTGGCTGTTTTCAAAACATATACGAATGCTCCGCGTGTAATAATTTCAAACGCAATGCTTGTTCCTAATTGGGCAAATTGGGATGAATTTAGAAGACTGGAGAAATTAGGATTAACAATGTTTGGCCAAATGACTGCCGGTAGCTGGATTTATATCGGAACTCAAGGAATTCTTCAGGGTACTTACGAAACTTTCGCAGAGTGCGGAAGAAAACATTTTAACAGCGATCTATCCGGCAAATTTTTGTTAACTGCCGGCCTTGGCGGCATGGGAGGTGCTCAGCCATTAGCTGCTACTATGAACGGTGCCGCTTTTCTAGGAATAGAGGTTGATAAAAATAGAATTAAAAAAAGATTAGATACAGGCTATATGGATGTTTTATCCGAAGATCTTGATGAAGCAATTAATATGGTTTTAAAAGCGAAAAAAGAAAAGAAAGCTTTATCGGTCGGACTTGTAGGAAATGCCGGAGAAGTTTTACCGGAAATTTTAGAAAAAGGTATAATACCTGATATCCTCACAGATCAAACATCTGCTCACGATACATTAAATGGTTACGTTCCAATGGACATGAGTTTTGAAGATGCCCTTGATTTAAGAAAAACAAATCCGGAAGAATATATTCGTCTGGCAAAGAAAACAATTGTTAAACATGTTGAAGCTATGCTAGAATTTCAAAAGAAAGGTGCAATAACTTTTGATTACGGCAATAATATTAGAGGTGAAGCTAAAGCTAATGGTCTTGAAAATGCTTTCGATTTCCCGGGATTTGTTCCCGAATTTATTCGACCGCTTTTTTGTGATGGTAAAGGACCTTTTAGATGGGCTGCTTTATCAGGAGATCCAAAAGATATTTATACTACAGACCAGGCAATTAAAGACACTTTCCCCGAAAATAAATCTCTTTGTAATTGGATAGATTTGGCACAGAAAAAAGTTCATTTCCAAGGATTACCTTCAAGAATTTGCTGGCTTGGCTATGGAGAGCGGGCAAAAATGGGAAGAATATTTAATGACATGGTAGCCTCCGGTAAAGTTAGTGCTCCAATTGTAATAGGAAGAGATCATCTGGATTGCGGTTCTGTTGCTTCTCCAAATAGAGAAACTGAAGCAATGAAAGACGGAAGTGATGCTATTGCCGATTGGCCTATTTTGAATGCTCTACTGAATTCCATTGGTGGTGCCAGCTGGGTTTCGGTTCATCATGGAGGCGGAGTTGGAATCGGCAATTCAATTCATGCCGGTATGGTTATAGTCGCTGATGGAACAAAAGAAGCTGAAAAAAGATTGGAAAGAGTTCTTAATTATGATCCTGGTATTGGCATTGCCAGACATACGGATGCCGGATATGATCAGGCTAAAAATAATGCCAGAAATTGGGGAATAAAAATCCCTATGTTAAATAAATGAAAGGGTAAAAAATGAAAGTAAAAGTTTTAATAGCTGATAAATTTCCGGAACAATACATAAAACAATTAAATGAAATGGATCTGGAAGTTACTTACTCTCCTAAGCTAGGAGAAAATGATTTGCCTGAAGCAGCAAAAGAAACAGATATTTTGGTAGTCCGTTCAACTGTTGTTAATGAAAAAGCGATTAACTCAAGTAAAAACTTGAACCTTATTATTAGAGCAGGGGCGGGAGTTAATAATATTAATATTCCTGCGGCAAATCAAAAAGGAATTTATGTAGCAAACTGTCCGGGAATGAATTCTGTTGCTGTTGCTGAATTAGCCATGGGACTGATGATCTCTTTGGATAGAAGAATTCCGAGCAATGTAATTGATTTTAAAAATGGTAAATGGAATAAAGGAGAATATTCCAAGGCTGAAGGCTTAATGGGAAAGACTCTTGGAATAATCGGTGTTGGTAACATCGGTAAAGAAGTTGCTAAAAGAGCGTTAGCTTTCGGAATGAATGTATACGGTAAAGATATTTCTAGAATTGAAGGAGTTGCAATAAAAGATTTTTCCGAAATGAATCAATTGCTTCCTTTATGCGATGTGGTTACTATTCATCTTCCTGCTACTCCGCAGACTAAAGGTTTATTCAATAAAGAAATGTTTAGTTATATGAAACCAAATGCTTTATTGATTAATACAGCAAGAGCTGACCTAATTGATCAAGATGCAATGATAGAAGCCATAAAGACAAAAAATATCAGAGTTGCTTTGGATGTAATTAAAAACGAACCCGAACAAAAAACCGGTGAAATAAAATCTCCGCTTCAGGAATTTGAAAATGTTTATGTTACTCATCATATTGGTGCTTCTACCGAGCAGGCTCAAAATGCAGTTGCCGCAGAAACCGTTAAGATAATTAAGGATTTTACTAATAGCGGTTTAATTGCTCATTGGGTTAACAGAGCAAGAGTTTCGGATTCTCATTATCAGTTAGTTGTTAAACATTTTGATAAGCCCGGTGTTCTTGCTTCCATATTAAACGTTATAAGAGCAAAAGAAATTAATATTGAAGAGATTGAGAATGTTATTTTTGAAGGCGGCGTTGTTGCATGCTGCACTATGAAATTAAAAAATCCAATTTCAACCGAAATGATTAAAGGCATGCAGGAAAATCAAAATGTCTTAAGTGTTTCACACGTGGCAATATAATTTTACAATATTAAAAGCTCGTTTTTAATTATTAATTTTAATTAAAGCGAGCTTTTGTTTTTTCACACAAAATTTAATTCAGCTATATCATCGATAATTCCATGGTAATATGGTAATCGAATAATTTGGTTAATACCATCTATATCTTGCTCTCCAAAATCAAAAATTAAAGAAGAAATATTTTCACTAAAATAATTTTTAGTTTTTATAGAATAATGATCTACGAAATTATTTGCATTTACTGAATCGTAAATAGAATTACCCACACCGGCTAGAGCCTCATTTAGCTTTTCAATAAGTTTTTTGTCAGTGGAAGCAAAAACATAATTAACAAAAGGTAAAGAAAGTACTTCAATCATTTCTTCGGCAAAGCTAATTCCTAATAAATATTTATCATCTTCGAAGTTTTTATCGCCGACAATTACATGATTATTATGGACCAAATCATGTCCCTTCGTTGATATCTTAATTTCAACCGGAGAATCATACATTTCTTTAAAGAGGATTTTACAAAGCAAAACTTCTACGGAAGATAAATCCCCATGAAGTGTTATTTCTGAAATTACTTTTTGAGATGAGTTATAGTATATATATGAATTACAAAGTGAGCCTTCGAAAGACAATCCAAATGATTTGGAAACATATAATTCGTTATTTTTAATTAAATCCAGAGTTGGAATTAATCCCACATTTAATTTGTCTTTTTTAACTTCCGATACAATCAAAGAAGAAGGATAAAAGACAGTATCGTTTTTTATTGGGAGAGGAAGATTATTAATAATAAGCTGTGTAAAAATATTCCGTGGAAAAATTAGTTTCATATTAGTTTAAAATGAGATGATAAAAATAAGGGCATAAAATTTATGCCCTTATTAAATAATTTAAACAAAAAGCGGATTAGCTCTTCGATTTAATTCTTGCAGCTTTACCGGAAAGATTTCTTAAATAATAGAGTTTTGCTCTTCTGATATTTCCTTCTTTTAGAATTTCAACTTTTGCAATTTTAGGAGAGTAAAAAGGGAAAATTCTTTCAACTCCTACTCCGCTGGAAATCTTTCTAACAGTAAAGGTTTTATTAATACCAGCACCTCTTATATTTATTACATCACCTTCAAAGGGCTGTAATCTTTCTTTGTCGCCTTCGATAACTCTTACATGTACTCTAATGTGGTCACCTGGATTAAAATTCGGCAAATCCGTTTTAGTTTGATCCGGTAATATATTATTTATATCAACCATAGTTTTCTCCACTAATTATTATAGTTTCTCCATTTTTCAGTTAAAATTTTTGATTGCTGCTCTTTCCAACTCTTTATCTCTTTTTCATTCCCGGAAAGTAAAACGTCAGGGACTTTCATTCCACGATATTCCGCTGGCCGTGTGTAGTATGGAGCTTCAATTTTTTCTCCATCCTGAAATGAGTCGTCAAGTGCTGATTCACTATCATTTAGAACACCGGGTATCAGCCTAACTACTGCATCAATAATTAT
>Ga0102950_1000556_pt1 | contig 10778 bp, 7 predicted proteins | sample SalPon2A_B_D2_MG_FD_78505 | JGI IMG/M metagenome (GOLD analysis project Ga0102950, IMG submission 78505) | Soil microbial communities from South San Francisco under conditions of wetland restoration - Salt Pond MetaG R2A_B_D2_MG | ecosystem: Environmental > Terrestrial > Soil > Wetlands | place...
CAGGAATCAGGTACGGGTAAAAGAATTGCAGGGTATAAACAACAAATAGGTGATTACGCAGTCTTTGCCAGTCTTAAATATAGCCCTGTCAAGACATTCAGCTTTCAGCCGGGCTTCAGGATGGCATATAACACAGGATTCAATGTACCCCCTGTTCCTTCGGTCAATGTCAGATGGGAACCATCCGACAGGTTTAATATCAGGGCCTCCTATGCAAGGGGATACAGGGCTCCGACCCTTAAGGAGCTTTACATCTATTTTGTTGACGTTAACCACAATATACAACCCAATAAGGATCTTAAACCCGAGTACGGGCATAATTTTGATCTGTCGATGTCATTTAATACTGAGAAAACAAACAAGGTACATTATTCAGAGGTTAATTTCGGAGTCTTTTACAATAACATGCACAACATAATACAGCTTGCTATGAGGAATGATTTCGGATCGACAGGTGAGTACCAGTATATAAATGTCCTCAACTACAATACCCTCGGGTACCAGACGTCCCTTACATATAATTTTTATCCCTACCTTGATGTAGCGCTTGGCTTCGGACAGACAGGCACATATTTTTCATTCGATACTGGTAAAGCCACTCTTAGCAAGTACAGGTTTTCCGGGGAATTGAATTCCACAATAGGATGGTATATCCCTTCTGTTAAGCTGAGACTATCAGCATTTTACAAATACTCAGGAAGAAACTGGCTTTTCGGTGTGGATGATAACAACAATGTGGAGATAGGAAAAATGAGTCCGTATCAGAACCTCGACTTCACCATTATGCGTAAGTTCATGTCGAACAGGCTGATTATTTCGACAGGAGTTAAGAACGTTCTTAATAATACAAACATTAATATTGCCGGTAATGTGTCGACAGGAGCACATACTACTGCCGGTGGCGAGAGCCCTGTAGGTTATGGCCGGCTTGTCTTTCTTAAATTATCCTATACATTGCTTAAATGAAGTATGTAATACCGCTCATATTAATCCTGCTGCTTACGGGATGCTTTCCAAAAGACAAGATGGTGACACCCCGCAATATTGAAATTGTTGAAATTCCCTATTCAATATACGAGAACCAGGTTTGGTTTAACCTAAGCAATAAATCGATAGTATCGTCCAACTCATATCTTGACTGGGATCTTGGATTTGAATCTGACGGCACAGGGCATCATATTATCCTTAACAGTGCAAAATTCATGCATGCCGGGAATACACAGTCAACTGATTTCTATGGTATTACCAGCAATGTTTGCGATACAATGACATTTGACTCTTCCGATGGCGACCTAAATAAGACGGCTATAGGTGACTGGGCAGATTTCAAGGATCCCTCAAATCCTGTCTTCCCCGGAAATGTATATATCATAGACCTGGGATCGGATAACAGTGGCAATCCTTTCGGCCTTAAAAAGGTAGTTTTTGAAAGCTGTACCGATACCACATACAATATTCATTACAGCAACCTCGACGGAACTGATGAACATGAATATAAAGTGTCTGACCTGGTAGGGAGGAAATTCTCGCTGTTCTCATTCAGCGACGGAGGTTTTACATCACCATTACAGCCCGAGGACAAGGACTGGGACATTTGTTTCACCCAGTATTCCAGTATACTGTTTGATAATAACGGTGTGGCAACTCCATATCTTGTCAGGGGTGTTTTCCTTAACCCGGCAGGAACATATGCTGCCGCTGATTCAGTAAACTCGTATTACAATACCGGATTCAGTGATATTGGAAGCTATACTCTCTCAGGTAAGCAGGACGCTATCGGCTATGACTGGAAAGTATATGCTAATGATACATATTCAATCAGACAGGAACTGTTTTATATAATCAAAGATCAGAAAGGTGAATACTATAAACTAAAATTCACAGGTTACTACAACAGTACAGGTGCCCGCGGATATCCGTCTTTCCAGCTTGACAACCTGTCGGGCTCAACAAATCCTTAATATACATTTCTCCCTGGTATTGCTGTTTTTTTAATATCTTTAATATCCCGAAAAACTAAAAATCTATTTTCAGAATGAAAACAAGGATATTATCAGCAATCTACTTTGCCGTGAGCCTTCTGTTCATCTTTGTCAGCATGCAGGCCGGAAAAAACACTGCAATAATCAATAAAGCGTTGATTATGCCTTCGCTGGCAGTACTGTTCCTCCTTAATATGAAACGACCACCAGGTCGCCAGGATTATATGATAATTGCCGGTTTGTTTTTTTCCTGGGCAGGTGATATTTTCCTGGAACTTCCTGACAGTGAGGTTATGTTTGTTCCCGGACTAGCTTCCTTCCTGCTGGCACATGTTATGTACCTTACAGTATTCTTTTCAACAGAAGGCAAAAATACAATTTCACTAAGAAAGCCTGTCCTGATTTTGCCTGTGCTGACTTATGGTGCGGCCCTTGTTGCATATCTTTATAAATACCTGGGCGACATGAGATTACCGGTTATTGTATACGCAGTTGTTATTCTTACTATGCTTACAGGGGCAATAAACAGGTACCATAAGGTCAGCATTATAAGCTATTTGCTTGTGCTTTCAGGGGCTATCCTGTTCGTATTAAGCGATTCAATGATTGCCATTAATAAATTTGCCATAGCAATTCCTTCTGCCAGGATATTTATAATGATAACTTATGTTACCGCCCAGTATCTAATCATTACCGGGTATTTAAGACAATCAGGCGATATCAGGTAAGATATTTTCAATATGCTATTTTAAGGATCCTGCAAATAAAGGGTTTATCAAATAATTTTGTCACCTGCAATTTCCAGATCGTAACATATTTATAAACACAGATTAAAAACATTAACCTTTTTACTATTTTCGCTGCAAATATTCCGAGGATGTCTCTTTAAAATATGAAGTCAGTTCTCTTAAAAAAAATGAATGCGTTACTCCTGGTGTTTATTCTTATTTCAGGAGGAATAGTATTGGCACAGGTACAGCCCAGGACTATTGTAACCGGTATTGTAAGGGATGCTAAGACAGGTGAAGCACTTGTTGGTGCAAATGTTGTTATGGAAAAATCGACTATTGGTACTATTACCGATTCACAGGGGAAATACCGTATTGAGACCCCCAAACCTTCAGCAAATATCATATGCTCATTTATAGGTTACGACTCTCAGGTTCATCCTGTCAACAAGGGAAGGACACAAACGATAAACATAAATCTCAACCAGTCGTCCATTGCAATAGACGAAGTGGTTGTAAGACCGGCGCGAAAAGCCTACAGGAATAAAAACAATCCGGCTGTTGAACTTATAGACAAGGTTGTTGAAAAAAAGGATGAGAACAGGAAAGAAAGGTTTAACTTCCTCGAATACAGGCAATATGAAAAAGTACAGTTTGCCTTCAGCAATGTATCGGATAAGTTTGAGCAGAACGGACTTTTTAAAAATTACCATTTCATTTTTGACAATATAGATACAACAAAACGAATTGGCAATAAGATACTCCCCTTCTTTATCCGGGAAGACCTGTCGGAGCATTATTATCGCAGGGATCCTGAGGCAAAGAAAGAGATAACACTTGCCTCCAAGACAATTAATCTAAACCAGTATATCGATAATAAAGGAGTTGCAGCCAACCTGGATTACCTTTACCAGAACATTAACATCTACGATAATGAGATAATGTTCCTGACAAATAAGTTCCTGAGTCCTATTTCAAAAAGTGCTCCGGCATTTTACAGGTATTATATAACTGATACCCTCATGGTAAGCGATACTAAGTGTATCAGGTTGTTTTTTGAACCACGTAATAAGTCAGATTTTCTTTTCCACGGGTACCTCTATATTACACTCGACACAAGTTATGCTGTAAGAAAGATAGACATAGGGATCAACAAAAACACCAATATAGACTGGGTACAGAGTATTTCAGTAACACAGGATTTCAGTGATCACGGTTCAAATGGCTGGCTTATATCACAAGAAGAAATAGCTATCGATTTTGGAATAATGAAAAACACACTTGGCTTATATGGCCAGAGAACCCTTGTTTATGATAATTACAGGATAGACGATCCTATCGATAAAACTATATTCACAGGTCCGGAGAAAGTGGATAACACAGATCCTACATCGGGTAATTCCTCTTACCTTACCGCTCACCGTCCTGTACCTCTTACAAAAACAGAGAGTGGTATTTATTCCATAGTGGACTCGCTTAATAAAGTGCCGGCTTTCCGCAGGGAAATGAATATTGTCATGCTTCTCACAACAGATTTCCTTAACCTGGGGAAGGTTGAACTCGGACCCGACGACAGTTTCTACAGCTTCAATTCAGTTGAAGGATCAAGGTTCAAATTAGGAGGAAGAACGACTCCCGGCTTCAGCAGGAAGCTGACACTTGACGGATATCTTGCTTATGGGCTAAAAGATGAAAAATTTAAATACGGAGCCGGAATAACATGGTCCTTTACACCTCGAACCATTTACCAGTTCCCGGTTAAGTCGCTAAAGATAAGCTATATGACAGACACAAGGATTCCCGGACAGGAATTCCAGTTCACCCAGGGCGATAATATCTTCATGTCGTTTAAAAGAGGCATTGATGATAAGTTTTTCCTCAACAAAACATTCAAAGCGGAATTTCTTAATGAATTTAAGAATCATTTTTCATATACTCTCGGCTACACCTTCACTGAACAATCAGCATATGGCAATCTTTATTTTAATAACCAGGATTACCTGTCGGGAATAAACACTACAAAACATATCAATATCTCCGAAGCATCACTCGGTCTGCGTTATGCAAAAAATGAGTCATTTTACCAGGGTAAACTTTACAGGTATCCTTTCCCAAGCAGGTACCCGACAATTCAGCTTAAGGCCTCGGGTGGACTTAAACAGGCCGGAAATGATTACGGCTACCTCAGACTTCAGCTTAACATCAGCAGGAGATACTACTTCTCAGTTATAGGATATACTGATGTGTCTTTTGAAGCCGGAAGAATATTTGGAAGGGTTCCATACCCTCTTCTCTTTATTCACAGGGCAAACCAGACCTATTCATACCAGAAAGACTCCTATAACCTGATGAACTTCCTGGAATTTGTGAGTGACAAATATGCTGCACTCAATATCGACTATAGCTTTAACGGATTTATTTTCAATAAAATACCACTACTTAAAAAGTTAAAACTCAGAGAAGTTGTTACTCTTAAGGCGCTCTATGGCGGACTCGATAAAAACAATAACCCGGCTTATCATGATGAGTTATTTAAGTTTCCTGTTTCTGCCAACGGGGTTCCGCTGACATATACACTCGAGAAAAAACCATACATTGAAGCCAGTGTTGGTGTTTCAAATCTTTTCAGAATATTTCGTGTTGATCTTATCAGAAGATTCACATATACAAACCTTCCCAATGTGTCCACAACCGGTATAAGAATCCAGTTCCGTTTTGATATATAGAATCCAACCCGGGATTCCTGCCTGTAATTTATTAAAAATTAAAAGGATGTTACTTTTTTCTTTTTAACCCGTTTGACTTTTAGGTGGCACAATTCAGGTTCATTTATTTAAGCAGTGCGAAATATAAACATTACCATTACTTTATACCATGCTTAATCCGGTCAGTTGTTTATATGATAGATATTAAGTGATTTCATTGCTTCTGTATGACGATCTGCGACTATACGCCAGTCGACAAGTCTCCAGAATGCATTCAAATAGTCTTCTGTCCTGTCATTATAGTCAAGAAAATATGCATGTTCCCATAAATCACATGCCAGAAGAGGAAACATGCCCCTGCGCAGGGGATTCCCTGCATTGTTTTCCCTGACAATCTCCAGTCCTCCTTTTGAGTTAAGGACAAGCCAGACCCAGCCAACGCCAAACAAAGACAACGCAGTTTTTGTAAACAGTGTTTTCAGGAATTTTACTGACCCGAAGTTCTCAATTATAACGTCACTAATTGAAGTATTTTCAAGGGAATCTGCATCGGGTCCCATTGTATTAAAATAGAATGTATGATTCCATGCCTGGGCCGCGAAATTAAATATAGCTCCGTCTGCCACCTTAATTATGGTATCCGGATCCTTGTTCTCGAAATTGGTGCCGGAAACGAGGCTGTTTATACGATTTATATAATATCTGTGATACTTCAGGTAATGAAGCTCCATTGTTTTTCCTGATATATAAGGTTCAAGATCATCCAACGCATACGGTAATTCCGGTAATTCGAAAACCATCACATCTCCTTTCAGTATTCCTGTTCAATATCTTAACCTGCAAAATCATTCAAGTTCGCTTTAACTATTCAAAAATAGCGATGAAAGCGTTATAATAAGTTAAAGCATCATTAAGGTTGGACTGAGATATCATTAAGAATTTTTGGTACCTGAGACTATTCCATTATTTCAGAAAGGACCATCTCCGTTTAATAAGAAAGGCTGTAAGGGATACTTAATGAATAAGGCTATTCCTGAGGCTCCTCGCTCAGAACATATCCAAATCCTTTACGGGTATGAATCAGTTTGGGTGAAAAATCCCTGTCTATTTTTTTCCTCAGCGAGTTTATATGGACATCTATAACATTTGTGCCGGAATTAAATGAAAAACCCCATATCTTTTCCGCAATAACCACTCTTTCAAATACTTTATCCCTGTTGCCTAAAAGCAGTTCAAGTATCTTGTATTCAGTTGCTGTCAGGTTTATCTCCTGTCCGTTCCTGAATACTTTCCTTGTATTCGTATCAAGCTCAAGGTCGGTACACTTAAGAACAGGACTTATATCAGTTTCTGCTTTTCTCCTGTTAAGCGCCTTAAGTCTCGCAAATAGTTCCTGGAAGCTGAAAGGTTTAACAAGATAATCATCTGCTCCGGCATCAAACCCGGTAAGCTTATCATCAAGCGTATCGAGTGAGGTAAGCATCATAACAGGAGTCTGAATTCCTTTTTCCCTGATGCTGCGGCATAATTCAAAACCAGAGATCCCCGGGATTACAACATCAAGAATAATGACATCGTGGTTTTTTGACAGGGCCAGCTTTTCTCCTATGACACCATCAAAAGCTATATCAACCTGGCAGTCATTGCTTTCCAGTCCTATTTTGACAAAAGATGATATTTTAGGATCATCTTCAACCAGCAATACTTTCATAAATATGCGGATTAAATTCTCGTTTAAAACTTTCTGTCATAAAATATACAAAGAAAACATCATTACTCCAAAAAAGTTGTACTATCTGTAAGTATTAAATTATCTGTAAGTTAAAATTATCTTAATTTAAAGAGTGAATAAGATAAAATCATTTAAATTTATAAAACATTACTCACAGACTGAAATACTGTTTATTTTTTATGAATAACCGACTGAACTATTTTCTGCATTATGTAGTGTCATAATGGTTTGATATGTTAAAACCCACCATGCTCTCTAAAAACTCAGGCCAATGACAGCTAACAACCATGACAGAAGTTCCGTTTCCCGGTGGTTTTCACTTGGATTACCTGAAAGAGCAACAATCACCATATGGTTTTCTGTTATTATGGTCCTCCTTATGAGTACTGTAAATATCCTGGGATGGATATTCGATATCACTTTATTTAAAAATTACGTACCATCGTGGAAACACATGCGGGCAATAACCGCGGTCTCCTTCCTCCTTCTCGCACTCTCATTATCAGCGATCCAGGTACATGGTAAATTTAAGAGTAAGCGTTTATTAATATTTATTTCTGCCTCAATAATTGTTGCAATTGGTCTGTTAACAATATTAAGCCATATCCCCGGCTTCAGGCAATCTTTTGAAAACGCTGAATGGCCATTTCTTTTTCTTTCTTCAGGAAGCAGGATGTCTCTTCTTTCCGGAATTATTTTTGTCTTTTTCGGCCTGATAATATTTCTTATACTGAAAGATAATGAGTACACAACTGACTGGGCTCATATTTTAATTCTGCCTGTTCTTATGGCCAGCTATTATGTTCCGGTAAGCTATATTCTAAATGTTTATCCTCTTGTCTCTTCACCTGACCTCCCGGTTTCGCTGATATCAGGTATTTCATTCACACTTATGGGACTTGTGGTTATTCTTATAAGACCTCATACCTGGCTGATGAAAGTCTTTACCACACATAACATGGGAGGAATTATGGCAAGAAAACTTATACCTGCCATGCTTATCCTGCCTATTGTTATAGGATGGATGAGGATTAAAGGAGAGAGGATGGAGATATTTGAGTCTGAGATTGGTGTCGTTCTTGTTGCTCTTGTTTACTCAATCTTTTTTATATTTTTTATATGGCTGGCAGCCCGGTCAGTTAATGCCATCGATGTAAAGAGAAGAGAGGCAGACGAAGCTTTAAAAAGAGCGTACGACGATCTTGAAACAAGAGTTAAGGACAGGACCAAAGAACTTACTGAATTAAACATGCTTCTTGATGCCGAGATAGCCGAACGGAAAAAAACCGAGGAGAAGCTGAAAGAATTTAACAGGGAGCTTGAAAATATTGTTTCTGAACGTACAAGAGAACTTGAAGAAGCCAACTCACGGCTTTTCAGGGAACTTACAGAAAGGATTCTTACTGGTGAGGCTCTCAAACAGAGCGAGGTCAAGTTACTGGAGTTAAATGCCACAAAAGATAAGTTTTTCAATATTGTTGCCCACGACCTGAAGAATCCTTTTACAAGTCTTATAGGTGCTTCGGAGTTATTACTTGAGGATGCCGGGAAGCTTGATACGGATAATGTTTATACTCTTGCCGCTATTATAAACGACTCTGCGAAAAATGGCTTTGCAATTTTGCAGAACCTGCTCGACTGGTCAAGATCGCAGACCGGGTTACTTAAAATAAATCCCGAGCAGATAAATATTAAAGAGCTTATAGATGAAAGTATAGCAACTCTGGCTCAGGTTTCAGCAAACAAGGATATTAACCTCGTTTCAGAAGTAAAAGAGAACCTGTACATTACCACTGACAAGAACATGATAAGGACTGTATTGCGCAACCTGCTGAGCAATGCAATAAAGTTTTCTTACAGGAAGGGAAAAGTAATCGTCAGTAATAACGTAAGCGGGAATGAACTTATAGTAAAGGTTAAGGATTTTGGTGTCGGTATTAAGAAAGAGAATATAGAAAAGCTGTTCCGGATAGAGACAAAATTTTCGGTTCCGGGTACGGAAAATGAACAGGGGACCAGTATAGGTCTTAAGCTTTGTAAAGAATTCATTGAAAAGCTTAACGGAAGGATATGGGTTGAGAGTACCGAAAAGAAAGGCAGTGAATTCATGTTTTCACTGCCTCTGGATGATTCAGAATCCTGAAAGGATTAATTGTCTTACATCATTATTATTTCTTTGTTCCCGACCGGTTTGACAAGAAGTATGAGGATGGTCTGAACAGCCTCTCCGGCAGGTTTTTCCATTCAGATGAAAAATATAAGTCCTGATTCTGTCCTGAATGAATTATAAATTCACCAGGTTTTCTCCCTGCATAACAATCAACATTAACCTTCAAATTATTATCCCCTTCTATAGTCATTCTGTAAAGGGGGGACGATTCGTTTGTATAGTTATCAGCTATCTGACCACCGTTCACAACAGCAAGGGCATTAAGATATCCGGCCACTTTTGCGGAATCGGCATTTATTCCGCCTGTTTTCCAGCTATTGCCATCCTTTATAAGTGTAAAGCTGCTGTCGGCAGGATAGTTAAAACTCAGTTTAGTTAAATCCTTTGCATCAACTTTTATAAGGGTCTTATCGCGCCAGTCATCGAATCCTGTATTGAATGTGAATGAGAGAAAACCATCCACCGCATATACTTTCCTGTCGTTATGAAGCCTTACATATGATGTAACGTGCAGGTTATTACCTCCGTAACCTGAATACTGTGAATTACCGGTTTGTTTGTAGCTCATCCTGCCGAACATAATATCAGATAATATTTTGCCTTTCCTGTCCAGAAATTCCACTCGTGTGGCAAGGCTGTCGGTCAGGTTATAGGCTTTCCATCCCGATTTGTTTACAGAAGCAAGGCTCCCGGGACTAATCGCCAGTACTTCGTTAATCATATTATCCACCTCACCCTTAACAGACCGGGAAACAATATCGTCCTGTTTCACAAACCAGCTACCGTCTTTTTTGAAAAGCTCAAACCTGTCGCCTTTCCCCGTCCTGGGATGAATAATTATTGAGGCAACTGAAGATGTATCAAAATCAGCAAGCCTGCTTTTCAGTGTACCGTTTTGCACAGGTCTTTTTACAAAGAATGTAATAAGAAGAATGACTGCCAGTATGACAAGAATAAGCAGGAGTCTTTTATTATCAAATCTCTTACTCATAATCCACCTCCATTCTTTTTATCCGTTTGCTGCGATTCATCTGCATCCTTATTAATCCGTAAATTAGAACCAGTACCACAGGAAACAGGAAGTTGAACCATTTCAGAAATGATTTTTTCCCGTCATCAAGTTTTTTAATTGGTCGTGAGGTAATTCGCTTGGTTCTCAGTTCAATCAGCCCTGTATCATCCGAAAGCCAGTCGATAGAATTCACGAGCAAATTAATATTGTCAGGGGGTAGCTGGCTGCCACTGTTCATACTTCCTATGGCAAAGTCGCCATCTGAGATAATAATCATCCTCGATTTTGTATTTCCCGCCAGTTTGCCCTCAAGTATTCCGGCAACAACAATGCCGGAGTCGGGAAAATCAGATTTCTGCCACTGCTTCTGAATATTGAAATACAGGGGAGTCTTAAGGATTCCCGACTTATCGGAACTAAAGGCAAGAGGAAGAAATTTTACAAGTGAA
>Ga0102950_1000557_pt1 | contig 10776 bp, 6 predicted proteins | sample SalPon2A_B_D2_MG_FD_78505 | JGI IMG/M metagenome (GOLD analysis project Ga0102950, IMG submission 78505) | Soil microbial communities from South San Francisco under conditions of wetland restoration - Salt Pond MetaG R2A_B_D2_MG | ecosystem: Environmental > Terrestrial > Soil > Wetlands | place...
ATTTTATCATTTCTTCAGCAAGATCCATATTTCCTTTAAGATCACAGAATGCCATTTCCGGTTCAACCATCCAAAATTCTGCGACATGTCTACTGGTGTTGGAGTTTTCAGCTCGAAACGTTGGTCCGAAGGTATAAACATCTCCAAGGGAAAGAGCAAACATTTCAGCAGACAACTGTCCGGATACGGTTAAATTTGCCTCTTTGCCAAAAAAATCTTCGGTGAAGTCAGTTTTACCGTCTTTAAAGGGCAAATTATCCAGTGCCATTGTGGTTACGCGAAACAGCTCCCCCGCCCCTTCACAATCTGAGCCGGTGATGACAGGTGAATGGATATATTTAAACCCTTTTTCTCTAAAAAATTTGTGAATAGCGTATGATAACTCTGATCTGATTCGAAATGTGGCCCCGTATTTATTGGTTCGAGGTCTTAAATGAGCGATGGTTCTTAAAAATTCGTCTGTGTGACGTTTTTTTTGCAGCGGGTAGGTTTCGGGGGCAACACTTAAAATATCAACGGTTTCCGCGATAACCTCCCATTTTTGACCGGAACCTTTGGATTCTGCAAGTTTACCGGAAACAGAAACCGCAGATCCGGTGGAGAGTCCGGTAATGGCATTGTAATTACTCAAAGTATTGTTTGCAATAATCTGAATGTTTTTGAGACAGGAACCGTCGTTGACTTCAATAAATGAAAAGCTTTTTGATTCACGCCGGGTTCGAACCCAGCCCTTTATAAGAACAAGGTCGATGGGGGTTTTTGCTTGAAGTAAGTTTACGATTTTTGTACGTTTCATCATAAGCCTCCATACCGGCGCGTCAATATTTATAATTTAACCGTAATGTTATAAAGCTGATCTCGGCGCTGTAAAACGATAATCAAAGACCTTTTTTTACGGTATTTAACAATCGCCTTTTTAAAATCATTTATGTTTTTTATCGTTAATTCATCCATCTGTCGAACAATATCCCCGGACCGGGCACCGATACGGGCGAGATATGAATTACGATTAATTTTTGTAATCACCACCCCTTCTTGTGTATATGTCTTGTAAAGATAACGATTTTTCTTGGAAAGATTTTTTACCGTGATTCCGAGGATGTTGTTGGCCAGGTCCAAAGCCAGCTCTATTGGAAAGGATGAAGATTTCACGGAAACCCCTTTTGTTTTGCCGTCCCTCCAAATGTTGATATTAATGGCTTCACCGGCAGAAATGTTGCTCATTGCTGTATTAAAGTCGCTTTGAGAAAGAATTTTTCGAGATCCAACAGATCGTATAATATCTCCCACATGAATGCCGGCTTTAAAGGCAGGACCAGACGTTTCTGTTTTTTTAACCAAAACACCTTTAACCGTCGTTGCTTTTAGATATTGGGTCAGTTCTGCATCTAAATCTTGTACGGTAACACCGATCCAGGCCGGTATAACCTCTCCGTATTTGATAAGGTCTGTAACAATCCTTCTGGCTTTGTTAATAGGTATGGCAAAACCGATTCCTTGGGCTTTGGCATATATGGCGGTATTAATACCGATGAGCTCACCATATATGTTCAATAGTGGTCCCCCGCTGTTTCCCGGATTAATGGAAGCGTCCGTCTGAATAAAATCATGGTAGAATGAATTTTCGGTCCTTATACTCCGATTGGTGGCGCTGATAACACCTGTTGTTACGGTGTTTGAGAAACCAAAAGGATTTCCAATGGCGATCACCGTTTCACCAATCATAAGATTGTTGGAATTACCCATTTCAATTGCCGGGAGATCGTCTTTGGGAGAAATACGTAATACTGCGAGATCGGAATCAGGATCTGCACCTATAACTTGTGCTTTAAACTCACGCCCGTCTTTTAACGCAACGGTAATGGTTGAACTTTTTACAATTACATGTTTGTTGGTAAGAATAAATCCTCGTTTGCCGTCAATAATGACTCCGGATCCCAGACTGGTTCGCTTATATTTTTGTTCGAAACCGGGGTCGAAAAAGTCTCTGAAAAAAGATTCGAAGTTAGGATCCACTTCAAACCCGTAAAATGGATTTGCCCGCTTGCTAACCTCAAACTCCGAGCTAATGTTAACCACCGCGGGACTCACTTTGCGAATGGCTTTCACCACCGCACTTTCGCGCAAATTTTCAGCCTTAAGGCGGGCCGGTCTAATAAGATAATACGGGTTAAAAAAAACAAGAAGGAAAACCACTGAAATTATAAGTGTATTGTTTTGTGATTTTATTTCTGGCATTTTGAGCTCCGGTATAATACGATCAAGTGTAACCAGTTTTCACCCATGGATTTCTGTCAGCCATTTAATCGGTGTGACTTTTGAGAAAATATATATCATGAGTATAAAAAGCATTCAAGATATCTTACCCTTGATCGAGCAACCCAGCCGATATTTAGGTTCTGAAATCAACACCATCAAAAAAGATCACAGCAAGATAGACCTATGTTTTGCACTGGCTTTTCCGGATCTATATGAGATTGGAACATCTCATTTCGGACTTCAGATACTGTATCATATCCTTAACCGCCACCCGAAGATTGCTGCTGAAAGGGTTTTTGCACCGGCACCCGACATGGAGGAATATCTCAGATCATCGGGGCTCTCGATTACTTCGCTGGAATCAAAAAAACCGCTAAAGGAGTTTAATATCATCGGTTTTAGCCTTCTTTATGAGCTTAATTATACGAATATACTCAGCATATTAGACATGGCCGGCATTCCTTTTCTGGCGCGACAGCGGGACGATTCATTCCCACTTGTCATTGCAGGCGGTCCTTGTGCATGTAATCCGGAACCGGTGGCAGATTTTTTTGATGCCATCGTAATCGGAGATGGTGAAAAAGTCATCATAAAAATGTGCCGGGCCTGGCTTGAATGGAAGGCAGAGAAACATCGCGATAAAGAGACCCTTTTGAGACAATGGTCTCACCTCGAAGGTGTGTATATCCCGGCGTTTTTTAACCCGGAATTTGATCACGATGGTTTTCAGACGCTTACACCAAGATATCCGGATTATGTTAACATTAAAAAAGCGGTGGTTAGCGATCTTAATGAAGTGCCCTTTCCCGACACACCGATTATTCCATACGGCAAACCGGTTCATGATCGCTTAAGACTCGAAATATCGAGAGGATGCACCAGAGGATGCCGGTTCTGCCAGGCCGGGATGATATACCGACCGGTCCGTGAAAGATCTTTAAAGAAACTGCTTTCCCTGTCCGATGCTTCCGTTGCGGCAACCGGTTATGAAGACATATCTCTTTTATCTTTAAGTACAGGGGATTATAGTTGTATTTTACCATTAATGGAAAATATGATGTCAAGGTATGCGAATCACCGTATTGCAATATCCCTTCCTTCTCTAAGGGCGGGCACATTAACCCCCAGGCTGATGAATCTTATCAAAAAGGTCAGAAAAACCGGCTTTACAATAGCGCCGGAAGCGGGAAGTCAGCGGCTTAGAGACGTGATTAATAAAAATATAACGGAAAAAGACATCATGGACACGGTAAACGATGCGTTTTTACTGGGTTGGCAGGTTGTTAAGCTCTATTTTATGATCGGTCTTCCCACAGAAACGGACGACGACTTAGAAGCGATCGTCGATCTTGTGAAAAGACTCAAAACCGTTCGCCGTGAAAACAAACGAAAAGGCCAAATCAACGTCAGTATAACAACGTTTATTCCAAAGCCTCACACCCCATTTCAGTGGTCGTCTCAAATTTCATTGGACGAATCGAAACATAAAATTACCTGGTTGAAGAAAAAACTGAACCTGCCAGGCGTTCGATTTAAGTGGCAGAACCCCGAAGTCAGTATCATTGAAGGACTTTGGGCACGGGGGGATCGGCGTCTTAATCGTTTGTTGGTGGCTGCATATAACAAAGGATGTAAATTTGACGGCTGGAGCGATAAGTTTAGATATCGGTCGTGGGAAGCGTCTTTTTTAGATGAAAACGTTGATATTGATTTTTTTACAACACGGGTTAGAAATACGATTGAACCATTACCGTGGGATCATATTGATACTATGGTGTCAAAAGATTATTTAATTAGTGAGTGGAAAAAATCCTTAGACGGCGTGCACACGATTGATTGTCGAAACGGCAATTGTAACCAATGTGGGGTGTGTGATTTTGAAGTTATTGAACCCAAAGTGTTTGATGACCGTAAAGAAGACATGGTCAAAAATTTTACGAAAGGGCATCATAAACAAAAAGGTTATAAAAAATTAAAGATAGCATTTTCTAAACAGGGTCAGGCAAAATTTTTTGGGCATCTTGAAATGGTTAAAATATTTTTTCGCGCGATCCGACGTGCCGGCATAGTTGTTAAATATTCAGAAGGATTTCACCCGAAGCCACTGATATCCTTTGAAGATGCGCTTCCCATCGGCTTGGAGAGCTTGAATGAGATTTTTTATTTATCTGTACATGGCCATGCAAAACCGCAAACCATCATAAACGGATTAAACCGCCATCTTCCAAAGGGAATCCACATTCTAAGCTGCCATCTTGCCCCGACAACTTCTTCGAATAAATCATTTGAACCCGTTAGTTATATGGTAACCTCCAAAAACGGTTTTTTCGATGAAGAAAAAATGAACCATTTTAACGAGATGTCAGAGTTCATCGTTACACGACTCAACCGAAAAGGGAAAACCAAAAAAATAAACTTAAAAGAGATGGTGATAAATCTGACTTTGCTCGCGCCCAAGCAGTTGAGGATGACCCTCAGTTCGGAACCAGGGCAAACAGTGAGACCTTTTGAGGTTCTTGATAAGGTTTTCGGATTATCCTGGGCAGAGGTAAAACAGACAGTGGTTGTTAAACTATAATTTAAAAATCAGGGAAGAGTATGTATAAAAAAATTGTCATCAATGTTGCTGATCATGAAACCAGAGTGGCGCTTCTTGAGGACGGAAACATTGCTGAACTTTTCATAGAACGGGGAGATGCTTCAGATATTGCCGGAAATATTTACAAGGGAAAAGTACAGCGGGTTCTTCCGGGAATGCAGGCCGCTTTTGTAGATATCGGGTTAAAGCAGGCGGCCTTTATCTATGTAGACGATGTTATTGGTGATAATTATAGCCCTATTGAAGATTTCTTGAATAACAATGGCAGCACAGAAGAAGGTATTTCTTATAATTCTTATCTTACCTCGATCCGTCGTGACAGGCACATTGAAGAACTTATCACTGAAGGACAAGAAATGATGGTTCAAGCCGCCAAGGCCCCCATAGGCTCAAAAGGAGCGCGGCTGACAACACACATATCCCTTCCCGGTCGATTTCTTGTGCTTATGCCGACATCAGACCATATTGGGATATCCAGGCGAATAGAAGACGATACAGAACGGAATCGTTTAAAAGCGATTGTTGAATCTATCCGTGATAATCATTTCGGATATATTGTTCGAACTGCAGCAGAAAGTGTTCAGGAAGAGAAGCTTAAATATGAGATGGGGTTTCTTAATAATTTGTGGGAGAGTATTCAACAGAAATACCAAACAGCTCCGGCACCGTATCTTTTGCATAAGGAGGTGGCCATCAGTCTTCGTGCTGTTCGGGATCTTTTGTTACATGAAGCTGAAAATCTAATCATAGATTCTCGTTCGGGATATGAATCTATTTTAAAATTTCTTGATGAATTCATGCCGAGTCTTAAAGATTCCGTGGAGTTTTATGAAGGCTTGGAGCCGATTTTTGATTCATTTAATTTAGAAGCGGATATTTCACGGGCATTAAAAAATAAGGTGTGGCTGAAGTCCGGCGGATATATCGTGATCGAACATACGGAGGCGCTGGTGGCCATTGATGTCAACACAGGACGATATGTCGGTAAATATAATCTGGAGGAAACGATTCTAAAAACCAACCTTGAAGCGGTTAAGGAAATCGCCTATCAAATCCGTCTTCGGGATATCGGAGGCATTATTATTATCGATTTTATCGATATGGAAAAAAAGTCGAATCAGGAAAAAGTCTTTAATACACTAAAAGAGGCGCTTAAAAAAGATAGAAGTAAAACCCACGTACTGCCCATATCAGAGTTGGGGTTGATACAAATGACCCGAAAGCGGATTCGAAAACCATTGACCAGGATACTTTGCGAGCCGTGTTTTTATTGTGACGGAGAAGGATATCTTATTTCCAAACAGACAATATGTTATAATATTTATAGGGAAATTCTTCGTGAATCACGAGACATGATAGGGGTAAAGGTCAGCTTGAGAGTAAACCCTGAAATTGCCGAACTCCTCTATGGTGAAGAAAGCCATATTATCGTTGCTGTTGAGCGAATTATCGGGAGACAAATTGTCATATATCCGGACGCCAAACTTCATATGGAAGAGTTTGATATTTTTGAAATTATCAATGAATAACGGTCGGTTGAGCATTTTTTATTACGTTTGTAAAAGGTACGTCATGTTACCATCGAAATTTTGGTTGAGTTTGAAGCTTGACAACTCGGTCATCTTGTGATTTATAAATCCGGTTAATTTATAAATAATACGGGAATAGAAAACACATTGGTGTCTGAATAAGGATTTTAAGTTATGAAACGAACATATCAACCCAGCAGAATTAAGCGGGCAAGAACACACGGGTTTCTGAAAAGAATGTCGACAAAGCAAGGCAGAAGGATTATTAACAGACGCAGAGCAAAAGGCAGAGCCCGTTTAACGGTATAAAACGTGTTGCTCGATAAAATAAATTAAGAGATGTAATGGGTTAAACAGAGGAGTCTCTTTTGCGCTTTTGTTTTACCAAGGCGGACAGAATATTAAAACGCTCCGAATTTCTTAAATTGTCTATTTTGGGGAAGAAAACACAAAACAGATATTTTATTGCAATATTCTCTCCGGGTCGACTTCAAAGAACCCGCCTTGGTCTAACTGTATCGAGAAAAGTAGGAAATGCCCCTACAAGAAACAGGATTAAAAGATTCTCTCGCGAATACTTTCGGCTAAACAGGCACATTATTACAGGTCATTGGGATATCAATATTATCGCTAAAAAGAAGGCCGCGGATCTATCATCGGAGCAGGCTTTTCTATCCCTGAAAGACGTTTTCAAAAATATTTCCAGGAGTTTAGAGCATTAATAGAATATTTGTGATACCGGCTCTGATGTTCATAAGAGCCTATCAATTCGTATTGTCTCCAATACTGGCTCCTGCATGTCGTTTTTATCCAACCTGTTCTGAGTATGCCTATCAGTCTATCTTGCGTTATGGATTTCTTAAGGGATTTCTGCTTGCTTTGAAAAGAATTTTAAGGTGCCATCCCTTTCATCCGGGAGGAATCGACCCTGTTCCATAAAACAGTGCATATGATGCCGCTTGGGGACAGGTTCCAAATAAAGGATACCGATTCAGGAGGGAAAATTATTTGCCCGCCTTTTCACAATCCTACATAGATTTTGCTCCTCTGAACCCGAAAACACCGATAATTCAATTTATTTGAACAAAACTTTTTATATATTGTATTGAACTTTGGAGAGGATAACGGATAATGGAACACGTGCGATTATTTATTGCAATAGGCCTGTCTTTGCTGGTTTTTATTGTTTGGAATGTTTTATTTGTTGATAAAGAAAAGGGAAAGCTTCCGCAACAGGCCATTCAAACGGAACAACAGTCAAATAAAACGTCTGGGATAACAGAAAAGCAAAAGACAACAAAAGAAGTCCCCCCCTTAAAAGCTCAAACACCTTCAAAAGAAATTGCTTCAGAGCCGATTAAACCTTCTCGAACAATTACCGTAAATTTGCCCTTGTATACAGCAAAGATTTCAGAAAAAGGAGCGGTGTTCAAGAGCGTTGTTCTAAAAAAATATCGAGAAACCGTTGATCCCAAGTCCCCTTTTTATGAAATGATAAATCCTGATTTGTCCCAAGGAACCGTACGGATCGGATTTGCCGGGAATAGTCTTAAAGGAATCGATGATGCGATATTTTCAGTTAATCTTGAGAAGGATTCTGTTGATATCAAAAATAAAGCCCAAAAGATATCTTTTTCATGGACATCTCCCAAAGGGGTTGTCGTTGAAAAGACCTATTTATTTTCACCTGAAACCTATGTGATTTCTCTTAACGTTGCCATTAAAAATGGTTCCGATCAAACCATTAAAGACAATTTGACATTATCTTTATTAGAAAAAGCTCCGGAAAACGTAAGCAGGTATGGCTTTGAAGGGCCGAGCGCCTTGATAAATAACAAACTAGAACAAATTAAGATTAAGAAAATCAAAAAGAAAGATGTATATCCCGGGAAATTAAGATGGATTGCGGTTCAGGATCGGTATTTCATATCTGCGATCATGCCTGACGAGGCTTTGGATGCCAGTATGCATCTTAGCATTAATGACGATAAAATCCTAAAGAATACCTATATTCAACCGGAGCAGGTGATTCAGCCTGACGATCAGCATGTTTTTAAATACAAACTGTTTTTCGGGCCCAAAAGTATGACAGTTTTAAAATCCGTGGATTATGACCTGATCAAAGCCGTCCATTTCGGTATGTTTGACGTACTTGCCAAACCATGTGTCTGGATAATGAATTTTATATATGGCTATATCCCCAACTATGGTGTTGCTATTATCATTTTAACGATACTCAGCAAAATCCTTCTGTGGCCCCTGGGAAATAAAAGCTATAAATCAATGGCTGCAATGAAAAAGATTCAACCGTTGATGGCGGAAATTAAAGAGAAATATAAAGACGACAAGAAAAAAATGAATGAAGAGATGATGGGGTTGTATAAAACGTATAAGGTCAATCCCCTGGGCGGATGCCTTCCAATGGTGGTGCAGATTCCCGTTTTTTTTGCGCTTTATAGAATGTTATATGAAGCCATAGAATTAAGACATGCGCCGTTTTTCGGATGGATCAATGATCTGTCAGCACCGGATCGTCTTTTTCGGTTCGATTTTTCCGTACCTTTTATGCAACCGCCATACGGCATACCTGTTTTAACCATCATTATGGGAGTGACCATGTTTATTCAGCAAAAAATGTCGCCACCAGCAGGGGATCCGACTCAAGCCAAAATGATGATGATGATGCCGATTGTTTTTACGGTGATTTTTATCAATTTTTCTTCGGGGCTTGTTCTGTACTGGCTTGTAAACAATATCATTTCCGTGGCCCAACAGTATTATGTCACGAAGAAAAACGCTTAATAACGGAGGTTTACTAATGTCGCCCAGCTTGGAGTTTGAGGACAAAAATGTTGAAATGGCAGTAAAAAAAGCCTGTGAAGAACTAGACATACCCAAGGAAAAGCTCAAGCATGATGTTATTTCCTACGGGTCAACTGGAATTTTTGGATTGGTGGGCACCAAAAAAGCGCGTATTCGTGTTACCCTACCGAAAACATCTCAGGAATTTAAAATTGAAGATTCGAAGACCAAAAAACAAAGGACCGATTCTTTGGGTCAAACCGAAACGCATGAAGACTTTCAAATGGATGACTCAATTGATGATATAGAACATGTTCCTTCAGAGGATGATCCAAAAGAAATTGGCAGACAGGTCCTGCAACGCATTCTTGATTTAATTACCACAGACACGACAATCTCGATGACAGAGAAATCAAATCGATATTTTTTCCATGTAAAGGGTGGAAACTCTGCAGTTCTTATCGGAAAGCGCGGGCAAACCCTTGAAGCAATGCAATATATCGTTGAAAAAATTGTTAACAAGAAAAGAAAAGAACGTGTTGGAATTCAGGTGGATGTTGAAGGATATCTGGAAAAACGGCGCGCTAGTTTGGAAAAAACGGCATTTAGACTCGCTGAGAAGGTTAAACGGACTGGAAAACCGGCGACAATGGGTCAAATGAATTCTCACGATCGACGGATCGTACATATTGCCTTAAAAGATGAAACCATGGTGAGAACCCAGAGTATGGGGGAAGGAATTTTAAGAAAACTTGTCATATTTCCAAAGAAAAATTCACCCCGAAAGAAAAACTATTAACCTAAGCTTTCAATCCGATGTGTCGTATGAAGTTGGTATTTCAAAGGTCTCTATTTGTTTGAAAGTGTTGAAACCAGCTATACATGTTATAAAAAATGGAATATGATACTATCGCCGCCATTGCAACACCCACCGGTAGCGGCGGTATCGGGATTATAAAAATCTCCGGCAAAGACGCTTTTTTAATAGCTGAAACAATTTTTAAAAGATCTCACGCGTCGAAGGGAGAAGGTTACCCTGAAGGTGGCGTCCGCTCTTTTCCCTTAAAATCCCACCGCATTTATCACGGGCATATTGTGAATCCTGACACAGGAAAGATGCTGGATGAAGTTCTTCTGTCGGCCATGAAAGCCCCTATGACATACACCAGAGAGGATATTATCGAAATAAACACCCATTCGGGTTATATTGTAATGGCTTCGATCTTAGATTTGGTATTACAAAAAGGTGCCCGGCTAGCCGATCCCGGCGAATTCACAAAAAGAGCCTATCTTAGCGGTCGTATTGATCTTACCCAGGCTGAGGCGGTTATTGACATTATCAATTCCAGAACTTTAAAATCACTTGAAATTGCCACTTCGCAGATAAAAGGGGAATTGAAAAACCGAATTGGGTGCATGCGACATTCACTGATTGATATTTTAGCACAAGTGGAGGCGGCTATAGATTTTCCGGAAGATGTTGGGGATGTTATCGATGTGAAATCCATTCATCAAATTTTGGACAAGGCGGTTATCGGCGAGCTATCAGACCTGGTCGCGCAATATGAAAATGCACATTTTTTAAGA
>Ga0102950_1000559_pt1 | contig 10759 bp, 8 predicted proteins | sample SalPon2A_B_D2_MG_FD_78505 | JGI IMG/M metagenome (GOLD analysis project Ga0102950, IMG submission 78505) | Soil microbial communities from South San Francisco under conditions of wetland restoration - Salt Pond MetaG R2A_B_D2_MG | ecosystem: Environmental > Terrestrial > Soil > Wetlands | place...
CCTATAACTTTGTATCCCCATTCACAAGGATATTTTATTTCAGGTTTCTGACTGTCAGATTCTAATATCATTTTTCTGCAGCTATTAATTTGATTTAAGTTTTTTTGTTAAAATAATAATGTTTTCAAATTAATCAAATGATGTAGAGACATTAATTATGAGTAAAGGCACAAAATAGAATAAGTTAAGCAACCATCACCACTTTTAATTCTCCTATTAATTAGTTTCAATTAGATTAATTAGACTTAACTTTTAGTTTTTTACTTGCGAAGGTCTATTGTTTTTTTAATAATAAACGGGAGGACTAAAATGATTCGTACTTTGTTAATAGGCCTGTATTTAGTTTTCATTTTTGTAAGTTTTTGGATTTTAGATAAAAGAAGCAGTGCAGCTAAAACAACAAATTTAAAGTTTAAAAACTTACATTAATTTTTGTTGTTTACATCACAAAAAATATTGATTTGATTTTTCTTCTTGCATATTTTTTAATGATGGATTAGTTTTACATCGGTTCTTTCAAAAGGTTCTCCCCTGCCTTTTGAGCAAAAAGAACTAAGTCCCGATGGTCGCCCGATCATTGGGCTTTTTTATTTTTAAATAATTATAAAAAAAGAATTAGTAAATCTATATTTCGGTTAATATTTTTTTAAGCAAGTTTCTTGCAAGCGGTACTTTATAAACATTATATTCAAGAGTAAAAGCATTCGTAAAAATATTTTTGGAAAGATTTGTAAGATTTGATTCGTTTGGTATAAAACCATTTAATTTTTTATTTAAACTTTCTATTTCCCATGGTACCGGGGCAACTCCGCCGAAAGCAATTTTCCCTCTTGATATTCTATCACCATCTTTTGTTATTACGGCACCAATACTGACGAGAGCAAAATCCCAGGCTTCCCTTTCTTTTATTTTAATATATCTGCTAGTGGTTCCTTTTGGCAGGTCAGGTATAATTATCTTTTCAACTAACTCGCCAGTTTCAAGAATATTTTCTTTTGTATGATTCATATCAGGTAAGACAAAAAAATCTTTTATAGGAATTCTTCTTGATTTCCCATTTGAAAAAATTGAGACTTCTGCATTAAGGGCTAAAAGTGCAACTGCTGTATCGGAAGGATGAACGATATAACACGGACTGCCGCCAACTATACAATGATATTTATTTTGTCCGTCAACTGCGTAACAAATATCTCCGCCTTTTCTTAAGCAATGAAAATCACCGCGGAAATAAAAACATCTTGGCCGCTGACATAAATTTCCACCAAGTGTAGCAATATTTCTAAACTGCGGTGAAGCAATTTCTTTTGCAGCCTGCGCTAAAATTGAAAATTTCTCCTTTATCAATTTATTTTCAGCCATTTCAACTAAAGTAACTAATGAACCGATTTCTAAAAAATTGTTTTCTTTATATTCAATTTTATTCAAACCTGAAATTGATTTTAAATTGATAACTTGTTCAGGCGATTCTAAATAATCTTTCATCATTCCCAATAAATCAGTTCCTCCGGCAAGCGGTAATGACGCATTCTTTTTTTTCTTTAAAAATTCGCTTGCTTCACTCAAACTTTTCGGCTGTAGATACTCAAAATTGTTCATTTATTTCCCTTCTAATTTCAATTATTTCTTCAACTATACAACGCATTTAATATTTTGTCAGGAGTAATGGGTAAGCTTTTTATTCTAACACCAATAGCATTATAGACTGCATTTGCTATTGCTCCGGCAGTCGGAATTATTGCTGGTTCACCAATCCCTTTAACGCCGGTATAATTTAATAAATTATCGCCTTGGCTTACTATAATGACTTGGATATCCGGTGTATCTTTTATAGTTGCCATTTTATAATCATGCATATTTGTATTAAGTACTTTACCGGTATTTTTATCGATTAATCTTTCTTCCATCAAAGCATAACCAAGCCCTTGTATAATTCCACCGTGAAATTGATTTTCAAGAGTTTTTCGGTTTAATACTCTTCCTATATCATGAGCTGCAACAATTTTTAAAACCTTTACTTTACCAGTTTCAATATCAACTTCAACTTCTGCGAATTGAGCACCAAATGTATTAGCCTGGTATCCTTTAGGATTTTCATTTCTTGCACCGGTAGTAATTAATACTCTTTCATGCATTTTTTGAACAACATTGGAAATTTCTATTTTTTGAGTTTCATCTTTAGTATTGTAAATTATGCCATCTTGGTATTTCAGTTGATCTTCAGGTAATTCCAAAATAGCTGATGCACCGGATATTAATTTACTTTTCATTTGTTCAGCAGCATCTCTTACAGCCGGGGAAACTGAAGCTGCAGTCATACTTCCTCCGCTTGAAGGGCAATAAGGATCGACTGATGTATCACCAATAGAAACTTGAATTTTTTCTAGCGGAATTTCCAAAACCTCTGCAGCAACCATAGCTATAAAAGTATAAGTTCCAGTACCTAGATCCTGTGTACCGGCAATTACTTGAACACTTCCGTCTCTATTTAATTTTAACGTTGCATAAGCCGGAGGTCCGCCGCCGCCCCACCAAATTTGGGTAGCCATTCCTATTCCCGTTTTAATATTTCCTTTTCCCGAACCGGCTGATTTCCTTTTTGTATACCATCCAATTGCATCTGCACTTTTTTGATAAGCTTCTTTTAATAATTTACTTGTGTATGGCTCACCGGAAACCGGATCTATATCAGTATAATTTTTCAGTCTAAAATCTAATGGATCCATACCTATTTCTTCCGCGAGTTCATCAATTAACGATTCAAAAGCAAAAGTTCCTTGAACATGTCCGGGTGCTCTAAAAGCACGGGCACGTCCCGCATTAATTAAAACATTGTATTCTTCAGTACTTACATTTGGACACTTATAAAGGGAACGCAAAGGCCAGCTGCATCCGGCACCGGACGGATATGCACCTACTGCACCGTATGAATAATGTTTAAGTGCGGTTAATTTTCCGTCTTTTTTAACTCCGGCTTTTAATTTTTGATATGAATCCGGTCTATTACCTACAATTAAATTCATTTGTTTTCTATCGAGCGTAATTTTAACAGGCCTTCCTATTTTTTTTGAAGCCAATGCTGCGATAACAGAATATTTTCCTGCTTCAAGTTTACTTCCGAATCCTCCGCCCATATATTTTTTAATAACTCGAACATTACTTTCCGATATTTTCAAACTGCCCGCAATTTGATCTCTTACACCAAAAATAGCTTGAGTTGAATCCCAGATAGTTAATTTACTATCATCCCAGTTAATAACGCTGCAATGAACTTCAGTGGGATTATGTACAGCAACTTGAGTTGAAAAAATATCTTCTAAAATTACATCAGCATCTTTAAACCCATCTTCAATATTTCCTCTTGAATATATACTAGGCTTTCCGTCAAGAATATTTCCCCAATCATGAACCTTAGGGGAATCAGGTTTCATAGCATCTTTAGCATCAACTACAAAAGGCAATTCTTCATAATCGATTTCAATTAATCTAATTGCATCTTCGGCAATCTTTTCTGTCTCGGCAACTACACAAGCAACTTCATCGCCCACGCATCTCACGTGTGAATCGAAAAGAGATGTAGTTCCATAATACCAGGATATTTTGGGCTCATCTTCCGATGTAATTATTACTAGAACTCCGGGCAGTTCTTTTGCTTTTTTTAAATTTATATTCCTAATTTTAGCATTAGGAAAGGGTGAGCCTAAAATTCTTGCGTATGCCATGTGAGGAAGATTTACATCAAATGTATAAACAGCAGATCCGCTTACTTTATCATAACCATCTATTCTAGGAATTGATTTGCCAATTACTTTTAATTTTTCATTAGGTTCCCAAGGTTTATATTTTTCATTAGAAACTTCGCCAATTGTATCAATAAATTTTTCATCAAAAAATAATTTTGACTTAACGATTCTTCTCGGCATTTTATCACCTAAACTTTAAATTCAAAAAATCTATTTAACAATTATAATTTTCCTGCTGCTGCAACTACAGACTTAATTATATTCGGATATGCAGAACAACGACAAATATTTCCTGACATCCCATCTAATATTTGTTCTTTTGTCGGCTTTGGATTTTTATTTAATATGGCTTGCGCTGACATGATTTGGCCCGGAGTACAAAAGCCGCACTGTATTCCATCATGCTCAATAAATGCTTCCTGAACTGGATTTAGTTTTTCCCCGGTTAATAAACCTTCTATAGTTGTAACTTCTTTTCCGTCGGCATCAAGTGCAAGTATATGACATGAATAAACAGCTTTTCCATCCAATAATACCGTACAAGCGCCGCATTCGCCATGGTTACAAACTAATTTAGTTCCGGTTAGGTTAAGTTTATCTCTTATTAATTCAGCCAGTGTGGTTCGCGGTTCAACTTTTGTGCTGATTTTCTTTCCGTTTATTTTCAGGCTAAGTAAGGTTTTACCTTTACCTTCTTCAACGGTTTCTTTTACTATTTTTTTAGATATGACTTCAAGGCCTGGAACTATAGCATAAGAACCAACTACTCCCGTCCCCACACCTTTTATAAAATTACGACGAGTAAATTTGCGAGGTTTTGAATCATCTTTCATTATTAGTCCCCCTTATTTGGACTTTTTAAAAAACCTTTAATATCTAGTTAAAAATTACTTAAGACTGTTTTCATTTTCAAGAGAGTTTATATGATTTTTATAATTAATTTTTTTTAAAAATAAAAAGATTCCACTTATTATCTGGTAATCTTTATAAATAATTTCTATTTTTAATGCTGTAATTTTTATAGTTTAGGGGTTCTAATGATCTTACTAAAAAATTGTTATTTCGTTGCTACATTTGACAATGATAAATCTTTTTATAATACCGATATTTTAATTGAGGGAAACCGGATAAAAAAAATTGGAAATGGATTATTTGTTAAACCGGAACAGAAAAATGAATTAAGGACAATTGACTGCTTAAACATTGTAGTTATTCCCGGACTTGTAAACACGCACCATCATTTTTATCAGACTTTGACCAGAAATGTTTCGCAAGTTCAAAATGCTAAACTTTTTGACTGGCTGGTTTTTCTTTATGAAATCTGGAAAAACATTGATGAAGAAGCTGTTTACTATTCTTCTTTGATAGCAATAGGCGAATTATTAAAAACAGGATGCACTCTTTCTACCGATCACCATTATCTTTATCCCGAAAGCTTTAGCGGCGATTTAATGGGTATTCAATTTAAAGCTGCAGAAAAATTAGGAATACGCTTTTCACCAACAAGAGGTTCAATGTCGTTAAGTAAAAAAAACGGCGGATTGCCTCCGGATTCTGTGGTTCAGACAGAAGCAAAAATTTTGGAAGACAGTTTAAGAGTAATTGAGCAGTATCATGATCCTTCCGAAGATTCAATGAGAAAAATAGTTCTAGCTCCATGCTCTCCTTTTTCTGTTACAAAAGAAAACATGAAAGAGACAGCAAAACTTGCCCGCAAATATAAAGTAAGACTTCATACTCATTTAGCAGAAACAAAAGATGAAGAAGATTACTGCAATGAAATGTTCGGGAAAAATCCTCTTGCTTTAATGGAAGAAGTTGATTTTCTTGGCGATGACGTTTTTTTTGCACATGGAATTTTCTTTAACAACGATGAATTAAAAGTATTAAAAGAAACGAATACTTCAATCACGCACTGCCCTTCTTCAAATATGAGATTAGGGTCAGGGATTGCGAGAGTCAGAGAAATGATTGATATGGGAATTAATGTCGGAATCGGAGTCGATGGATCGGCTTCTAATGATTCATCTGACATGCTTGGTGAACTAAGGAATGCAATGCTGCTTCAAAGAGTTAAATATGGTTCTTCAGGGTTAACAGCACGAGAGGCTTTTAAAATGGGAATAGAAAACGGTAATAAAATTTTAAATTACACTAAAGCCGGTAAAATAAAAGAAGGCTGGCTGGCTGATCTTGCACTATTCAATATTAATAAACTCGAATATGCAGGCAGTTTATCCGATCCTTTAGCTTCGCTGGTTTTTACAGGAATCAATCATCAAACCGAATACACAATTGTTAACGGAAAAGTTGTAGTAGAAAAAGGGAAATTGGTCGGTGAAGACGAAGATATAATAGTTAAAAAAGGAAATGAAATAGCAAACAAGTTATTAAAAAAATAATATTTTAATTTACTTAAGTTTTAAAATAAAATATTCTAAAATTAAATATCAGGGACTTATTTTATGCTGCCGAATGAAATCGAATGGTATTTCCCTTCAAAAATAAATGAAGCATTAAAACTAATTAAACGGCAAGGAGTAATTCTTCATGCCGGCGGTACACGAATTTTAAAAACCCAAACTAAAAGTGTGAAGGGGTTGGTAGATATAGGCGGACTTGAATTAAATTATATCAACGAAAAAGGTAAATCATTTCATATCGGATCAGCCGTAATTTTTGGTGAGATAGTGAAGTACTCTAGAGAAACGGGTAATTTAAAAATGCTCGGTACTGCCCTTTCCAATGCAGCTTCAACACCCCTAAGGAACCGGATAACAATTGGTGGATCGCTTAAAGATTTTCCATTGTGGAGTAATTTATATGCTCCTTTAATTGCACTCGATGCAAAAATAAATATTATCAATAGTAAAAACACAATTATCCCTATTGAAGATTATGTATCAAAAGGAATAATAAAATCAAAGCATATTATTAAAGAGATAGTTGTCCCATCCGACAAAAACTTAATATGGGGTGTAAAGAGATTTACATTAATTCGTTTTGAATACCCCTTATTTAACATTGCTTTTTCACTTAAAATGAAAGACGAAATAATTGAAGATGCAAGATTAGTAATTACCGGCGTACAAGGAAGATATAAAAGATTTAAAAGAGCGGAAAATATTTTGGCCGGTCAAAAATTAAACGAAGAGTTGATCGGAAATTGTGAAAAGCTTATAACCCCAAAATTTATTGCCGATTATAAATACAGCGCCGAGTATAAAGAAAATGTTGCTAAAGTTTATTTTAAGGATCTGCTAACTGAAATTGCCGGGAGAAAATGATGAGATTAAATTTTAATGTAAATTCAGAGACCAAAGAACTAGAGCTTAATTCGAATGAAACATTATTAGATGTTTTGCGTAATAACGGTTATACCGAAGTAAAATGCGGATGCAACGAAGGTGAATGCGGAGCTTGCCTGGTTTTGCTTGATGACAAACCGGTTAATTCCTGCCAGGTACTCGCAATGAGTATTAAAAATAAAAAAGTAAAAACAGTTAAAGGAATAGGAACTTTGTTTATACCTCATATCATACAAAAGACTTTTGCTAAGGCAGGAGCAGACCAATGCGGATTTTGTTCACCGGGAATGGTAATTGCTTCTTACAGCCTGCTAAAAGAAAATCCAAACCCGACATACGAAGAAATTTTAGAAGGCTTGGACGGTAATTTATGCAGATGTACCGGATATGTAAAAATAATTGAAGCAGTGGAAAAATCGGCAGAATTAATTAACGAAAAAAACTAACCCGGAGAAAGTATGTTCAAATATGTAAATAAACCTATTGAAAAAATTGACGGCTTAGCATTAGTAACCGGGAATGAACAATATACGGATGATTTTAATTTTGAAAATATGCTTTATGTTTCAATTATGCATTCCGGCTTTGCTCATGCAGTAATTGAAAATTTAGATGATTCAGCCGCCCTAAAAATTCCTGGAGTAGCTGAAGTATTATCTTATAAAAATGTAAAACAAATTTTATACACAACAGCCGGACAAGGTTTTCCGGAACCTTCCCCTTATGACACCGTATTATTCGGTAGAACAATGAGGTATGTCGGTGATAATGTCTGTGCCGTTGCTGCCGAATCAAAAGAAATTGCGGATGAAGCGTTAAGAAAAATTAAAGTAAAGTATAAAAGATTAAAACCCCTTCTTGATTTTGAAAAAGCTGAAGATTCAAAAATAATTATTCATAAAGATGACGGTGCTTTTCCTAAGATCCCTGTTTATTATGATGCTTCTAAAAATATGCCTTCTAAAGTTGAAGCTGATATTGGAAATTTTGATGAATCGTATGAAAATTCACCTGAAAAAATTGATCTCACTTTTTATACACCATATGCTTCCCATTGTGCTTTGGAACCTCACGCATCTGTTTCCTATATTGATAACCGCGGCAGACTTGTTATCATATCTTCAACTCAAGTACCGTTTCATGTTAGGAGAATTGTTTCTCACCTAGTAGAAATTCCGATTTCTCAAATTCGTGTTATTAAACCGAGAATAGGCGGCGGCTTCGGAGGAAAGCAGGAAGTTTTGCTGGAGCCTATTGTTGCATTAATAACATGGCGAACCAAACGTCCCGCTAAATTAGTTTTAAATAGAAAAGAGGTGTTTAAATCCACAAGGACACGCCATCAGTTTAGAACAATTTTTAAAGTTGGATACAATCAAGATGGAAAAATAAATGCTTTTCATCTTGATGCTCTAGAAAATTCCGGCGGTTATGGTTCACATGCATTAACAGTTTTATCAAATGCAGGTTCAAAAACCCTACCGCTGTTGAACAAGATTGAAAATGTCAGATTTACCGGGAAAAGCGTGTATACAAATCTACCGTGCGGTGGTGCGTATAGAGGCTACGGTGCAACGGAAGCTTACTTCGGCTACGGGCAAATAATCGATATTATCTGTGAAGATACTAAACAAGATATTTTGGAATATTATAAAAAATGGTCGATCAAATCCGGTGAGACTTCCCCCATTTTTAAAGCATTGGGAGAAGGTAAAGAAGGAGTTGCAATGACCGTAACATCTACTTCACTAAATCAGTGTATAGATACAGGGGCTAAAGAATCTGATTGGTATGCAAAGAAAAAACTTTACGGTGCAAATTCGGATCTGAATAAAAATAACCGGTATAAGAGAGGAATCGGAATGGCTGCATTAATGCAGGGCTCTGCTATACCGGAAATTGATATGGCTTCTGCTTATATTAAAATGAATGATGATGGTTCATTCAACTTACATGTTGGCGCAACGGATCTTGGTACCGGAAGCGATACGATTCTTGCACAAATAGCTTCCGAAGTTCTTGATACACCGGTTGAAAAGTTTATAGTGAATTCTTCAGATACCGATATTACTCCTTTTGATGTCGGGGCTTACGCATCATCGACAACTTATTTATCAGGTAAGGCAGTTCAAAAGTGTGCTGAAAAAATTAAAGAACAAATTTTAAAGGTCGGTGCTGAGATTTTTGGTTCCAAAATTGAAGAAGTTGAAGTTGAAGACAACAAAGTGAAAATTAAATCTCCCAATGATAGCAACAGTCTGGAGAAAATTTCTTTTGAAGATATTTGCAGGTATGCATTTTATCAGAATAATCAATTTCAAATTCAGGCAACAGCTTCTCATGTTTCACCTAAATCCCCTCCCCCGTTTGCTGCACATTTTGTAGAGATTGAAGTCGATACGTTGACAGGTATTATAAAAGTTTTAAATTATGTAGCAGCAGTTGATTGTGGAACTCCTATTAATACTACTCTTGCAGAAGGCCAAGCAGAGGGTGCGATTGTCAATGGTTTAGCTTACGCATTATTCGAAGATTATTACTTTACACCTCACGGGAAAATGCTGAATGACACTTTTGGTAAATATGGAATGTATACAGCTTACGATATTCCTCCTATAAAAGTAAAATTAATTGAATCTTATGAAGAGTCTGGACCGTTTGGAGCTAAATCAATTTCGGAAATAAATATAAACGGAGCTCTGCCGGCAATTGCCAACGCTTTTTATAATGCAACAGGAAAACGTTTATTTAAAGTTCCTTTTATACCGGAATATGTTTTAAAAATCTTGAATTATTGAAATTTTAATAACAATGTTTATAGAAATTTTTCAGATACTAAAATAAATGTTTTTAAATGAAAATAATGTAATAAGGTTAAAGTCGTATATGAAATCGTATGTTACTAAGGTTGACCGAAGGACTTCTTCGGAGATTCACAAATAAGATTTTTTTAATAAAGTTAAATCCTATCAATTGTTTTCGGCCATAGGCTGATGAGCAACTTGTCCAAACTTAGTAACAACTTAACATCAAATTTCTTAACCTTATTACCTGTTAATTTATTTACCACGTTTAGCGAACAAATATTAGAAATAAGATTTAAAATATTTTTAATTAGAAAATTATATGTTCTTAAAAAATTGTCATATTTATGATGAATTAACAGATCAAGAAAAAAATGTAGATATATATTTTGATGAATCCATAATTGAATACCGGGAGAACTTAGCTGTTAAATTTACCTCTAAACCGGGAATAGAAGAATATAAACTTTCCGAACTTACTAATGAAAGCATTAAGTCAATAAACGAAAATCCTTCCAAAATTATTATTGATGCTGAAGGAATGATTACAATTCCGGGAGGTATTGATCCGCATGTACATTTTGATACTCCCGGTTATACACACCGAGAAGATTTTTATCATGGAAGCATGTCTGCTGCTGCAGGAGGTATTACAACAGTCATCGATATGCCGTGTACTTCAATTCCTCCAGTAACTAATGGTAAAAATTTTGAAATTAAATTTGATACGGTCAAAGATATGTCTTGCGTAGATTTTTCTTTCTTCGGTGGAATTGATGTAAATGAATTTGATAAATACGAAAGTTCTATGAAAGAATTAGCTACAAAAGGTGTTAAAGGTTTTAAAACATATTTTATTTCAGGTATGAGTTCCTATCCGAGAGTAAATAAATATCAATTTTTTAAA
>Ga0102950_1000560_pt1 | contig 10757 bp, 6 predicted proteins | sample SalPon2A_B_D2_MG_FD_78505 | JGI IMG/M metagenome (GOLD analysis project Ga0102950, IMG submission 78505) | Soil microbial communities from South San Francisco under conditions of wetland restoration - Salt Pond MetaG R2A_B_D2_MG | ecosystem: Environmental > Terrestrial > Soil > Wetlands | place...
AAATGGCATCATCACCCAAGTACACAGAATATGTGGGAAGGATTGCGCCACCCGATAAAAAAGCCCTTTACATGGGAACCTCCTTTTTGCCAATTGCTCTCGGACACTTCCTTGCAGGATGGATATCCGGCAAACCTTTCGAAGTTATTGCCGATAAGTACTGGTTGCTTGAAAAAGCCCTTAAGGCCAGAGGTATTGTCCTGAGCCCCGACGGGCTTACCCAAAATGAATTTTTTGAAAAGGCTCAGAACCTTCTCAATATGGATGCCGCAAAACTTGATAAATTTCTCTGGAATACATACCATCCGTCCAATATATGGATCATTTTTGCAGGGATAGCTGTTTTGGGAAGTGTTTTATTATTCCTTTATGACAGGTTTATCTTACCTAAGAACGCTTAAAACATGACAGAATCAGGAATTTATCGCAGCCATTGTTCTGATAAGGCCGGCTGCCCATGAATATATATTCTGCCTTATAATAGTCAGTCTCATCTGCTTCATCCGGTGTATCTGTTCCTCAAGGCTCATCTCAAGGGCTGTTTTTATTGAATCGGCCGATTTTTCGATATCATAGGGATTAATTACAATGGCTCCCTGCAGTTCCTGCGAAGCACCAGCGAACCTGCTTAGAATAAGAACCCCGTCATTGAGGTTCCTTGATGCTACAAATTCTTTGGCAACGAGATTCATACCGTCATGCAAAGATGTAACCATGCAGAAGTTGGCAGAGCTGTAAAAAGGAATTATCTCCTCGTGACTGTGATGCCGTATCAGAAGCAGGATAGGTCGCCAGTTCTTTGATTTTAACCTGGAATTTATCCTGTCTGCTTCATCCTGCACGGCTTCAACCATATCGGCATAACTCTTAATAAGTGTCCGGCTCGGAGCTCCTATCTGTACAAAGGTCAGTTTCCCCATGTATTCAGGATATTTTTCGAAAAATCTCTCTATGGCCTGGAACTTTTCAACAAGACCTTTGGTGTAGTCTATCCTGTCAACGCCTATCCCGATAAAGGAAGCATTTATTCCGTGTTTGGCGAGGATTTTTGCCGGGTCTGTTTTCATGTTGCTGGCATCATAATCTCTCAATGTAAAGGATATGCTGATTGGAAAAGGTTTGATAATGGTGGTGTGGCTTCCTATCTTGATTGAGAAATTTTCCCATGATACACGTGATTCAAGTGCCCGGTTCACTGTCTCCATGAAGTGATTACAATGGTACTGAGTATGGAATCCTATAAGGTCGGCCCCAAGGATTCCATTTAGTATTTCAGCCTGCCAGGGGCATATACCGAAAGATTCAGGATTAGGCCATGGTATATGCCAGAAGATGGCAACTCTTGCTCCTGGTTTATCTTTTTTTATCAGTTCCGGCAACAGGGCAAAATGGAAATCCTGGATAAGTATAAACGGTTGTTCTTCGCCTGATGTTTCTGTCAGCACTTCTTTTGCAAATTTCTCATTCACCTTCCTGTAGTAGTTCCAGTCATCGATTCTAAAAGTAGGCCTGGTATGAGCTATATGGCACAATGGCCAGAGACCTTCATTTGAGAATCCGTAATAGAAATGTTCCTCTTCCTCCTTAGTAAGCCATATTCTCTTAAGTGTGTACCTGGGATCTTCAGGGGGTACAGGAATCTTGCCATCCTTGTCAACAGTCTCACGATCGGCATCACCAGTACCTGCAGCTATCCAAAGGCCGCTGCATGCCTTCAGTATGGGCTCCATAGCCGTGATCATACCACTTGCAGGAACTATACACCTTATCTCCTTACCTTCGTAGATATGCATATAGGGTTCGCGGTTTGAAACAACTATCATCTTGCTGTTCTGAAGCAGGTTGCTAACTTCTATCTTCAGCCTTTCAGGTGTCCAGATAGTCTCTGCACTGGTCCTCAGCCTTGCTTCTTCCTCTGCATTTGTTTTGGCTTCCCTGATAGCTTTGGCAATATTTTCTATTTCCTCATGGAGTGGTTCAAGGAACCTTGATGTTTTTGGTTTTTCGAGGTATTCAGCATTACCCGTGCGCATGGCTCTCGACCATGCCACAAACCTGTTAATATGGCTAAGTATTCCCCATTTGATAATCAAGAATATTATTAATGAGACTACGGATGCCTGGATGACCCATTTTACCAGGTTGTGTATCCATAGTTGCTGTACGACCCGGTCAATATACTCTGCATCTGCATACAATATAACTGCCGCCTTTTTTCCCCTCATGCTCCTGAAGGGCCTTATGTACTGGTATATCTTCCTGTCTGATGCAGTAATAAATTCACCAAGAGGATTGTTGGTGTAAAGCAATAGTGGAATATATTTAAAGGCATTGCTGAGCAGAGGGCGAATGTCGCTGGTGCACAACAGGCTGTCGCTGCTGCAATAAATTGCTAGCCCCAGAAGATCTTCATGTTTTATAATGCTGTCGTGATAATGCCGGAATCTTTCATCACCGTTAATGCAGAAAAACTGGCTGTCTACCTTTATATTATGTTCTGCAACATTTTTTATTCTCTTTTCAAGATCGGCTGTAAGTTTCTTTTTCTCTGATGAGCCCTGATATATGGTAAACCCCAACGTTACTATTCCAAATGCAACGAACACGGATAGTATTAATGTCAGAGTTAGTTTCATTATTGACCTGTTTTATACAAATTACCTTTTTTAAAATATCTGGCATACTAGAGAGCAATAATTTACCTTTTGACTTGATAAACCAAGAGAAAGATCACTTTTTAACAGTATATCAAATTTACGAAAAATATGTCACAGAGTGAATATGATAAGCTCATAAATGGCTGTTTATCTTCGTTTATTACAGTTTCTTTATATATATTTCAACTGGTACTTTTTGCTGTTTTATTTCAATTTGAATGAAATAGTGTAAACAACCTTATTTGACAGCCTTGCACATTGTGCGACAGAAGATTGACAGAAAAAAATTGTTAGCTTTGCATAATCAGTAATTTTGAAATACTAAGGGTGAAAAGAATATCGGTCCAGTTTAAGATAGGGTTATTAATGCTGCTTGCAGTGGGGCTGCTTTCAGCAACAGGATTTGTATCCTACAGGAAACTTTCAACTATTGTTTCTTCAATAAATGTGGATATTAATCCTGAATTGCGGCTCGTGAGCATACGCGATATTTCGATGGACCTTGAGAAAGCACAGAACAGCATACGAATCTATTCCATAACTAACGATAATCAGGATCTTCAGCCTTATTACAATGTTATATCTCATATAGATGAAAAAGTAAGTAAGCTGAGGGATGAATGTACCGGTGACACTATTTTGCTTCAGCAGACAGATACAATAAGTAAGCTTATTGAAGAAAATATAGTTATCTGGAACAGGTTGCTTTATCTTAATAATAACCAGGCTGTTGTGAAGTATCTGAAGACTCTTTCGGATAAGCTGAATACAGGCCCGGATGAGGTGCTGCAGGCTGAAAACGGTATTTTGAAGAGGGTATTTAAGAACAATAATAATAACAAGTTAAGCGAGGTTGAGATAAAGAGTGACCTGCAGGAGGCTGAGTTACAGGACAGGATTACAAAAGAGAAAATAATGGCAAGGGAGGCAGAGCTGGCTAATACAAGCAGTGAGCTTAAAAGCCAGTTTTATGATCTTATTGCTAAAATCGAAAATGAGATTTCCGCGCTTGTAAGACAGAAAGCTGCGGTTGCACAGCAACAGGCTAATGAAACATATATGTGGCTGGCATTATTCCTTGTTTCAGGGACCCTCCTGGCTATCATTGTTGTTTTTATTATTGTACGATTTGTCAGGAAAACAGAAGATTACCAGGTAGCACTGCAACGCTCCAAGGAAGAGACAGAAGAACTGGCCCGGACAAAGGAACAGTTTATGGCTAACATGAGCCACGAGATACGTACACCAGTGACCGCTATAAGCGGGTTTACTGAGCAGCTCATGCACGACAACCTGACAGACAATACAAGAAAAATTCTTAAGGTTATTAAGTCTTCATCCGACCACCTCTCGAGGATTATAAATGATATCCTCGACTTTTCGAAACTTCAGAACGGGAAGCTGGTTCTCGAGAAAGTACATTTTAATATAAACCAGTTAATGGAAGATGTATATGCCTTGTTCGAAAGCCAGGCAAAAAGGGATGAAATAGAACTCAGTTATTCAGTAGGTCCTGAGGTACCGCGTGTTTTACTGGGCGATCCATACCGTTTAAAACAGATACTTATCAATCTTGTTAGTAATTCTGTAAAGTTTACAAAAAGGGGCAAGGTGCATTTCTCTGTTAAGGGCAGGATAAAGAAACTACCTGTTGTGGACCTTATCGTTGAGGTAATAGATACGGGAATAGGTATTGATGAGAAGAAACTAAATTCTGTCTTTGAGGATTTTATACAGGAGGAGATGAGTACTACAAGACAGTTTGGAGGTACCGGGCTGGGCCTCTCCATCGTTAAAAAGCTTGTTGAATTACACAATGGGACTATTGAATGTGCAAGTAAGAAAAACCATGGCACCAGGATAACATGCTATATTCCTTACCACCAGGGCAACCCGGAGAAGATTGTCGATGAGATTACGCCACTCGTGGAAGTTCCGGATGAGGTTAAGAAACTTAAAATACTTATTGTCGATGATGAAGAGTACAACAGGATGCTATTTAAAATGATACTCGACAGGTGGAAGATTAGTTACAGCGAAGCAACTAATGGGAGTGAAGCACTGGATCTTTTAAAGGAAAATCATTTTGATATGGTCTTTATGGATGCACGTATGCCTGATATGGATGGACTGAAAGCAACAGGGATTATCAGGGATGAAATGGGTCTGAGTATGGAGAAACTGCCTGTAATATGCATTTCAGCAGCAAACATGAATGAGAACTGGAAGAAATACAAGGATGCAGGAATGAACAGCTTCCTCTCAAAGCCATTCACTGAAGAAGGCCTGCTTACCTCAATTGTATCAGTACTTAATGGTGCCGTAATACTGGAACAGGAAGGACAGGTGGTTAGTAAAGAACAGGAGAAAGATAAGATTACAACTACTGATGCAACAACTGGCGACAAGACTGGAATCAACCTTGATAACCTGTACCATATTTCCGGGAACGATGAAAAAATGGTAGAACAGCTGATAGCCTCATTCACCGATACAACGGACAAGGGACTGAAGGAGCTTGGCAACGCCATTGAAGGTAATAATAATGATGTGGCTGCAGAAATTGCCCACAGGTTACTTCCTCCCTGCAGGCATATAGGAGCAACAGGCCTATGTAATATTCTGAAAGGTATCGAAAGAAACATAAAGAATAATATGGATCATAATGAAGCCTGTAAATTATCCGAAAAGGCACAACATGAATTTGAGGATATAAGATCAGTACTTGACCGGCATATTTCAAAAATGAGTTAGCTGTTTAAGCACTGAGGCAGGATAAATTTTGTATCTTGCCTTAAACATAAGTGTGAACGATATGTCAGCCATAGAGGAAAAACCATTTAGAATATTTGTAGTTGAGGATAGCGAGTGGTATAACAAGCTTCTTGTTTATACACTGTCTACAAATCCCGACTTCGAGGTACGCAGTTTTTCCACAGGCCGTGAACTGTTAAATAACCTTTATGAAGCCCCGGACATTATAACTCTCGATTACCGCCTTCCTGATATGACGGGACTTGAGATCCTTACACAAATAAGGCAGGAAAACACCGATGTACAGGTTATAATGATCTCTGAACAGGAAGATATTAACACTGTTGTAGCTCTCCTGAAGCTGGGCGCCTATGATTATATTGCTAAGTCGGATGACATAAGGGACCGCTTACTTAATACAGTTAAAAACATTCGTGATGGCATTGGCCTCAGGAGAGAAATTACAACCCTGAGGAAGGAGGTGCAGCAAAAGTACCAGTACAAACAGAGTATACTGGGAGAGAGTGAAGCTATTAAAGTTGTTTATGAGCGTATTACAAAAGCACTGTCCACAAATATTACTGTTATTGTATCAGGAGAAACAGGAACAGGTAAGGAGCTGGTTGCTAAAGCAATACATTATAACTCGACCCGTAAGGATAAGCCTTTTGTTACTGTCAACGTAGCTGCTATCCCTTCTGAACTCGTGGAAAGTGAATTGTTCGGACACGAAAAAGGTGCTTTTACAGGTGCCTCATTCAGAAGAATAGGCAGGTTCGAGGAAGCTGATGAAGGAACAATTTTCCTTGATGAGATAGGGGAGATGGAATTGAGCCTTCAGGCTAAGTTGCTCAGGGCTCTCCAGGAAAAGGAAATTGTTAGAGTAGGCAGCAACAGACCTATAAAAACAGACTGCCGTATTGTTGTAGCGACAAATAAGAATCTCAGGGAAGAAGTAAAAAAAGGTAATTTCAGGGAAGATCTGTATTACAGGTTGCTTGGGCTGCCCATAGAGCTTCCGCCTTTACGGGAGAGAGGGAACGACATTCTTATCCTTGCAAATTATTTTACAGATAATTTCTGTTCTGAAAATAATCTTAAAACTAAGAAGCTGTCTCCTGCAGCCCAGAAGAAACTAATGAGCTATTCATTCCCCGGAAACGTCAGGGAATTGAAATCAATTGTCGAACTGGCTGTAACTCTTTCCGCGGGAGATGAAATAGCTTCCTCCGACATAATTATTAACAGCGACGACCCCCTGTCACAGGTAAGTGATGATACAATGACTCTCAGGGATTACCAGGAAAAGATAATTAAAGCAACACTAAAGCAGTTCGATAATGATATTAAGAAGACGGCTGCTAAACTCGATATCGGAGTATCTTCTATCTACAGACTCCTGAAGGAAGAAAAAGACCAGTAAATTTATCCAGTCTGTCTTCAGAATTCTCCCGTTCTTTTTTTTTCTCAAAATGAGAATCAATTCTCATTTTGAATTAAAAACTCTTTTTTTCTTTAATTATAGATCATTCAATATCAGCGATATATGATATGTTGCTTTGACGGCACGTATTTTGTCATAAAGGCATGATATTATGGGAAAGATTAATTTCCCTCTATTAATATTGATTAACTGCAAATATTGAGAAACAAAACTTACAATTAACTAAGGGGAGGAAAACAAATGCAAAATTTTGAAGATCCAAAAACAAAAAACGGTAACGGTGACAAGGGTAAAAACAATATCCTTGATGAAAATGCTACCCTATGGAAGAAAGAAAAGAAAGCCAGGAAAGATGGTATGGCAATGGGAGTACTTGTAACAGCAATCATAAGTGTCGTTATCCTTATTGCCGGCGGAATATGGGTTAATTCCTATATTAAGCATGAACGTTCAAATAACCTTACCATGCTTGACGATCAGAAAACACAGTTTACTGATCAGCTCACTTCACGCGATTCAGTTATAAATGAGTGGGTTCTGACTTTCGATCAGATCGAAAAAGATCTTGCTACAATTAAGGAAAAAGAAAAGATCATTAACACAGCATCAGCCGACAGGGAATTCTCAAAAGACAAGAAACAGCAGGTCCTTAAGGATATAGAGTATATCAATACTCTTCTTGATAAGAATAAGAAGAAAATTGCTTCTTTAAGTGCCCAGCTGAATAAATCGGGTCTTTCAATCAAGAGTCTTCAGTCGAAAGTTGCTGAACTTGAAGCTTCTATGGCACAGCGTGAAACTGAGATTTCTGACATGAAAACAGCACTTGCAGCGAAAGATTTCCAGATTAATCAGCTTAACGGAAAGGTTAGTGATATGCAGCTTGCAATGAGCCAGAAGGTTGATACAATAAATTCGCAGACAAGAGAGATGAATACTGCTTTTGTTGTAACAGGAACTTATAAATCACTTAAGGAAAAGGGTGTCCTTAACAAAGAAGGTGGTTTCCTAGGATTAGGTCGCAAGGAAGCACTTGTAAATGACTTCAGCGATACAACATTTGCTCAGGTAGATATAACCCAGACCAGGACTATCCCGGTTAATTCGAAAGATGCAAAACTAGTAACCGATCATCCGTCCAATTCTTATGAGATGGTTCGCGATAACAGCAACAAGATAGCCTATATCGAGATAAAAAACCCTGATGAATTCTGGAAAGTAACAAAATATGCAGTAGTAGAGATTAAGAAATAGGTTGATTGACTGATATTCAGGTCTAAGTCATGTCAGGCAAAGTATCAGGAAGCCGTCTCACAAGTAATTGAGACGGCTTTTTTATTTTACCTCCTTTTTTCTGAAGTTGCACCTGACGATTGTAGGTTTTTTGTTTTTACTCTCATTCGATATTAACATGTCACCATTATTCAGAAATGTCAATCCTTCAGGCTGGTTATAGATATCATGATCCAGTTTCTCCATGTATTCGATTTTGCCATGCAGATTAAAAACCATAAGAAGGTGCTCCATGCCGGACAATAAAAACAGTTTGTTTGTTAAAGTGTTAATAGCTATTTCCGATATTCTGAATTCAATATCCGGTTCTTTCTTGTCTTTCTTTTTGTGCTTATAATGAACATCTATATGATTCTCTTCGGCGAATTTCCTTACTGCTTTCATATCAAAAGTAAAAGCAGGCAGCTTATCCAACCTTTTATATTTAAGATCAAAGGAATATATGAATCTTTTTTTCTTGCCCTCATCTTTATCCAAAAACTGGTCTTTAGGTCCGATCAACAGCCTGTTATTGGCTTTGTCGTAGCATAGTCCTTCAATGTTAAGGGCCGGTACTCCCGAAGTGTAGTATTTGCAGCCTGCAATTTCAGAAGTGAACCCGGTAACGTCGAAAAGGATACCATCGCTGCGTAATACCCAGAGTGAATTTCCTGCCCTTGTTATGCCTTCATAATCTCCTTTCTGTGAAAAGAAGCTCCTGGTCACAACTTCCTCTTTGTCAATGTTATAAAAGTATATTATTCCGTTTTCGTCCTGGATGCAGGCTATCGTGTTATCGTTGATCTTTGTTATTCCTGATATTTCATGCAGGGCATGAGGCAGTTCATATATCCTGTCAGGTTTTGACAATTTATAATGAATAGGGATAAGTTGATATGATTTATCCTTATCCTTTGTACTGATGCTGAAGATGGCAGAAAACAATGCCGGTAAAATAAAATATAATAATTTCATAGCTGCAATTCTCAGGTTAACCAGGATATACCATGTAATCCTCAGGTATCCCCTACCCGGATAAAGTGCTCCAGGCTTCCTGGCCCCTTATGCAAAGGTATATATTTGAAGTGAATGAGCTGTTTTCCGAAGGAAGTGGATGGAGGATTTGAATTATTTTGAAATTTCGGCTTAGTATAAGCCAATCATTTGTATAACTTTGACAGCCAATTTAAAGTCGTTTTGAATCATTAATGATATAATAACTATGCCACTAAATATTTCAGATAATTTACCGGCAGTTAAGATTCTCGAGAATGAGAATATTTTCGTGATGAAGGAAACCCGTGCTGTGCATCAGGATATAAGGCCTCTGCAGATATTGATTTTTAACCTGATGCCTACTAAGATCACAACTGAGACACAGATCCTGAGATTATTATCTAATACACCTTTGCAGGTTGAGATCACTCTTATAAATACCAGGATGCATATATCAAAAAACACGCCCAGGGAGCACCTTGATGCTTTTTACCAGACTTTTAATGATGTATCTGCTCATAAATATGACGGTCTGATAATCACAGGTGCACCGATAGAGCATCTCAGGTTTGAGGAAGTTGATTACTGGGAGGAGATGGTGACGATAATGGATTGGGCTGAGAGGCATGTTACATCAACGATGTTCATATGCTGGGCTTCACAGGCCGGGCTATATCATCATTATGGTATACAAAAGTATATGATGAAGGAGAAGATGTTCGGCGTATATAAGCATAATGTTTATAACAGGACAAACGTCTTGCTTCGTGGTTTTGATGATGAGTTTTATGCCCCTCATTCCCGTTATACTGAGGTAAGGAGGGAGGATATAGAAAAGATTAAGGAACTTGATATCCTTGCTGATTCGAAAGATGCCGGTATTTATCTCGCTGCTTCAAAGGATATGAAAAAGATATTTGTGACCGGACATTCGGAATATGATCCATTAACTCTCAAGGCTGAATACGAACGTGATCTTAATAAAGGTCTGGATATCAGCATCCCTAAAAACTATTTTCAGGATGATGATCCTTCTCTCAACCCCGTGGTTAAATGGAGAAGTCATGCCAATCTTCTCTTTTCAAACTGGCTGAACTATTGTGTATACCAGGTAACTCCCTTTAACCTCGATAACGGGCAGAAATAATAAGGGCATGATTGGAGAAAACACTAAAAATTACCGGTTTACATATATTGTCTTGGCATTAACGAATTCCCTTATCCCCTGTGATGATAGTTCACGTCCGTAACCTGAGTTCTTTGTCCCGCCAAATGGCAGGCGGGGATCCGACTTTACAAGTGAGTTTATAAAAACTGCACCATCAGAAAACTCATGAGCCAGCTTCTCAGCCCTTTTTATGTCTGATGTAAAGACAGATACACCAAGACCAAATTCCGAATTGTTTACAAGCTCAACTGCTTCATCTGTATTCTTCACAACAATAACCGGGGCCACAGGGCCAAAAACCTCTTCCTCAAACAGAGGCATATCTTCTTTAACATCTGTAACAAGTGAAGGCTCATAGAAGGCACCATTCCTGGTGCCGCCAGCCATGATTTGAGCTCCCATATCAACCGATCTTCTGACTTGTTTCTCAACGGCCTCTGCCTGTTTAACACTTGCCAGCGGCCCT
>Ga0102950_1000561_pt1 | contig 10741 bp, 12 predicted proteins | sample SalPon2A_B_D2_MG_FD_78505 | JGI IMG/M metagenome (GOLD analysis project Ga0102950, IMG submission 78505) | Soil microbial communities from South San Francisco under conditions of wetland restoration - Salt Pond MetaG R2A_B_D2_MG | ecosystem: Environmental > Terrestrial > Soil > Wetlands | place...
AACTATGGGAAAAGAATGAGATTTCTGATCCAGGTGATCCAGAATGGGTTGAGGATTGGGGATTTCAACCAATATCTGATCCTGGGACTTCAGAGTGGGTGGAACTCTGGGAAGGTTCAGCTATAAGCGACCCAGGTACATCTGAATATATAGAACTTTGGGAAGCTTAATGATGGCTATAACCGATTGGACAAAATATGTAGATTTAGGAAACTTACAATTATTTACTGAACAAGATACAGGCGCTATTGTTGGTTTAGGTTCTCTTGCCATGGAACACACAGGGACTATGCTGTATACACATACAAATTTAGTTCCAAATGATTTAGGATCTCTTCCATTACCTAAAGGCGTTGAGCCGTCTGGTAGAATAAGAACAATTTGTCAAGTTGATCAACACGATGGAGTAGAAACACAAACTTCTTATTTTGGAGTTTGTGTTATGCAGAGTCAAGAAAATCTTGTTTTAGGTGGTTCTTGTTATGCTCTTTTAGTAGCTTCAGATGAAGGTCTTTCTAATCCTACTTTACATATACATAAATTTACATCTGGATTGACAGATGGATTAACTGTACTTTCATTAGTTTCTATCCCATTTCCTGGAACAATAACTTTAGGAATTCCATTTACAATAGAATTAGATTGGATTGTAGATGTACCTAATTTAAATGGTGTGTTATTGATAGGAAGAACAGGAACAGCTACAAATTTTTCAGACCTAACAGGACAAATATCTTTTGTAGATACTGTATCTCCTTTAACTAGCTCTGTAGCTGAAGGATTATGTGCTTCATTTAAAAACAATTTAGTTGCGAGCACTAAAAAAGTTTTATTTGACAATACGACATTATTTGAGCTTGTATAAGGAAAATACGATGTCTTTGAGTGACTGGACAATTTATAGTGATGGCGGCACGGCGGGTGGAGGAAATCCTCAAGGAATCGTCTTTTCAGATATTATAACTCCAATTGATGGTGCTAGTTCTTTAGTAATGACTCACACTCCATCAAATGAATTTCAAAGTATAAATTTGGTTCCATCTACATTACCTACTGGAGTTGTAGCTGGTAGAATGAGAACTATTATAAGAATAGATGATCTAGATGATCCATCTATGCAAGAAAATCATTTTGGTATTTTATCTATGATGAATACCGAAAATATGTCAGAATTTGGAACTTCTAACAGAGCATATGGTTTATCAGTTTCCTTGGGAGAGGGTTTTACTCCACAAAGTATTCGCTTGTGGAAATTTACAAGTGGCTTGGATGGTGGAAGTGGGAGTATTAATCTATCTCAAGTAATAGTCAGTGTTGCTTCTCCATTTACTCTTATTACAGGAAGTATTATTACTCTAGAATTTGAATGGAGAACAGAACCTGAGGTTATATCTCAAATGGGCGGCGCACTCCTAATTGGAAGAGTTGGACAAACTACGAATTTTAATGATTTGCAAACTGTAATAACTCAAATTGATACATCATCACCATACATAACAACTGTATCTGAAAGTATTTTTTCATGTTTTAAAAATTCCATGAGTTCAGGTGACAATAAAGTTACTTTTGATAGAACGGCATTAGATAGGATAATTCTGAACTAATGGGACGTTTAAGCGCATCAGGCATAATAATTGGAACCGGAGAGAAACGGTTAAGTATTTGTCCACCCATGGGAGAAAGTAATGAAGCTCTATGGTATGTTAGGGAATTCATTGGTTCTGAAATAGGTGAACGACAATTAGGGTTTGTTCCTAGAATAGTTGAAAATTGGGAAGTTGACACCCCAATTTTAGATAACCAGTTTTCTGAACAATGGTCAGTTGTTATATCTCTCACGTTTCTTTGGGTTGATGATTGGGAAGTTATTATTAATACTCCTGATCTCATACTTCCAGAGGATTGGGAAGCTCCAACTACAATGTTGACAACTCAATTTAATGAAGGATGGGAACTAAATCTTACATTTAATCTTCAAATTTCTGAAGATTGGGAAGTTACACCCCCAACATTAAACCTATCTTTTACTGAAGATTGGGAAGTTGTTGCTCCAATGTTTTCAACTCAATTCACAGAGGATTGGGACGAACCCCCATTCACAGAACAATTGGAATTTGGACCAGAAACATGGTCTCCAAGTACTTTCAACGATAATCTTGAGTTTGGACCAGAAGAATGGATTCCATCTATATTCAATGATAATCTTGAATTTACAGAAGATTGGGATGTTTCATTTAATGAAATTCTTGAGTTTATGGAAGATTGGGATGAAGGTTTTGTTGTTGTTATTGATGAAGATTGGGAAATTGAAGACGATGGAGCAACGGAAACTTTAGTCATTACTGAACCATGGTCACCACCGGCAGATGGAGTTGATACACTTGTTATTACCGAGCTTTGGATAATACCAGATGGAGGTGATCAAAACGAGTTATTTAGTGAAGATTGGGTACTTCCAGATCCAGGTGATCCAAATGAATTGTTCTCAGAAGATTGGGAATCGTAGGAATAGAGGAAAAAAAATATGGCATTCAGTGATTGGAACCCCTTTAACGCTGGTGACGTAACGATGACACAAACGAGTTTGAATCCATTGGTAGGGGGTGGATCTCTCCGCATGAGTTCAGGTGGAGTTAGTTCTAACAATAGTGCTGTTGTTCTTCCAGATACTCTTCCACATGGATTCAATCAAGGTAGATTGGAATCATTATTTAGAGTTCAATCAAACAATGCAACCGGAACAAAAATATTCGGTTTAATTGCTAATATATCTAATGAAGCAGACCCATTAGGTGCTGCGAATGGATATGGAATGATAGGTGAAATATCTGGTGGTTCTTCGTGGAATACATTGCGCCTCGTAAAGTGGTCAGGTGGTTCTGGAATTACTACTACATTTACTACATTGGATACATTTATTATTGGAACTCCTGTTGATGTTACAGATACTTTTGCATTTCAATTTGATTGGATTTCTGATGTAGCTGAATTTGGTGGAACTAAACTTATATGTCGTTTTCAAGAAACTGCGAATTTTACAAGTATTCCAGCGGTAATTGATTACGTTGATGCTTTATCACCATTGATTGTATCTCAAGCAGAAGGATTTATGATTGGTGCTGACACGGCAGGTAGTTCTATTGTAGTAAACGCTGATTCATCTTCATTATATGAAATTACATAGTAATTTTTGGAGGGGTTATGTCTACACGCACAAATACAACAACTGGTGCGAAAGCTGAGCTTTTATGGTATAAGATTTGCCCCCCAAAAGGTGAAATGCGTGAACCAATTTGTGCTTTAAGATCGAGATTTATTAGAGATTTAGAGTATATTCTTGGTCCAGAGAAATGGTTAGAGCAGTGGGATATTATTCAATTATCTCCCGTAGTTGAGTTTTCTGAATTTTGGGAAGCTCAATTGTATAGTGTAGGGGCTGAACAATTCAATGAAGATTGGGAGTTTATGATGTTTGCTCCTGGTACAATGTTGTTCTTAGAGCAATGGGAACCAGAGGCTCTAACTCCATCAAATATTTTTACAGAGCCGTGGGAACAAGCAGTTTATACTATAGGAACTCAACATTTTATAGAGCAATGGGAAGTAGTACCTTCCGGTGCTCACTCTGGAAATTGGTTTCTTAGTGAAGATTTTACAGTTTTAGATCCTGCTCCAATTATAACTTGGGGATTCAATGGATTATTTCCTAGTCTTTTTACAGCACAACAAGGTCTAACGGCTGATGGTTCGGTTGGAGAAGCTAAATTAAGATCCATGGATAGCGGATTTATACCGTGGGAATTAACACATACATTTAGTGCCAATAGTAGAACGGATGTTACGGCTTCGGTTGGATTTACAGATGTGGCTGATACTGGAGATAGCCACGCAACATTTTTTATTCAAAGAAGTACTGGATTAGCAGCAGAAATATGGACAACTCTAAATGGTGCAGGAACAGGTGGTCTATCACTAGATGCTACTATTTTAGATGCACAAAGAGTAACTCAAGCTGTAGGATTTTTTAGTCATGCGTGGTTTGGTACAATTCCATTAGCTGGAATGGATCCAGCAATTTATAGTTATAATAATGCAGATGGTATTGTACAAGAATTTTTCATTTCTGGTGCAACTGAAATAAATACAATTGGAAGTTTTTTAGAGCCTGGAGAATCTATAGCATTATATGCTGGAGTTTCACATCCATCTGGTGCTCGTATATATCGAGGACAAGTTGGTGGTGTAAGTGCTGGATGGACTTTGTTACATACATTCACAGAAACTAACATTTCAGACATAAGAGCGTTTCCCACTTTCAATGGTGATACAGGAAGTTTGATGTATGCGGCTCTTTATAGCGCAGGCACGTCTATATCAAGAAAAATATATAAAAGCGATGATGGAATAACGTGGTCATTGTCTTATGCTATTCCAGACGCTTCTCCAGCATTGGATCAAATAACTACTAGATTTGCTTCAGCCTCTCAATTTGAAGCACCAACTGATGAAAATTTGATGTTAGCTGTAGGAACAAATAATATAGCGGTATTAGATGCTAAAGTATATACAGTGGATATAACTCTTGGTGCTGGAAATACTTGGGTACTTAGTGAAGATTTTAACTCAACATTTAGTGATCCTCTTCCAACAGTTACTTCTTTTGGTATTAATAGCCAAAACGGTAATATTTATGCGGCTACAGGTGATTTTTTAGGAACAGCGTTGGGTTTTGAGGGTGTACGTCATTATTCCTGTCCAGACGAGGATATGGAAGATGAAGGCGGCGATCCACCAGAAGCGTAATAAGGAAGGATAGATAACGTGGCAATTTCAGATTGGACATCACAAGTTCAAGGAAACTATGTGTTCTTGTTAGAGACTATATCTCCTATAGCAGGAACGGGATCTCTTAGATTAGAGCGTAATAGCGGTACTGGTTCAGAAGGGGCTATTATCTATCCGACTAGTTTAACTACCGGATTGACTAAAGGGCGTTTACAAACAGTTTTACATTTAGAAGAGATGACTGAAGATAATGCCGTAAATCAATATGTAGGAATGTTCTTCATGATAAATAGCTTGTCAAATCCTCTAACCTCGTCTAGTATGTATTCTTTTATGGTTGGAGTTAATGATCTTGGTGCTGTATCTTTAAATTTAGGAAAATCCGTAGGAGGAGGAGTGGCTGGATTGAATGTTACATCTTTAGATACTTCAGCTATACCTGCTGTGCCTGTCGGAAATGATTTAGCGTTACAAGTTGATTGGGTATATGATGCTATTCAATTTGCAGGAGTAAAAATAACTGCTAATTGGAAACAAGGAGATGATTTTACAAGTTTAATAAATGCATTTGACTTAGTTGACAATATTAGTCCATTGACTACTTCAGTTGCTGAAGGTCTTGGAGGATTGTCAAATACTGGTCCTAATGATTGGGTTATGTTCTTTGACGATACATCGTTATTTGATTTAGTCCCTGTGTAGAGGTAGAAACGAATGGCTACAGGAGATTCACGTAATGTCTTTTGCGGACCAAAAGGCGAAGATATTATTAATATCATTTGCGAAACGGCTCGTAGAGGCGGCGTAGGTGCTGGAATCAGACGATTTCAAATTGTAACTCGACACATTGAAGTCTGGGATCTTACAACTGGAGCAGGGATTGGAAATTCTGTTACTAAGTTTACAGAAGAGTGGGACTCTACAGTATACATAACAGATAATAATACTATAGAAGAGTGGAATTTAACTCAACTAACCCCTGTAAAAGTTACAATACAAACAGAATTTCCAGAGGTTACAGAGCCTTGGGAAATAACAAATCAATTCTTTCATTTAGTTGGTGTACAAGAAGATTGGGAAAATCCAATATATGGATCTGTCACCAAAACTGTGGAAGAATGGGAAATACCTACAATTGCAACCCATATTGAAGATTGGGAATTTGCAATTGTATACAACGAAAACCCATCTATTTCAGAGGATTGGGAATTTAGTACTATATATGTTGAAGATTCTCTTGCTACTATGTCAGAAGAGGATTGGGAAGTTACAACATATTTGAATTTTGCGAAACATGCCGATACTTGGGCTCCTGAAATTTTCTTTATTGTTTCTAAACACGAAGAAGATTGGGAACTTACAGAACTTATATCAGAAGATAGTTTTGGACCTATTGGATTCTCATTTGAAGAAGAATGGAATATAACTGAGTATGCGGCTGAAGATAGTTTCGGAATATTAGGGGCTTTCACTACTGAAGAGTGGGAGTCTTAAGATTATAACAAGGTAATCTTGTAAAGGAGTTTTAATATGGCTATTGCTGATTGGTTCATCGTTAAGTCAGACGCTTCGATGGACGTTCATTTAGAAATTGGTTCTCCAATTGATGGAACTGGCTCTCTCCGCATTTCACAAGAGGATATTGCCGCTACTGTAGGAGTATCTAATGCTCATCTACGTTTGATGGCTGGTCCTCCACAGAGCCAATTCCTCAAGGGAAAGGTGCGTACTCTTATTCAACCTAAACAATTCACTGATGCTGCTACATCTGTAACTTTTCAGGGTATTGTTGGTATGATGTCACAAGCTGACGTTTTTGCCGCTGGTGGACAAGGTTATTTTGCAGGACGTTGGGGTGGAGCAAGTCCAAGTTGGTGGATTGCTCGTGTGGATAACGGAGTCTCGGGTTCAGGATCTTTTACGATGCTTGCTTCTGGAAATACTACAAGTCTTCCAGGTGTTGATGATGTTCGTGCTATTGAGTTTGAATGGGTTTATGATCCGCTGGAGTTCAACGGAACTCGTCTCACGTTTAGTGTGGCTCCTGATGATGACTTCGGTAATCTTGTACAGATATATCAAATCGTTGATACTGATCCAACTTCTCTAGATAGTACAGTTGGCGAAGGATTGTTCTTCTCCGCTTTACATAGTGTAGCTGGTCCTGTGGTTGAAACTTTTTATGATAAAACCACTATTTTCGAATTGGTACCTGTATAGTAGTCCTGTTTTAATAGCAAGCTAGACATGAGAAATTTATACTAAAGGATAGTGTGCATAGCTGTCTTCCTGTTTCTCATCCATAAGTCCCTAGTTGTGAAAAGGTGGGACTGAGTAAAAAGTTTAATGAAATAGGAGTGGAGGTATGCCTCAACCGATACCAGGGTTTGCTCATCCTTATTTTCCAGCGAGAGACCCTGAAAGACGGTGGCTGTTCAAATTAGAACTAACAGTTCCACCTGCAATTTTCAACGCACCAACCGGAGGTGCAAACAGTATAGCGGAAGTTATTTCGTTTAACGCACAATCAGTTACACTACCGTCTGTAACCATTGATCCGATCATTATACCTCACATGAATCAAGATGTGAAGGTTGCCGGTCGTCCATCTTTAGGTGAAATGACAGTTGTGTATTTGAATGCGTATAATTTACGAGCTGTTTCCGTGCTTGAAGCATGGCACAGAGCAATTTATCAACCAAGTTCAGAGCAAATGGGATTTGCCACATCTTATAAAACAAATGGAACTCTTTTAGTTTTATATCCAAATTTGGATGTTTTTAAAGCATATCAAATCCAAGGTTGCTGGCCTTCAAGTATTGGTGATAAAGAATACGATTGGTCGGCTTCTGAAAACGTAACTCGTACAGTTACGTTTCAAGTAGATAAAATTCTTGACCCTGAAGATCAAGATGGTAGTACAGGAGCAGCGCCAGCACTTATTGGCTAAATATAAAGGTGTTTTATAGTGGTGGATTTGGTATATAATGAAGCAAAATTAAGAATGTTATCAGGAGATATTTTAATACTAACTGATCTAATAAAGATTATGTTGGTAACTCCTGATTACATACCAAACCCAGACCATACGTTCGTTGATGACGGGATTGACCTCAGTCCCGTCAACTTTGAATTAGATGGAACAGGTTATGTAGCGGGTTTTGGTAGTTCTGATAGATTGATTTTGGAAAATAGGTCGCTCGTTAGAGATGATAATACTGATAAAGTCAGATTTTTCGCTGATCCTGTTGGTTGGAATCCTATAAGTGCAGGTGCGGCGGGAGCTTATATCATTATGAAAGAAGATACAAGTGACTCCGAATCACCTTTAATAGCATACGTTAGTAGTGGAGGTTTTCCTATCGTCACTGATGGTGGTGAGTTAATTATAACATTCAGTGCTAGTAATGGCGTTTTTACTTTCTCGTAGGAGTGAGATTTGACACGAGCAGCTAAAATTCTTGAACGTTTATCTCTTTTAGAACAAGAAGAAGAGGAAAACGATGAAGTAGAAGACGAAGAAGAAGACGACGAACAAGAGGATGACGATGATGAGGACGACGACGAAGATGAGGATGAGGAAGATGGCGATCCAAATCCTTTTAGTAAAGAAAATCGCAATCCTGATGGTTCAATAAAAGTTGGGGGCAAGGTTCCCATCAATGATAAGAATAAGTTTAAAAAGAAAACTTAGAACAATAATATTTTAAAGGAGTGTTAAATGCCACTTGATTTTAGTGCGTTTTTGCCGCCCTATCAAAATGTAGAACTGCCAAGCCGAGGTAAGTTTTATAAACATAATCCGGCTTTAGCCGAAGGAAAAGTTAACATACGAGAGTATTGTGCTCAAGAAGAGTCTATGTTAGCTCAAATGAATCAACAGAATGTTCAACAAGTCTTAAATAATATGATTGATAATTGCTTGCAGGGTGATGCTGTATCTGCGGATGAATTAACCACGGAAGATGCATTTTACTTGCTTGTTTGGCTACGGGCAAATAGTTACGGACCAAGTTATGATATTAGTATAACCTGTCCATTTGCAGATTGTGCTCATGAAGACATGTATACAATAAATCTTTCAAAATTGACAGTCAATTATACAACTGATGAAGATCCAGAAGAGCCTCTAGTTGTAAAACTCCCTAAAACTGGCGCAGAAGTTGAAGTAAAATGTATGCGTCGTAGTATGGAAATTCAAGCTGCTAAAAGAACTGCACATTTGAAGCAAATAAAAAATTTGCATCAAGGCGATGTTTCAGATTTGCTAAAACGTGCGTATTCAATTTCTAAAGTAAAAATGGGAAATAAGGAAACTTCTGATAGATTAGAAATTGAAGAGCTTTGTTTGAAATATTTACCAGCAGCAGATTCTCTTGTTATTGATCAAACAGTAGCTAAATTTGAACACGGTGTTGATGTTAATGTTGAAGTAACCTGTCATGCGTGCAGTCGTCAGATATTTACTGTCGTTCCGCCTGGACCTGAATTTTTTCGGCCAGCCCAGCTTACTCTGGAGATTGAGGGAGAACCAGCTCTCGGAAATCCTGACTCTGAGCAAGTACGGGCGACTGGACGGGTTATACCTGAAGAGCATCAGTCCTTGGGAGAGAGCGAGATTACTGGATCTGCTTAAGGAAATGTTCGAAAAAGAAGCGAAAGAACGAGAAAAGCACGCTAGCAATATGCGTGCTCAACAACGTTCTCGTAGATAAATTTTATGTCTCTCCGTTTCACGGAAAGAGACGGGGATGACATATGGCTTTGTATGAACATGATATAGAATTTGGTAAGATAAAAAAGAAACAAATGGGGCGAGTTGATTCAGATGCTTTCTCAGGAAAAGTGCTTGCACAATTCATGAGTAAACAAGGAGTTACTGTTAATCAGTTCGGAAAATCTTCACAAATGCAACAAGCCTCTACTGGTAAATTCGGAACTATGGCAAAGTTCATGAAAAACGATTTACGGTTGCAGGCATCTACAAATCAGTTTATACAAAGAGGTTTCAAACTACATAAAAAATCCATAACGATGTTAGTTGACTTCTACAAACTCGATAAAAAAGTTAGAATAGAAGAACGAGAATTTTACCAAAAAACAAAAAACGAAAGAAAACGCCAACATAAAAGAGATCATTTAACAAAAATATGGCGAAGAAAAATTGTAAAACACGCCAAAGAAGCAAGCAACAATACGCAAACCCTTCAAACAGGTCAATATTTTGATTATGTTAGAGCAACCTTAGGTGCGGGACTAAACGTGGCTGGTGGAGCCGCTAGTGCTGGTTTGGGGGCTATTAGCGCGGTTGGTGGTATATTTTCTCCTGCACAGTTAAAGGGACTCAGAAAACAAAGCCTTGAAAAAGAAAGAATAGAGAGCTTTAAAAAGAAAAGACTCCAAAATATGATAGATCATATGGAGGATTTTGATAAGCAAACTCAAAGACTTCTAAAGATTCAAAAAAGACAAATGCGACGTGCAGATAAACGGCAACGTAAAGATAGAATTCTAAGAACTCAAGGTATTGGCGCAAGACAAACTAAAACAGATCGTAAAAGACTAAAAGATTTAGAACAAAGGTCTTTAAAAGATTCTAAAAGAATTGGTGGAATTTTCGCTACTGATGAAGAAAAAGCGGCTAGAAAAAATCTTGAAAAACAAGCTAAAGAATATAAAATTCTTAGAAAACGAGGTTTCACAGAAGATGATATAAATCGTCACGCTCTTGCTGGAACTTCTAGATCAGAATTAGTTGGGTCTGGAAAACATCGTAGACGAACTAGAAATCTTTTAAAAAATATTCCTGGAGCAAAATTAGCGGGTTCAACTGCAAAGTTTGGACTAAAAGGTCTTGGAAAAGCAGCCCCAGGTCTTGCTGTATTAGCTGGTGCAGGATTAGCAGTTCATGGCGGAAGAAATCTTGCTGAAACCATAAAAGAAAATGCAATGCAGA
>Ga0102950_1000562_pt1 | contig 10740 bp, 6 predicted proteins | sample SalPon2A_B_D2_MG_FD_78505 | JGI IMG/M metagenome (GOLD analysis project Ga0102950, IMG submission 78505) | Soil microbial communities from South San Francisco under conditions of wetland restoration - Salt Pond MetaG R2A_B_D2_MG | ecosystem: Environmental > Terrestrial > Soil > Wetlands | place...
GCGTCGGAAGCGCGCTTCCACGGCATCGTCTCCATCGCGGCGGACGCGATCATCTCGGTGGACGCGGCCCAGCGTATCGTGCTGTTCAACGAGGGCGCCGAGGAGATCTTCGGATACCGGAGCGCCGACGTACTGGGCCAGCCGCTGGACATCCTGCTACCGGAACGCGTCCGGGACGCCCACAGCCGCCACGTCGTGCAGTTCGGGCGCAGCACGGCGGACGCCCGCCGTATGGGCGAACGGCAGGAGATCTCGGGCCGGCGGGCCAACGGCGAGGAGTTTCCCGCCGAGGCCTCCATTTCGAAGCTGGAGTTGAACGGCCAGCGCCTGTTCACGGTGGTACTGCGCGACATCACGGAACGCAAGCGCGCGGAAGACACCCAGCGGTTCCTGGCGGATGCCAGCTCGGTACTCACCGCCTCGCTGGACTACGAGGGCACGCTGCACAGCATGGTGGGCCTAGTGGTGCCCCGCTTCGCGGACTGGTGCGTGATCTACATCGTGCGCGAGGGGCAGGTGCACCGGGTCGAGACGGCGCACGCGGATCCGGAGAAGGCGGAGGCGGCGCGGGCGCTGCAACGGTACGTGCTGGACCCCGCCCGCCCGCACCCGGTGTTCCCGGTGATCGAGACGGGCGAGGCGGACCTGATCGAGGACGTGCCGCCGTCGCTGATCCCTTCCGTGGCGCAGGACACGCAGCACCGGGATCTGCTGCAGGCGCTGGGCCTGGGCTCCATCATCATCGTGCCGCTGGTGGCGCGCGGCGAAACGCTGGGCGCCATGGCGTGGATTCGCGAGCCCGGCCATTCCCGGTACAGCGAACACGACCTGCCGCTGGCACGCGACATCGGCCGGCGTGCGGCCCTCGCGGTGGACAACGCCATGCTCTACGGCCAGGCCCGCCAGGCGGTGGCCGCGCGCGATGAGGTGATGGCGGTGGTGTCCCACGACCTGGGCAACCCGCTCAGCGCCATCTTCGTGGGCACCCGCCTGTTGAAGCGGCAACTGGAGAGCGGTACGGCGGACGCGAAGGGCGTGCGCCAGGTGGAGGACATCCGGCGCGCTGCATCGCAGATGGAACGGCTGATCGGCGACCTGCTGGAGATCCACCGGATCGAGGCCGGCCGCCTGGAGGTGGAGCTGGCGCCTCACACCCTGGGCGCCCTGTTGGGGGACGTTTGCAGGTCCATCGAGCCGCTGGCTGCGGAGAAGTCCATTCGCCTCGACTGCGGGCGGGCCGCAAAGAGCGCGGCCCGCGTGCACGCGGATCCGGAGCGGCTCGTCCAGGTGCTGTCGAATCTGCTGGGCAACGCCATCAAGTACACGCCGGAGGGTGGCGTGGTCAGCGTGCGCGTGGCGGAGGACGACGACGCGTGCACCGTGTCCGTGCTGGACACGGGCCCCGGCATCGCGCCCCAGGACCTGCCCCACGTCTTCGACCGGTTCTGGCAGTCCCGCAAGAAGAGCGGGCCGGGCGTCGGCCTGGGGTTGGCCATCGCCAAGGGCATCGTGGAAGCGCACGGCGGCGAGATCCGTGCGGAGAACCGCCCGGACCAGGGGGCGGCCTTCCACTTCACGCTGCGGCGCGTCCGATCGGAGGCGGACGTCGAGCGCTCCTCCGCCGCGAGTTGAGCCTGCGCCTGCGCGGATCCGACCTTTTCACCGTGACGACGACGACTTATCGTTCTGCGGACCGACGCGACCCCGTGCATGGTGCGCGCGTCCCGTGGCAAGCCGGCGTACAATCTGAAGGAGACTGTCGTGCCTGATCCGATCCGCATCCTGCTCACGGATGACCACGGCGTCCTGCGTGCGGGTCTGCGGGCGCTGCTGGACTCGGAAGCCGACCTGGAAGTGATCGGCGAGGCGGACAGCGGTGAGGAAGCGTTGGCCAGGCTGGAGGAGTTGAACCCGGACGTGGTGGTCATGGACCTCTCCATGCCGGGCATGGGAGGCCTGGAAGCCACCCGGCGGATCGCCGCGATGGACCGGGGCACGAAGGTCCTGGTGCTGACCATGCGCGCGGAGGAGGAGTTCCTGCTGCCCGTGCTGGACGCCGGCGGCAGCGGCTTCGTGCGGAAGACGAGCGCGGACGAAGACCTGACGCGCGCCATCCGGACCGTGGCGCGCGATGAGGTGTTCCTCTATCCCAGTGCGGCCAAGCTGCTGTTGCAGCGCTACAAGGACTCGGATGCGGAAGAGGGGCAGAGTCCGCTCAACAAGTTGACGGACCGGGAACGCAGCGTGCTCACCATGACGGCCGAGGGGTTCAGCTCCAGTGAGATCGGAGCCAAGCTGTTCATCAGCCCCAAGACGGTGGACACCTACCGCAGCCGCATCATGGAGAAGCTGGGCCTGCACCACCGCTCGGAGCTGGTGCGCTTCGCGTTGCAGACCGGCCTGCTCCGCTCGGATCAGTAGTTCTCGACGCCATCCTCCGCCGGCGCCACGACGGCGCGGAGCGGGATGGTCGTCCGTACGCGCGTGCCGGAGCCCGGCTCGCTTTCGATCTCCACCTTCCCGCCGATGTAGTCCGCACGCTCGTACATGCCGAACAGGCCCAGGCCGCCGTTCTCCACGGCGAGCACCGACTCCATGTCGAAGCCCTGCCCATCGTCCTCCACGGTGGCGGTGACGGTGTCGTCTTCCCATTCGAGGCGCACCACGACGTGATGCGCGCCCGCGTGGCGGGCCACGTTGGACAGCGCTTCCTGCACGATCCGGTACAGCGCCAGCTCCACCACGGGCGACAGGGCGCCGCGGGCGCCCGACCGGGAATCGACCTCCATCTGCAACCCCGTCACCTCGGCCACGGCACGCGCGTGGGACTCGATCGCCGCGCCCAACCCCAGCTCATCCAGGGCGGGCGGCCGCAGGCCGCGGGCGTAGCGGCGCGTGCCTTCCAGGGCGGCCGCCAGTTGCTGGCGCAACTCCTCGATGATGACTTCACGCTGGTGTGGGTCCTGCACCGTGCGCAGCAGGCGCAGCCGGAGCAGCAGCGCCGCCAGGATCTGGCTCGTCTCGTCGTGCAGCTCCAGGGCAATGCGCCGGCGCTCGTCCTCCGCCGCGTTCAGAGCCCGGGCCGCCACGTCGCGGAGCCGGCGCCGGTAACCGGCGATGCCGTCCAGCATGCCGTTGAACGACCCGATCAGACGTTCCAGCTCGGGATCCGCCACCAGCGACACCGGCGCCCGCGCCTGCAGGTCACCGGCCTGGACGCGGCGGGCCGTCGCTTCCAGGCGGTCCAGCGGCTCCAGCGCGACACGCAGCAACACCGCGTTCACCACCACGCTCACCAACACGCCGCCCAGCACCAGCAGGCCCACGAGCTCGACGGTGGACCGCTCGGGCGCGGCACGCACGAACGCTGCCGTCACGCCCGGCGCGATGAGGGCACCCGCCGCCACGATCACCACGTTGGCCAGCAGGATCTTGTAGAACAGCGGAAGACGTGCCAGAAGCCGAACGACCCACGGAACGCCCCACCGATGCGCCGATGGCGCCGCGCCACCCTGCGGGCGAACGGCGTCGTTTGCGCTGCGATTGCTGTTGCCCGATAGGGCGGAGGCGACGTTCAATTCCACTCGTCCGTGCTGGTGTGGCCAATCCCCTGCGCCCGGAACGGTGTGGCCGGGCGTTTCGGGGACAGGCCCGCCCTTTGGCCGGGCGTCGTCCCCAATATTGCGCCCACACAGGCCAACGTCTGTGGGGAAATCGTGGATTTCGTTGTGCGGATTTGCCTGAGATCGGGTTTCGACGACGCAGACGCGCGCCGCCTCCACGCCGACTTCGGCGGGTTTGCCTGTAGGAGAACGCCCCACACCCCGCAACTCGCGATTCCAGAATTTCCGGAATCTCCCGACAGACATTGCCGTTGACGCGGCGTATCATGAATGTGCGATCCTTCGTTCACGGGAGGAATCATGTACGCCTCGATCCTGGTCCCCCTCGACGGCTCCCACTTCGCGGAAGAGGCCATTCCGCACGCGCTCGATCTTGTTCGCCGTTCCGGCGCCCGCCTGCACCTTGTCACCGTCCGGACGCCCACCGCTGCTCTGCTCGCCGGCCTGGCCGGCCGTGCCGAGACGGACGGGTCCGCCGATCCGGAACGGGAGTACCTGGACCGCATCTGCGAGGGCCTGTGCGACGAGCTGGGGGAGTCGGTCTCCTTCGCACTGCTGGACCCGCCGGTCGCCGACGCGCTCAACGACTACGCCGCCGCCCACGACGTGGACCTGATCGTCATGACCACGCACGGCCGCGGCGGACTGAGCCGCGCCTGGCTGGGCAGCGTCGCGGATGTCCTCGTCCGCCGGGCGACCATGCCGGTGCTGCTGTACAGGCCGGGCATGGAGCACGGCGCCTCGACGGCGTTCCGCAACATCCTCGTGCCCTTGGACGGATCGGCGGAGTCCGAGACCGCGGTGGCGCGGGCACTTCAGCTCGGCGCCCTCACCGACGCCCGCTACACGCTGCTGTACGTCGTCCAGATGCCGTTCCTGATGGAGGGTCTGTCGTCGGCCGAGTTACTGCGTGTGGACGCGGATGAGCTGGACCGGCGCCGCGGCGAGGCGGAGCACTACCTGCACACGCTGGCCGGGCGCATGCAAACGGAGGCGGACGTGCGCACGACGACGCTGCTGCACGAGCGTCCCGCCGACGCCATCCTCTCCTACGCCCGCGACTGCGATGCGGACGTCATCGCCATGGCGACGCGCGGGCTCGGCGGATGGAAACGCATGGTCCTGGGCAGCGTGGCCGACAAGGTGCTGCGCGGCGCAGAGCAGCCGGTGCTGCTCTACCACCCGCCGGACGTGACGCTGGCGGGCCAGGGTGAGGCGGCCGGCGAACTGGAAGCGGAAGCCATCGCCTTCCGGCCGTAAATGCGGGAAGCGGGACGCGGGGAGCGGGACCGACGCAAGCCGGTCCCGCTCCCCGCGTCCGTTCTCCTCAGGAGCCCTGGCCGGCGCCCGTGCTCTTCCGTTGCTGGGCGAGCGCAAACAGGTCGTGCAGGGTGTGGCCGGAGTGCAGCAGGTCCAGCGCGGTCTGTAGCTGGGTGTCGTACTGGGCTTCGCGGCGGAACGCGGTCGAGTCGCCGAAGGCGAGGCTGGCGATGCGCTGCACCAGCCACTGGTTGATGAGGTCGGACGCACCGGCGTAGGTCGCGGAATCCACCTTCACACCCGCCTCCCGCAGGTCCTTCAGGTAGCGTGCACGCCATTCCGGCTTGATCTGGAAGCCGGGCGCCACGGAGTCCTTCACGCTCAGGGCCAGATCGTACAGGGACACGTAGCTCTGCTGCGAGTGCGGCGAGATCTCCCGCATCAGCGTTTGCTCGGGCGCCGTGAGCGTGTCCGGCTCGACCACGAGGTCGGGCGTGATGCCGCCGCCGCCGTAGATCACCCGCCCCGAGTCCGAGTGGTAGATGGGCCGTGGCGCCGTCGTGTCCGCGTTGGCACCCTGCACCGCGTTGCCCAGCTTCTCCCTCTGGATGGACCGGCCCACCGGCGTGTACCACTTGCCCGTGGTGATCTTGAGCGCCCAGCCACCGTCCAGCGGGAACAGGTTCTGGACCACGCCCTTGCCGAACGTGGTGGTGCCCACGACCAGGGCCCGGTCGTGGTCCTGGAGCGCGCCGGCCAGGATCTCGGATGCGGACGCCGTGTAGCCGTCCGCCAGCACGATCGTCGGCACGTCCAACTGGAGCGGGTCGCGCCGCGCCCAGAACACGTCCTCCGGCTGGCTGCGGTAGCGCACGCTGGCGATCTCGTCGCCCTTGGGTACGAACAGGTCCGCGATGTCGATGGCCTGGTCCAGGCTGCCGCCCGGGTTGCCGCGCAGGTCCAGCACGAAGGCCCGCGCCCCCTGCTTGGACAGCGTGTCCATCGCCTGCTCCACCTCGCCGGCGGCCGCATCGTTGAACCGCTGCAACGGGATGTAGCCCACGTCGCCCGCCATCATGAGCGTATACGGCACCGCCGGCACGTGGACTCGCGCGCGCGTGAACTCCACGTGGATCGGCTCATCCACACCCACCCGCGCAAACGTGGCGTTCACCTTCGTGCCGGGGGTGCCGAGCAGGGCGTTGGAGACCGCATCGATCTTCCAACCCCGCGTGGACTGACCGTCCACCCCAATGATGCGGTCGCCTGCCTGCACCCCCGCCGAACGGGCAGGCGTATTGGGGAACACGCGCATGACGGTGATCATGCCCTGCTGGTCCTCGATCTGCATGCCCACGCCGCCGTATGCGTTGCCGATGGCCTGGCGGGAGAAACGCGCCAGCTGCTCGGGCGAGTACAGGTCGGCATAGGGGTCGCCCAACTGGTCGATGAGCCCACGCGCCGCTTTCTCGTAAAGCTCCTGCGACCCCAGCGTGTCGATGGCATCGTGCTCCACGCGCGAGAAGACCTGCTGGAACAGCCGCGCGCCCGCGTCCTGCGTGTGGCCCATGGCAATGACGCCGAGCACCAGGACCGGCACGACGATCGATGCTACGGCGACGCGCTTGAGAATGCGACGCATGCAGTACGCTCCTTCTGATGGACGGGGTCGGAGAACGATCTCCGACGGGCGATGCTATGCTACGCCGGACAGGCAGGGACGGTTCCATCACGGTTCCGTCGCGGACGGGCGGCCGCGCGAGTCCACCCGTGTGCCTCCCAGCCGGACTCACGTGTTTCGATGCAGCGCGATGCGGCGGAAGTAGATGATCAGGCCAATGAACACCAGCAGGGAAACCCAGGCTGCCAGCGGGCCGGCCCACTCCGTACCGATGCTCCACGGCTGGTGGTTGCGCGACACGGCCAGGTAGGCCGCTCCGGCAATGACCACGCCCACCAACCCCTCGCCACCCACGAGCCCCGAGCCGAACAGGATGCCACGGTCACGGCGGCCCTGGCGATCCTCCTCATCCGCGGCACCACGCGCCAGGAACCAGCGCAACGCCCCGCCCAGGAACACCGGCACCATGGTCGACACCGGCAGGTACACACCCACGGCGAACGGCAGGCTCGGGATGCGCGCCAGCTCGGCGAGCAGCGCGATGCCCACGCCGATGCCCACGAACGTCCAGGGCAACGAGTGCTGGAGAACGCCGTCGATCACCAGCTTCATGAGCGTGGCCTGCGGCGCCGGCAGCTCTTCCGTGCCGAACCCGTAACCGCGCGCCAGGACCATGACCGTGAGGACCACGAAGAACGCCGAAGTGAGCACGCCCACCAGCTCCCCGACTTGCTGGCGCCGCGGCGTCGCCCCCAGCAGGAACCCCGTTTTCAGGTCCTGCGACGTGTCGCCCGCAATGGATGCGGCGATGGCCACCACGGTGCCCACCGTGAGCGCCGCCATCTTGCCGGCGTCGTTCGTCCAACCGAGGAGCAGGAACACGGACGAGGTGGCCAGCAGGGTGGCAATGGTCATGCCGCTCGTGGGGTTGGACGTCACGCCCACCAGCCCGACGATGCGCGAAGAGACGGTCACGAAGAAGAACGCGAAGACGACGACGCACACGGCGGCCACGGCGCGCTCCGCCGCGAAGTCGATGCTGCCGAAGACGTGGGGCACCAGGATCAGCAGCAGCGCCACCAGCAGCGCGCCCACGCCCACCACCGCCAGCGACAGGTCCTGGCTGGTGCGCGGCACCTCCTGCGCGCCGTCCCGCATGCGGGCCCGCAGTTGACGCCCGCCAATGCGGAAGCTCTCCACCATCGTCGGGATGCTGCGGATCAGGGTGATGAGGCCGCCCGCGGCCACGGCGCCCGCCCCGATGTAGCGTACGTAGCGCGTCCAGATCTGGCCCGGGTTCATCTGCGCGATGGCCCGCACCGTCTCCGGGTACAGCGGCTCCACCCGCCCCTCGCCCCACCACGCGATGGTCGGGATGATCACCAGCCAGGACAGCAGGCCGCCGCCCACCATGATGCTCGCAATGCGTGGACCGAGGATGTAGCCCACGCCGAACAGCGCCGGGGACACGTCCGAACCCAACTGCCCCTTCTTCAGGAACGGGATGCGCACCTCCAGCGAGCCCGGGATCACCCGGGCCCAGGTGGTCGCCGCTTTCAGGAGCGCGCCCACGCCCAGACCCAGGAAGACGTTGCGCGCGCCCGCGCCGCCCACCTCGCTGGCCTTCAGCACCTCGGCGCACGCCGTGCCCTCGGGGTACGGCAGGGTATGGTGCTCGCGCTCGATCAGGAACCGGCGCAGCGGGATCATGAACAGCACGCCCAGCAGGCCCCCGCTGATGGCCAGGAGCGTCATCTGGAGCATGCCCGGCGCGAACCCCCAGAGAAACAGCGCCGGAATGGTGAAGATGATGCCGCTGGCCAGCGAGCTGGAGGCGGACCCCACGGTCTGGGACAGGTTCGCCTCCAGGATGCCGCCGTGCACGCCCACGCGCCGCAGGCCATGGAACGCGGCCACGGTCATCACCGCCACGGGAATGGACGTGGAGATGGTCAGGCCGGCGCGCAGGCCCAGGTAGGCGTTGGCGGAGCCGAACAGGATGCCGAACAGGATGCCCGCCACCACCGCCTTGATGGTGGATTCCGGCTGGCGTTCCGCCGCGGCCACGTACGGTTCGGGCAGCGGCTCGCCCGTGCTCGAGAGGCGCTCTCCGGCCAGGGATGCGGACGGGGTGGAAAGTACAGCGGATGTGTCCCGGCGTGGATCGTCCGACACGGTCTCTTCTCCGGGGCCAGGGTCGTCGTATCCGGGATCAAAGAACCGACAAGGTACGGACGTGCGGCGCCGGCGGCCAGGGCGCGGCGCCGCCGGGCCGTGCCGCCGCGGCGAAGGCCGGCCCGCGCGGCCCCGGACGGCCGTTCAGGATGCGCCGCCCAGCCCGTACTTCTCCAACCGATAGCGGAACGTGTCGCGCGACATGCCCAGCAGCCGTGCTGCGCCCGTCTTGTTGCCGTCCGTGCGTTCCAGCGCCTGGCACAGCAGCTCCCGCTCCAGCTCCTCCAGGCTGAGGCCGGACGCCGGCAGCACGATGCGGGCGGCCGGGCCGCGGCCGGCACCGCGCACCACGTGGGGCAGGCTGTCCACGCCGATGGGATCCTCGTCGGTCAGCAGGAGGATGCGCTCCATGGTGTTGCGCAGCTCGCGCGCGTTGCCCGGCCAGGCGTAGGCCTCCAGCGTCTGGATGGTTTCGGGGGCGAGCCGGCGCACGGGTTGGCGCAGATCCCGGCACATCGCGTCCACGAAATGCAGCGCCAGCGGCGCAATGTCCTCCGGCCGCTCCCGCAGCGGCGGGATGTTCACGGGGATGACGTTCAGCCGGTAGAACAGGTCCTCCCGGAACTCACCGTGCGCCACCGCGGTCTCGATGTCCCGGTTCGTCGCCGCGATCACGTGCACATCCACGTCGACGTCCTGCACGCCGCCCACCCGCCGGAACGAATGCGTTTCCAGGAAGCCCAGCAGCTTCGCCTGCGCCGGCTTCGGCATGTCCCCGATCTCGTCCAGGAAGATGGTGCCGTCGTTCGCCAGCTCGAACAGGCCGCGCTTGGACGCCTTCGCGTCCGTGAACGCGCCGGCCTCGTGGCCGAACAGCTCGCTCTCCACCAGGTGCTCCGGCAGCGCCGTGCAGTTCACGCTCACGAACGGGTGTCCGCTGCGCAGGCCACGCCCGTGGATCGCGCGGGCCACCACGTCCTTGCCCGTACCGCTCTCACCCCGGATCAGCACGTTGGCCGCGTTGCCCTTCATGGCCAGCCGCATGATCAGCTCCGCGACCCGGCGGATCGCCACCGATCGACCCACCAGGGTCACGTCCAAGAATTGCCAGCGGTAGCCGTCCTGGTACCGCTCCAGCTCTCGATGCAGCCGCTGGCTCTCCAGCGCCTGCTCGATGAGCAACAGCAGCTCCGGCAACTGGATGGGCTTTTCCAGGAAGTGATGCGCGCCCGCGCGCACGGCGGCCACGGCCGTCTCCACTTCGCCGAACGCCGTGATCATGATCACCGGGATGTGCCGGTCCCGCTCCCGGATGCGCTGCAGGAACTCGATGCCCGAGCCGTCCGGCAATCGCAGGTCCAGCAGCACCAGGTCCGCCGGGCGCGTGGCCAACGCCGCCAGCAGCGACTCCCCGTCCCCCACCCCCTCCGCGTCGTAGCCCTCCTCCTTCAGGTGCTCCTCCAGCCACAGCCGGATCAGCATCTCGTCGTCGCAGATCAGGATGCGCGGCTTGCTCACGCGTTGCCTCCTTCCCCGGCCGCCACCCCCGCAGGCAGCACCACCGTGAACGTCGAGCCCAGGCCCACCCGCGTCTCCACGTCGATCCGACCCCCGTGCCGTTCCACGATCTCGCGCGTGATGGACAGGCCCAGCCCCGTGCCGCTGTGCCGCGTGGTGTAGAACGGCTTGAAGATGTGCTCCAGGTCCACCGGCGTGATGCCACGCCCATCGTCGCGTACCTGGAACTCCACCACGTCGTCATGGTGCGACGACGACACCTCCACACGCCCCCCCGGCGTCGACGCATGAACCGCGTTCATCAGCAGGTTCACCAGCCCCTGGCGCAGCAGCTCCTCGTCCGCCTGCACCTCCGGCGCATCACCGTCCAGCCGCACCTCCAACGTCACGCCATCCCGCTCCGCCGCCGGCTGTACCAGCCGCGCCGCCCGCTCCACCACCCGGTTTGCACTCACCGGCGCCAGCGTCGGCATCGCCGGCCGCGCGAACGCCAGCAGATCCCGGATCGCCGCCTCGATGCGCGCCAGCTGGTGCCGCATCTCC
>Ga0102950_1000563_pt1 | contig 10739 bp, 11 predicted proteins | sample SalPon2A_B_D2_MG_FD_78505 | JGI IMG/M metagenome (GOLD analysis project Ga0102950, IMG submission 78505) | Soil microbial communities from South San Francisco under conditions of wetland restoration - Salt Pond MetaG R2A_B_D2_MG | ecosystem: Environmental > Terrestrial > Soil > Wetlands | place...
GGTAAGGATAAGAAAAGGAAGAAAAAATTACAGAAAAAGGAAGATATTTCTGCAGAAGATTTAATGGAGGCTGAAGCTGAAGAACAGACGAAAATAAGAATTGTTCGCAAAGATGATGCACCTTCTAAACCAGAGGTAAATGAAGTACAGAATGAAGAGAATAAAAAAGTTGACTTGGAAAAGACCAGTGAAATAAATGTAAAGGAAATTGATAAAGAAAAAGAAGCTGAGCTTCCAAATCAATGGGAAGAAAAAATAAATTATAAAAAACCCAACTTGGAACTCCTTGAACCAATTCAGGAAGAAGATTTTAAAGTTGCCGAAGAAGAACTAAAGCGAAACGCTGAATTATTAAAAGAAAAATTAAAGTTATTTGATATTGATATTGAAGATATTACAGTAACACCTGGTCCTGTTGTAACCTTATATGAAATTGTACCTGCTCCGGGTGTGAAGATAAGTCGTATCGTGGGACTTGAACATGACATTGCTTTAGCCTTGGCAGCTAGGGGAATTAGAATAATTGCTCCTATTCCAGGCAAGAGTGCGATAGGAGTGGAAATACCAAATGCTGAAGCGTCATTGGTTAATGCACGTTCAGTGTTGGGAAAAATTTCAGAATCAAAAGTTGAACTTCCCGTTGCGCTTGGTAAAACTATAAACGGTGATGTTTATGTGGCGGATTTATCAAAAATGCCTCATTTATTAATTGCCGGTTCTACCGGTTCAGGAAAAAGTGTCGGCATAAATATGTTAATAGCAAGTCTGCTTTATACAAAAATGCCGTCGGAAGTAAAGCTGATAATGATTGATCCCAAGAAAATCGAATTATCTTTTTATAATAAATTACGGCGTCATTATCTTGCAGTTTCTCCCGATCTTGAAGAAGAAATTATAACCAGTCCCCAGAACGCAGTTCTGCTTCTCAAATCAGTTGAGTTTGAGATGGAAAAACGCTACGATAAACTTGCAAAAGCAGGAGTAAGAAATATTGTTGATTACAATCTGAAAGTAACTGATCCTAAGAAGAGACCTAAAGACACTGAGGAAATTAAACATCATCCAATTCCATATCTGGTTGTTATTATTGATGAACTTGCGGACTTAATGATAACCGCCGGAAAAGAAGTTGAAGAACCGATTGCTAGATTAGCTCAACTGGCAAGAGCAGTTGGTATTCACCTTGTACTTGCGACTCAAAGGCCGTCGGTTAATGTTATTACCGGAGTTATTAAAGCTAACTTCAGTTCAAGAATTGCTTATCAAGTTGCTACTAAAATCGATTCACGAACTATACTTGATATGAACGGCGCTGAACAGCTTTTAGGTAAAGGCGATATGCTCTTTCTTCCTACCGGCTCGCCTAAACCGATTCGTATTCAGAATGCTTTTATATCTACTGACGAAGTTGAAAGATTAACGGATTATATTCAAAAACAGCCTGCCTTTTCAAAACCTTTTTTCCTCCCTTCGTTGTATGATAAGAAGAAACAATCCTCAAGCGGATTTTTATCTGATCTTGATCCTATGTTTGAAGATGCTGCCAAAGTAATTGTCCGTCATCAGCAGGGCTCGGTTTCTCTGCTTCAAAGAAGATTGAAGCTCGGGTATTCTAGAGCTGCCAGGATTGTTGATCAGCTTGAAGAAGCAGGTATTGTAGGCCCAAATGACGGAAGTAAAGCAAGAACTGTTCTTGTAGAAAATGATGAGCAGCTTGAAACAATTTTGCGGTCACTTTAAGATTAGTTTTTAAACTAATTTATCATTCTCTCCTGATTTCTCCTCTTCTGAAATATTATTTTCCGGTTTCTTCTTTTTCTTTGGAACCGTAAACATACTTACCAAAATAAATCCTATAATGAGCCCGATTAAAAATGTAATTGAAATAACAACTATGGTTGACATCTCGAATTTCCAGAATAAAACATTTAAGGGGATAATGTCGGTATTCTGCGAAACAAAAATTGTAAAAAGAATTATAATTATCGTAAGAATTATAACTTTTGTTTTCATTTTTAATTCTTTCAAGTTATTGTTTTAATGATTCAACATTTATTTAAGGGAAAGTACTTTAAAAAATTAGTAAAATTGAAATGCAAAATAAAGAAGGTAAAATTACTTTCATTAAAGAGTTTTCAAACCAAGAATTTTCAAATAATGTAATCTTTTATAGATTAGTATATAAAATAATAAATTATAGTTTCACACAATTTATTAATTTTTTAATAATCTGTTAGCTAAAATTTCCATTTTGCTTTTTACTTCTGCCTGCTGATCTTTATTCATCTTTAAAGACTGAATTGATTTGAAATCATCATAAGCATCCTCATTTAAGCCGAGATTAAAAAGTATGTTTGCAAAGTAAATCCTGAATGCCGCAATCTTGCTCGTCTCCGGATATTTTCTAAAAGTATCTTTAGCTTCAACTACGGCTGATTCTTTAAAACCATTTTCAGCTAACTGAACTGCACCGTTTAATCTTTTAATTCCAAAATTATCAGATTCAATAATAGGAGCTTTTATGCCGTTAATTTCAGCGCCGTAAACAGCTGTGTTTTTTGAGTTTAGTTCTTCCTTTTTCTTCGGCGCATTTAACATATCTTCCATTGCCAGAGCAAGAATTAAATCATTCACAGTCATTTTTTTGATGCTTGATAATGTTAAGGCTGAAGTACTCTTTAATATGAAATTAATATTGTTGTCTGTCAGCTTGACTGAAGAATTCTTTCCGGTAGAAACAACTGCATTAGCAGGCAGAGATTTTCCGTCGGTAATATTAATCCATTTTTCACTTGTTCCAATTTGTGCTTCGACATTACCCTTAATCTTTTCAGCTTGGAATGTCTGTGCTGCAAGAAAACCAGTACAAATAAACATTAACAAAATTATTTTTCTCATTAATTTACCCTTTAAAATTAATATCTATGTTAATAAACATCGACAATTTCTACATTCCCTTTGGCAATTCCTAAATCATTTAATGCATCATTATCAAATTTTTGTGCACCTAAATTCCATGCAGTATCAAAGTTAGTTAAAGAAGTTGTCTCAACCGGAATCCAAACTTCATCATTTCCGTTTTCATTTTTTCTTATAAAATATTTGCTGTCGTTTTTAGTTATTAATCTTGCCTGTTCCGGCGAAAGCTGTGTATTAACAAGAACATTCACATGTCCGATTCCGTTAACCGGCTTGTAATCTACTAGAGCTGTTTGAATCCCGACGCTTTCAAGCAGAGAACTGTAACAGACACTAAGATCGTCGCAGTTACCGCCTTTTAACTTCATGGTTTCCTGTGGGAATTGGACATAATCAGATTCAGCCCTCGGAGTAGAAGTATAAACTAATTTCTTAACAAAATTATTAAAAAGAATCTTTGCTTTGTAAAAAATTGATACAGCATAAGAAAGAGTGTCCAATTCACTTTTATAATTGCTTAAAATATCTTTTGCGTAATCCATTGAGTATTGAAGATCTCTTTTAATAAAGTATCTTAAATAAATTACCTTTCCATCCCATGCATTAATTCCATTTACTAAAATGGGCTTTTGCAATTGATCATCGGGATTATTATCGACAGTATTTAAGTAAAAATCTACATATGAAATTCCCGCTTTTGTCTTGTTATACGAATCGGGAATAATAGTATAAAAAGGAATTTCTACCGTATCCTTTGGCGGAATCTTAACTGCAGGTGATTCGATTTTATCTTTATTTACTCCTTCTATTTTGCTAGAAGGTTTAATTGTAACATAATGATCAGTTAAGTTTACAGCCTTACCCATTGCGAAAGGCCTGGTCAGGTAGTTATCTGTAAGTGTCGGATAAATATCATTTAAAATTTTTGCATCAAGAAATTCCACGGTTTTTTGTGTAATAGTATTTAAGGTGAAAGTTAATGTTAAAACTGCTTTATCGAAACTGTACCTATTATTTAGAATGTTCCTTATACCTTCGCTTGTAAATGATGATAATGTATGCGATACATTCCTATTAGAAAAATATTTAACTCCCGAAAGTGAAACTCCGAATAGCTTTGAAGAATATGTTATTGCCGGTATAATTCCGGCAATGTAAGGTGTTTGAAAATGATCGTGAAAGACAGTAAGTCCGACTCCAATTTGTCCGGCGAACGCATCTATAAAACCGTTAAAACCAGTCTGGAATGCATTATCCGTTTCAAATAATAAATTAAAATCAATTTGTTTTAAGGGATTATAAGAAACTCCGATTAAAGCTCCTTTTTGCCTTTTCATTTCATAAGGTGTTACGTCAGAATCGACATTGTTTTCGTTCAAATCTAAAAGGTTAATGGAAGATAGAGAAAATGAAAATTTATCGGAAGGTGAATAATTTATTCCCAAATCTCCACGCCAGTAGTTTGCATTTTCTATTTGGCTTTCTCTAATTAAGTATACAGAATCTGAAAAAACGGGAAGTACTGACTCTTGATTAAACTGCTGAGTAAAATATCTGAGACTAAAACCCGCACTTACATTATCAGAAAATTTGTAAGAATATCCTAAACCGAATAACTCTTTGTATGTAAACTTTGAATCGAGAGATTGTGTCGAAGAATCCTGAAGAATAATTGATTGTCCATTATTAAAAACAAATTCTTTTTGATAACCGGGAGTATACCGGACTGTTATAAAATGATTTCCTAATTTTTTAGATAAAGATATTAAATACAAATTGGAGGTTGAAGTGCTTGCAAATTCATCTCCATACGATAAAGTTAATCCCCAGTCTTTCAGAGCAATATAATTTGATGGATTACTCTCGAAGCTGTTCATAAGCGAATTCGTACCTTGACCCGGATACCAATATCCGGTTAGTCCAAATGAACTTTGTGCCGATATCTTAACCGTACTAATCATTATACAAAGTATTACGATATAAGTTGTAAAAAATATTTTTTTCAAGGAATATCTAGGATTATACTATGAATGCTTTGTGACATTATTAATACATTATTTCCATTAACAGTTTTATTTGTTTCTATCATCCTGACAAAGGAAAATACTATTTTATTAAATTTGTTTGAGGGAATTGCATTAAGCAGCTTTGCCGGAATTACCAATTTACCATTGTCATTTGCCATAATTTTAAATAACGGAACAGGATTTATCTTGTTTTTAGAAATAACACCCAAGACAACTTCAATATTTTTTTGAAAAGCTGAATTCCAGTCAAGTTCAACTCCAAGAGTTTTATTTTCAAGTTTACCTGACAACTTAACTTTTCCTAAAACTTCTGCCGGAGTTGGTATATCAAATGATACGGATTTGCCTAAACTTGTTACAATTTGGAAATTCACAAAAGAATTAAAATTGAAATCAAACTGATGCGTTAAACCGAACATACGGTTGCTTAAAATGTAACGGCTTCCCAGCAGTGTATCTATCGAATGTCCCAAATAGTTATAACTAATTCCGTACGGTGCTAATCGTGCTGAATGATTATTAAATTGAATATCTCCGGGCAATAAAGTATGATAGCCGATAAATCTTCCGTTAGGACCCCGGACAGGGTTGTTTCTATCAAAAAACAAAGCCTGTGCAAAAAATATTTTTTCCGTCACTGATTTGTATGTTACTTTGGTTCCGCTAACATAAATTACACTTGAATAACCTGTATCGGAAACAGAAACTCCGGTAGTATCAAATCCATTATTATAGAAGCTGTCGGAAGTATCCTTTGTAATAACCTGAACCTGTATCGGGTTTTGTCCGCTGCTGTTATCCTGAACCAATTCAGTAGGCGCCGGACTATCACATCCATTTAACATCGTTGCAGTTATAACTACTAGAGCGATAAGATTATAGATAATTATATTTTTCATCTTGATTAACATAACATTGCAGTCATTTATTTTCAATCTAAATTCCCTGTGATAACCCTGGCACCCATTTTAAATCACCCAAGTTCCCTCAGATTGTCACAAATATTTAATTCTCCCCGCCCTAGATTAACGGGGAGAATTTGTTTTTTTATTAAAACTAACAATTTTTTTAAGAACCTACCATTTAACTATATAAGGAATACCCCAGGTATTACTTTCCACCGGTGTCGAATCATCTGTAATTACCTGTTTGGGGAATGCATTTATAACCGCATGGAAATAACCCGGCCATTGATGCGTTTCGAAAGTGCGTTCATAAACTTTATTATAAACTGAACCGTTTTGAGTTGAAGAAACCAAATAAAATTTATCTTTTTCTCTGTGCAAACCATGCATGTCGCATCCTCTAGTCAAAGTTACAAAATCACTATCTGCATAAGCACTGGTTACATATACCTGTACTTTTACCGGGCTGTTGCGATTTATCATAGGGATTTGTCTCCACCATCTCCATCTCCAGCCCCAGCCTCTTGAAAGGAAATAACTATTTGGATCGGTTACGACTAAAGAATCACCATTGGCTACAAATACTTTAACTTCATTTATCATAATGTTCGAATTCAGAGTACCGCCTTCAGGTAAAGATATAGCAGCAATTCTCCATTTCAATAACGGATGAACCGTGTCGCCGGTAGTAATGAAAATAATTTTTCTGGTTATTACGGTTGTAAAAGGTTTTTGAATTAATGTATCCGGCTGATGAGTTGATGAATCATATGATGCTGCAATAAATAAAACACCTTCGAATGTGGTTGAATAAGTTCCGTACGCAGTATCTCCAGCTACATTATAAGTGAAATTACGTGATACCAGGCGCATTTTTTGTCCAACCTTTAATGGATAAATTTGAGTAGTTGTTTTTCCCATAACCGACATCGCAGCATCTTCGTTATAGTTTGGTTCAAAAGAGGAAATGGAAGAATCAGCTTCAACTGCTTTTAACATTGCCTGCTGGTCCGTGGTTGATTGAGAAGTTTCCGGACCGGTAGGTGCGTTATTACATCCGACTACAAATATTAGAAATGATAATACTGTTATTGAAAGCAAGTTCCTTATTAATGATGCTTTCTTTACCATAAATGAGCTCCTTTCTTGATGTTTCATTGTTATTTTTATCTTAAAAACTCTTTGCCTTTTTTGGGCTCGCCTATTAAATAATAAAAAACGTGCCATATAGCTTCTTTCATGCTAAGTTCTTATTTTTATTAAGAATTTTAATTCTCTTAACTTTTTCAAAACACCTGGATTGTAAAATGAAGTGCCTGAATTGGTTTGTCCAGGCAATGAATTTTTGAAAAAAATAAGCTCTGGTGATATGTACCTCTATTACGGTTTGCATTTTTTGTGATGATTAGGGTTTTCTCTTAATTCAATAAAAAATCTATTATTAATTATGGGAGGGAATGATACATGCTAAAAGAATTCAAAGCATTTGCATTGAAAGGAAATGTCCTTGATATGGCTGTCGGTATAATTATAGGAGCTGCATTCGGGACGATAGTGAAATCACTTGTTAGTGATGTTATTATGCCGCCGATAGGATTGCTTCTCGGTAACGTCGATTTTTCTCAGTTTTTTTTAGTGCTTAAAGAAGGTGCAAAAGCCGCTGGTCCTTATGCCACCATGAAAGATGCTGCTGCTGCCGGTGCGGTAACATTAAATTACGGATTATTTATAAATAATATAGTCAGCTTTATTATTGTTGCATTTTCAGTTTTTATGCTCGTAAAAAGCTTTCAGAATTTAAAGAAGAAAGAAGAAGTAGCTGCTCCGGCTCCTACTACAAAAGATTGCCCTTACTGTAAATCTAAAATTGCAATAGATGCTACACGCTGTGCTTACTGCACATCTGAAATAGTAAAAGCATAATAAAAAAATTCATAATAAGTAACTTCCTAATTAAATAATTTGGAAGTTACTTTTTTAACTCTGCAATCTCCTCCAGTTTTAATTCTTTTACTTCCCTGGATTTTAAATTTCTTAATAAAATATTTTTTATCCTGATTCTAATTAATCTTAATGTTGGAAATCCGATACCAGTCGTCATCTTTCTTACCTGCCGGTTTCTTCCTTCAACCAAAGTTAGGCTTATCCAGGAAGCAGGTATATTTTTTCTTTCTCGTATCGGCGGTATTCTAGGTGGAAAAGATGGTGTATTAATTATTTTTGCTTTTGCAGGAAGGGTTCTCTTTCCTTGTATTATTACTCCTTCTCTTAAATTTCTGAGGTCTTCTTCATTTGGAATTCCTTCAATCTGAACATAATATTCACGCTCATGTTTGTTTACGGGATTTAATAAATAATCGGTTAAACTTTTATCATTAGTTAAAAGCAGTAAGCCTTCGCTGTCTAAATCTAACCTTCCAACAGGATAAACATCTTTAGGAAAATTATAAAAGTCTGATAGAGTCTTTCTTCCTTCCTTATCTGTAAATTGAGAAAGAACTCCATACGGTTTATTAATTATAAAATATCGAAACGATTTAAGGGACATATGAGTTTGTTATGCTGTCAGGAGAATCGCGGTAATACTTATAAGTATTAAATTCCACTTTTGTTACTTTGAATTTTTTTTCTGCTCTTTCAAGAAACTCGGAGTCTTCGCTGTACTTAAGATTTTTAAAGCCGTTAAGATCTATAAAAACATTCCTTTTACCGAAGAACGTTGCGCCTATTGTACACTCCGAAAGATGTATAAATTTATGCGGATTATTTTTATCACGAACATACTCATCGCCTATAATATTTACGCCGCCGTGGATAAGATCAATTTCCGGATGCATTTCCATGTATTCTATTCTTTTTAATAAATGGTCCTTAACATATTCATCATCGCTGTCGAGAAAAGTTATATATTCACCCTCAGATAATTCAATCCCTTTATTTCTGCTTAAAGGCAGTTTCTTATTTTCCTGCTGAAATACTTTTATATTTTCATAATTTAATTCATACTCATTTAAAATTTCAATTGAATTATCGTTGCTTCCATCATCTACAATAATTAACTCCCAATCCTTAAATGATTGATTTAAAAGTGAATCTATACACCTTCTTAAAAAATGTGCGCGGTTATAAACTGTTAGTATAACGGATATTTTTGGTTGTATATTTATTTTATCATGCACTTAATATTCCTTTAATATCTTAATCCAATTAAAACAGAAATTATAAAGCTTTTGTTCATTTCTAACTTTAAGATATTAAAATTTCATTCAATTTCAATTTTGGCTTATTATCATATTGTTAATATCACCCCATGCTTTTCAATTTTAGCTAACTTTGGTTATTTTTGCACTGTTTAATAAAGCCATTTATTAAAATAGATGTGCTTTATTTTAAGAAAAATTTTTAAATGACAATTTAAAGGAGTTTAAAATGTCGTTTAGAGAACAACAGAAATATTTGGAAACTCTTCACAAGTACGAAAAGAGGTTCGATCGCCGCGAGGCAGATGACTACAAAATGTTCGTTAAAATGAACAAGGATGAAGAAGATTTCGACACCGTTTCTTTCCGCCGGTTAAAAGAAATGTACGACAAATACAATTTGCCTGTAGATACAAGCAAGTATGATGCCTTCTTCAAAAAGAAAGAGGAGTGAAAGGTTTTTAAAAGAAAATTAATTTATTATTTATCGTTTTTCATCTTGTTTAACTAATTCCGATCATTAAAAAAAAGTATTCAAATACATGAATTATAATCACCTTGACATTTCCAATCTCTAATTAGTAATTTGAATTATAAAAATAGGGAATCTCAGAATAGGGAAAATGAACGACGCTGAATTTCAAATAACCTAGATTAACTAATTCCATGATGAGAGAATAATTCTTAATTAATTCTGAATCATCCTTCTGGGAAGGGTATAATCAAAAATATCTTAACGGTTTAACCATTGATTTATAGAGATATAAAATATTCTCTATTTGCTGTAAGTTTTTTAATGTTAATAATTGGTTGTGAAACTCCTCCATCCGATCCAAATGAAATAAGTAAATTAAGCGTACTTGCATTTTTTACTTCCGACACAACCAGGCAAAATATCTATTTATATAATACCGCTTTATTAGAAGATACGAATTCAATTTATTATGAAGATTATTTTTACGAAAAAGCTGATGTTTTAGTTCTAAATAATGAAGGTGAAATAATTCCGTTTTATTATAAAAAAGCACCCGCGGAATACTTGAGCAGCTATATAAACACAAATGAAATAAATTTTATTCCGGGAGAGAAGTACATGTTAAAAATAGAAAGCGAATACGGAACTATTGAAGGAGAAACAGTTTTCCCCGGTGACTTCCAAATAAAATCTCCTGCAGAAGGAATTTTTTATGTAAGTGAAGATTCTCATAAAAATCAGAGCTATATCGTTGATTTAAAAATACAATGGACAAAAAGTAAAAATGCATATGCTTACATCATTAATTATAAACGGCCGTATTTAGGTCCTATTTGGACTTACTATGTTAATCATTCTTTTATCTCTTATGACACTGTTTATAATTTAAGTGTTTATGAGCTTTCTCCGGGAGAAGATACTACCAAATGTTCGAAAATAATTATTACTGCAATAGATAAAAATTATTACCTGCACCATTTCAAGGAGTATAATATTTCAGGAATAAAAGGCGGGTATGGCTATTTCGGTTCGGGAACGGTAAGGTCTATCAATATTAAATTTACCAAAAGAAACTAGATTTTAATATTCATAATCACTACTAACCGACTAAAAAAAATAAGGAGCTACTAAGCAAGTAGCTCCCGGATGTCGTAATTTTGTTGTAAGCAAAAACAAACAAGAGAACGACATGAGTAAAGATAGTGAAATAAAA
>Ga0102950_1000564_pt1 | contig 10733 bp, 9 predicted proteins | sample SalPon2A_B_D2_MG_FD_78505 | JGI IMG/M metagenome (GOLD analysis project Ga0102950, IMG submission 78505) | Soil microbial communities from South San Francisco under conditions of wetland restoration - Salt Pond MetaG R2A_B_D2_MG | ecosystem: Environmental > Terrestrial > Soil > Wetlands | place...
CCGTCGATAGTTCCTGGCCATACCGGCACAGGGGCTTTTGAAGGATCTTTCCATACCCATGGTGCCTGGTAGTGAGAAACAAGTCCTGGGAAATAACCACGACAGCTCTGCGCTATTTTAAGGTCAATAAGCCCGGGAATTACGTCATTTCCGCCACCATTGCCGTCGGCAATGATCAGCCTGCCGGGACTAATATCCCTTATAGCTTTTACAGCACCTTCAGCCACCTCCCTGTAAAGATTCCCCGGTACGGGCCCTTTGCTGGCAAACTGGTTGTTCATATCATCTATGTAGGCGGGTTCATTGAGCAGGTCAAAACTTAGTTTATCTGAGGATATATCCTTATATCTTTTTGCCCACATTGCCCAGTGTGTGTTAAAAGCATCGCGTGCATCCTTATCTTTCCAGAGGTTGAATGGTTCATGGAACCCCGCATTAATGCAGAAACCAGGCGCCCTGTGAAGATTAAGACTTACATGCAGCCCGTATTTACCGGCAGAATAGACAAGCTTATCGATCCTGTCAAGTATTTCAGGATCAAAGTTGCATGTTTCATCCTTGCTGATATCCTTAGATCTGTCGAATGTAATGTAGCGGGGATAGGCCATCGGTATCCTTACAAAGTCAAATCCCCAGTCAGCCATCCATTTCAGATCATTATCAGTAGTCCAGCTGCTGCTGTCCGCGGAAGGAAGGGTTGGAGAGAAATAATCAAGAAGGTTAAATCCCTTCCACCGGGGTAATGTATTTTTTTGAGTGGAAGATGCCGGTCCCGATGCAAGCAGGTTTCTTCCGGAAAGAGTTACTGCAGCTGCTGCCAGAGTGGAGTTTTTTATAAACAGGCGGCGGTTGATCTTTTTTGATTTCATGATGAATTGTTTAACAGATTCTAAATTTAACCATTATTTATTTATTTTTCCGTTAAACCATGTATTTTGAGGAAATCCTAAAAAATAAGGCTGTCTTAATATTTAATTTAAGACAGCCTCATTATTATTTTATAAGGTGATTATGCTACAGCTTGAAGGCAACACCAAGAGTAAGGTAGGATATTCCATAACCGATTTCGCCCATTACTGCAAAATTGTTACTTACATAGTACCTGGCGCCGGCAAACCATGCCAGTGTAAGGCCGCCATTAGAGCCATGAAGGCCAGTAAATCCTGAGTAGTCTGTGTAGCTGTAAATATTATATCCAAGAAGTAACCCGGTATAGGTGTCAAGCTTATCAACAAGTGGATAGTGGAAGCTGCCTCTTGCTCCAATAATGATGTTTGATGTTTTGTAATAGTCTGTCCATTTAGCAGATGAATAACCAAGGTATCCACCAACACCAATTGATCCCTTGTCAATTACACCATCCTTAACACCGACTTCAAAGGATGCCGAAAGGGCAGGTGTTTGCGATGTGTAATAACTGCTGTAATACGTTGAACCGAATCCAACACCGAGATTTAAAACTTTACTTCCCTGCTCGATGGTTGATTCCTTATCCATTAACTGGTATAAAGAGAATAGACTTATAATAGTTAACATCAAAATTTTTTTCATGATTAATGAATTTTAGTGATTAATTATTGTATTTAGCTTTTTACCTGTATTACGGTTATTGCCACTTCCCCGGTTATGCATTTTCTGTTGCAATAAAGCATCAATTTTGTCTCCCTTGTTTCTGTTATAAGATTATTTATCCTTAACGGTTTTTCCCTGAAAAGCATTTTAATTTTCTGTTTAACAAGCAAGTCGGATTATTTAACAGTTGTATTTGTTCCCGATTTGCTTACAGCATATAACAACTGCAATATACACATAGTTCAATAAATATTTGATATATTTTTTCTCCTTAATTCAGCCGGACTGATATATACAATAAGTATCACATTTCGGAGTCAGATGTCTTTTTCAGGAAATTTCTTTTAACTGAAAGATAGAGGTATTTGTTGTTGAAACACTTTGAGGGTATATGATATTTATAAATCATGCCCGATTTTAAATGAAGATGAGTATCTTGCGGCCGTTTTGTGAAATAATGGCACAATTTCAGGGTCTGATTTTTTACTTTTAATAAAACAAGAACAAAAGAAAGGTAATTACATGATGAAGAAGATTTTGTTTCCCTTGCTTGTACTTATGATTGCTTGTACAAGTACGCCTCCTCCTCCGAAAAAAACAGTAAAAAAGAATACTCATTCCAAAGCTAAAGCAAGGGTAAACCGCACTGTAGTAAATCCCTGGTCTGTTGGCTCTTATGCTGCCAAGCCGGGGGAGCCGGAAGGAAGGAAATATGTTAGTTATGAATCAGACGGAAGCTACACAGATCCTACGAGAACAAATGATTACCTGCATGCAGTAATATTCGTAGATAAAATAAATGCAGGCATATTTTTGCATGAAAAGAAGAAATCAGGTCCTGTGGAAAAATTTGCCGGACCCGTACATATCAGCCTCACCAATTCTGATGGTAAGGAACTTCGAATGACTTCCACCAGGGGATGGAATAAGTCGGGTGGTATACTTATTGAAAGAAATAACAGTGATTACAGCCAGTTCAGGATATTCCTACTGCAAAGTAACGGGCCCGTTAAGGTAGAGCTACATGATAATGATTCCACGGTATATAACTTTGCTATTGACGCAAGTGGATTTAGTAGTGCCTTCGGCCAGATTTAACTGTATTTCATGCTGAGGATTTATAAAAGTGCAATTGACATTATTCTGATTTGAAAATCAGATCATTCCCGGTTAAGCAGTACTTGTTGGCTTATTAAGTATTTACGTATGGCTCATCAGTCATTAAGGCCTTTTCCTTTAATTATATGCGGGACATGCTTCTCAACTCTTGTTCTTCGTGTATTGGATTGTTTTGCCTGGGAAAAGTAGTATATGTACGCTCTTTGTCGCCCGGGGGTAAGCGATTCGAAGGCATTTTTCAGGACGGGTATTTCTTCCAGTTTATGCTGAAATTCTTCAGGCATTACGAAATCTGACGTATTTTTCATTTTAACTTTCTTGCCATTTTTCTCAAGTTCCACAGCTTCAAAGATATATGACCTGAGAATATTTTCTATCCTGGTAATCTGGGCCGTATTCATGAACCTGACCTGGCGGGCAGCCTGAGTGTTCTCACTTATCTTATTAAGTATCCTTTCAGGGTCCTGTAAAAGTGCCCCCTTAAAAAACATAATTGCACAATAGTCTTTAAATCCCTGTATTATTACCACATTTTTCTTCCTGAATGTATAACAGGGTTTACCCCATTTCATCTCTTCAGTCAATCCACATCCAAGAATAATATTTCTCAGTATGGCAGTCTCTTTTCCCCATTTCCCCAACCTGCTTAAATATGCGTCAACATAAGAGTTCATCACTAAAAGATTTTGTCGAGTTAAAGGATTAAATAATTGTGTGTCTGATTGTTCCGTTTAATTATAACAAATAGAAGTATCTAAATGTTTTAATTTAGTTGCTTGTTTTTAAAACTTTTTTTTACAGAAAATTCTGTGGGTATTGCATAATGACGCACAGGGAATGCATGAACTTATATAACTTTTTATTGTTATAACAAGATTGGTGACTGAAATTTGACCGTGTGTTTCCTGCTGTTTTTAATCATTTATAAACCAAAAGTTTAAAGTCATGAAAAGAAAAGTGTATTTTTTAGTCCTTTTGTTTTTAGTGGCAGCTGGCTATGCCAGTGCCCAGGATTCCAAGTCATTCTATGACTACCAGTTAAAGGATATTAATGGCAAAACATACAAGATGAGCGATCTTAAAGGCAAGAAAGTGCTCATTGTGAATACTGCCACTCAATGTTCTTTATCGCCTCAGTTCAGCGGTCTGGAGCAGCTTTACAAAGACAACAGTGATAAGCTTGTTGTCATTGCAGTGCCTTCAAATGATTTTGGAGACAAGGAACCCGGATCGGATAACGAAATTAAAAATTATGTAGAAAAACATTACGATGTTACCTTCCCTGTTATGGCCAAGACTTCTGTGAAGGGTGAAGATGAAAATCCTTTGTATAAGTGGCTTACCGAGAAGAAACTAAATGGTGTTATGGATACCAAGGTAGCATGGAATTATCAGAAATACATGATTGACGAGAATGGTAAACTTGTTGGAGTTGTTGATCCTAAAGAATCTCCGGGATCTGACAAGATTATGGAATGGCTTAAAAAATAAAAAAAGCAAAATATTTCGGGTGAGAATACCTAAATGGTGCATGATGATATCAGCAACATTTAGCTAAAGAAGGGAGATAATCGGGTTACGTAAAATTGTTATAACTTTGCTTAACCCGATTATTGTTTTTTCTATTTTTGCTTATAATCTGATTTTATTTTCGTATGTCTTATTTGTTTGATTTATAGAAACATAAGATAATGTTTTACTGGTGGCTTGATTTATGGACAAGTTAAAAAAAAGATATCCTCAGAATCTAATTATAAGGAAGCCGCTTGCAGGCACTATCATTCTCTCACTTATATGGTTTGTGTTCATAACATTATATCAGCCTTTGGGTGTCCGTGCTGCAAAAATGAATATGGCGTTGACAATGGCGGCTTATGCCTTAATACAGGGACTATTCATTTACTTTGCAGCTAAGTTGTTAAAAAAAATTCCTGCCTTTTCGGATGAATCGGGATGGACTATTAAAAAGGAAATATTTTCCGTATTGATAATGTTGTTTGTTATATGCCTGGTAATCTATTTTGCAGGGTTTATAATTGAACCTCCCTCTCAGCGATGGAATATTTCAACATTTTTTGATTCATGCGAAAAAGCTATACTTATAGGACTTATCCCTTTTGGATTCTTTACTGTAATAAATTTACGTTATCTCTCATATGAGGAGACCGAGTTTAGCTATAGAATGATGGATCCCGGAAAAGCTGATCCACGTGAAGAATTAATTCATGTTAATTCACAACTCAAGAAAGAGGATTTGAGTTTCTATCCAAGTCAATTCATGTTTTGTGAGGCAAACGGCAACTATGTAGTTTTTCATATTCTTGTTGAAGGCAGGGAAACAAAGAAGATGATACGAACCTCAATAAGTAATATTGAAAAGCAGCTTACGGGCGGTCAGAACATTATGAGAATTCACCGTACCTTTATTGTAAATCTCAACCTTGTAAATTCAAAAAAAGGTAATTCGCTGGGATACAGGATAAAAGTATCTGAATCAGATGCTGAAATTCCTGTTTCAAGAAATAATACAAAGGATTTTGACATTAGAATGAAACATCTCAGGTAATCCTTTCATCACAAAAAATTACATCCCGTCCCAACTTTTTGTTTGCTGTATGTCTGATCTTATCAGTATGTAACAAATCCAGGCTTTCTGTCACAAAGATTTGGACAGCAGGTTTTTATCTCTTCAATTTGTGGGCATATATTTAAATGTTCAAAAAAATGAAGAGAATTATTACACATCAGATCAATGTTTCTACAAGCGAAAATTTTGAGTACAATAATCAGCACGGATTATTAAGGAGTTTTTGCGATGAAAAGGTAACATGTTATTTGTCAGCAGTTTTCCAATGCTTGGCACTTAAGAAGTCAGAAGTCAGAAACTTAATACTGATTATGATGCTGACATCACTGGTATCTGCAAGGATTTTTGGCCAGGATCCTGTAAAAAATCTGTATACGGCCGGACATATTGTCAATCCTCCGGCCATTGATGGCATACTTGATGATTATGCATGGACTGAAGGAATCTGGTGTGCCGATTTTACTCAATATGAGCCATATAATAAAAAGCCTGTATCTCAGAAGACTGAATTTAAAATATTGTTTGACGATAATAATATCTACGTTGCTGTTAAAGCATTTGATACACATCGCGACAGTATAGTAAGAAGGCTAACCAGGAAGGATCAGGTAGAAGGAGATGTAATTGCCGTTGTTTTTGATAGTTATCATGATTTGCGAACAGGTTTTTTCTTTGGTGTAAGTGCCGCCGGTGTCAAGTATGACCTTGTTTACACAAACGATGGCCAAAACCAGGATCCTACCTGGGACCCTGACTGGTGGGTGCGAACATCTATTAACGATAATGGATGGGTGGCTGAAATGAAAATCCCGTTGAGTCAGATAAGGTTTAAAAAGAATTCTGCAGATAAATGGGGTCTTCAGGTAGCCAGGCTGATATACCGTAAAAATGAATTTGATTACTGGCAACACATACCTAAAGATGCGCCAGGATTAATACATATGTTCGGTGAACTGAATGGTCTTGAAAGGATCATACCGCGTAAAATATTTGACATTACACCTTATCTTCTTTCCAGGGTAGAAACATATAAAGCCGAGAGAGAAAACCCATTCAGGAGTTCAGGAAGGAATTATAGTTATAATGCCGGTGTCGATTCAAAAATTGGAGTTACAAATAATATAACCCTCGATCTTACATTTAATCCGGATTTCGGTCAGGTTGAAGCTGATCCTTCTGTTGTTAACCTTTCAGCATTTGAGACTTTTTATAAAGAGCAACGACCTTTTTTTGTTGAGGGAAATAATATAACAGATTTCAATATAGGCACAGGTGACAGTGGTGTCGGCAATGATAATCTATTTTATTCAAGAAGAATTGGCCGCGCTCCGCAATGCAACCCTTCCGGACTAAAAAGCGGATGGATTGCTGAAGCACCGTCTTTTACTGGGATAATTGGAGCAGCAAAGCTCACAGGAAAAACAAAAAACGGGTTGTCAGTCGGAATTATTGATGCTGTTACCAATGAAGAAAAAGCTGTTATAGATACGCTGGGAGGGAAAATATATATTCCAGTGGAACCTTTAAGTAATTACTTTGTTGGCAGAATGCAAAAAGACTATAATTCCGGAAATTCCATTATAGGGGGTATAATTACAGGTACAAACAGGATGATGGATTCAACACTGTCATCGTTTTTGCACAGGGCTGCATACACTGGCGGAGTTGATCTGACACAATACTTTTATAATAAAAACTGGATGCTTAACTTCAATGCTGCCATAAGTAGTGTGGAAGGAAGCCGTGAGGCAATCAAGATTACACAGGAATCATCTGCAAGGTATTTTCAGAGGCCTGACAATATTTATGTAAAATTTGATACAATGAAACGAACATTAACAGGGTCAGGTGGTAAACTGCAGGTAATGAAGCTCAACGGTCATTTGAACCTGAAAGGTGCTTTCCTTTGGAAAACACCCGGATTTGAGGCAAATGACCTTGGCTATATTCGTCAGGCTGACCAATTATATGGGATTCTTGCCGCAGGCTATAACCAGTGGAAACCCAAAGGCATTTATAACAGATATTCAATAAATTGTGATATCTACAGCTTATATGACTTTGGTGGCAATAATCTGTCAAATGCCATAGAGCAAAATGCAAATATGACCTTTAAAAACTACTGGAATGCATACATTTCTGGAAGCGCAACGACAGATCAGCTGTCATCAACACTTTTACGTGGTGGTCCTCTTATGAAGATACCAGGATCATGGCAGGTACAATATGGCTTTTCAACAGATAACCGCAGGAGACTGATTCTATCCGTAAATTCGGGCCGGAGTGGTCAATATCAGAAAAGCTCCGTTTCCGGGTTCCTGAATATAAATGTGCAATATAAGCCTACAAATTACCTGATGGTAGCATTTGGTCCGCAATCTTCGACTTCTGATGATAATCTTCAGTATATAACAACAGTGAATTATAATAACGGCAAACGCTATGTTTTTTCAACAATTCATCAGAAAACCATATCTGCATCTTTCAGGGTTAATATTAACCTGTTACCAGATCTGAGTATACAGTACTGGGGACAGCCATTCCTGGCTTCGGGTAAATATTCCGAATATAAGTATATTACAAATCCAACTGCTACACGATATATTGACAGGTATCATGTTTATTCCGGAACACAGATATCAGGGAATGGGAATGGATTTAATGTTGATGAAAATTGTGACGGAAAGACGGATTATCAATTGGGTGTAAGTAATTTCAGTTATCAGTCTTTTATGTCGAATCTTGTGGTCAGATGGGAATACAGCCCCGGTTCTTCAGTCTTTTTTGTATGGAATCAGACCAGGAATGGATATGATAATTCAGGTAATCTTGACAGCGATTGCTTAAACTCCCTTTTTAAAATGAAACCGGTTAATATATTTCTCATAAAGTTCAGTTACAGGTTTGGTTTGATGTTCAAATAAACCTGCAGCATTTATATAAAACGAAAGTCTTTTAAATCAACATTAAATCTAAATGCTATGAAGAAACTAAGTTATATGGGGATAGGACCAAAAATAGGGATGACAGTGCTTCCCCTGCTTGCGATGGCTATATTAACTACAGTCAGTTACAGAAGTATGTTTACATATTTTGTAAACAGTAGCAGAATTTTATTCTTCACCGGACTTGCCTTTGTAATTGCAGGTTCACTGATTTATTTTTTTACGATACCTTCATTGCTGAACGGTCTGAAAAATACACAGCTTATTACTTCAGGTACTTATTACCTGTGCTGTAATCCCTTGTATTCTTCTGTCATTATGTTTATCGTTCCCGGAGTATCGCTTATGATGAATTCATGGCTTATTCTGGCAGTAAGCCCCGTTGGATATGTGTTTTTGAAAATCTACATCAAAGATGAATATGAAGAAATGGAAGGTTTTTTTGGAGACGAATTCAGAAAGTACAGGTCGGAGACTCCGGGTTTTTTCCCATTCCCATTTAAAAAAATCTTCAAACGAGTTTAGTCCCGGTATTCAAATGATAAATAAAAATTCAGAAATCACCGGATTTTTTTTTGGGCTTTCTTCTTTACTTTCTTATGGAACCTGGCATGTTTCTTAATGAGCTTTTTCCTGCCATGCTTCGAATAGTAAGACCTGTTCCTCCCAAGCTGGGTGTTCTCCAGTAGCATAAGGCCACTGAGATCGGATCTGCTTTTTTTAGCAGGCGCACAGCCCGAAAGGGATGACATAATAACCAGTGAAATAAGTAATGACATTAATAACTTCATGATAATTAAAGATTTATGCCGGTTCTTTAATCAGGTTAATATTCACATCATATACTTTTACGGAAGCAGTGTCCGTAGGTTACACTTTCTCATGTAAATATTATTTTTCGATACCCGTTATTTTTGCCCGGATTGACAATGCAGGTGCCTGCCATGTGGATTTGAAACGGTGCTTCGCCAGGAATGAGGCCTTCAACATTGCTGAATCTGAATCATATGCAATATTAGAGTAGTCAGAAATGATATTGTAAATAATGAAGGTTATATTTAACCCTGGCTGACTCTGAGATTTGAAGATTTTATGCAATTATCTTTAATCAACTGTTATAACAGGTTTTATCTGATTTTTATTTACCTTTAAATGACCTAAAATATCATACAAACTAAACAATGATATTCGTTAATGATTGTGGTTCAATGAATTTTAAATCTGTTGTTATGAAGAAAAGGACTCTGCGTTTTCTTGCTCTGCTGGCTATGGTAACTCTTTTCGCTGTCTCATGTACAAAAGAGGACACTACCTATGACCAGACCCTTCTGACCGGTAAATGGCAGTCGGGAACATTATTCTATAAATATGCTTCAGACGGGACAGGTGCAACCTGGGATACCTCCGATGATGTTACCGAAGCCGAAGCACAGCCTTTTACCTGGACTCTTGTGAACGATCTTCTCACCCATATTCATATTTTGGAGCTGGGTGGCACAGTGCCCAAGGTATATACTGTAACGGAACTGACGGAAACAACATTGAAATATCATGATGATTTCGGGGTAAGCTTCTCTTTCACAAAAGTGAGTAAATAAGGCATAACCGGTTTGCAACCATTCAAACTGAAAATTTTATATTCCCTGAACCCGGCATGGTTAATGTTGCACCGGAATATGCAAAAGCTAAAATCCCGGGCTGCTCTATGTTATTTGAACTCAGATTTACTTAGACATGAAAAATTTCCTGAAGATCTTTGTTATTTCCTTTTTGTCATTACTGGGAGTCCTGATTTTAATAATCAGTATCCTGACATGGATTGTCTTTACACCCGGAAAACTGACCCCATTGGTCAGGAAACAGGCTGAAAAATATATCACATGCAAATCGGACATAGGTTCGGTGGAACTTACATTCTTCAGCACCTTCCCGGAGTTCGGTCTAAAAGTTAATGGTTTAACCCTGATTAATCCTGTTAACGGAGCTGGTTCCGATACCCTTCTCAGGGTAGATGAACTGGTAGGTATTGTTGATGCAAAAGCCTTGTGGAAGAAAAATGATATTATTCTTGTTGGACTGGAGATGAATGGAGGTTTGGTAAATATATACTCCGATAGCCTTGGAAATACAAACTATAACATTGTTTCTCCTGATTCTGTGGCGGAACCTCCTGAATCTCAGGCGACAGAATTACCTTATATTGACATAAAGAGTTTTAAAATAAATGATGTAAACCTTCATTATGCAGATATGTCATTGAGGTTTAATACTTTAATACATAACCTGGGAGTTAAGCTAAAGGGGGTGGTTTCAAATGACAGCGTTAAAGGTGATGTTAAGTTCAGTACATCCATGCTTTCCCTTCAGTATGGAGGCGACAGTCTTAAGACAGAAATTCGTGACCTTGAAGCAGTAATTAATGGTATTGTAAAGAAAGACAGTATCAGCGGTCATATCATTATAAACAGTCCGTCAATGTCATTGGAGTATGTTGGTGAGAAATATCTTCA
>Ga0102950_1000566_pt1 | contig 10729 bp, 8 predicted proteins | sample SalPon2A_B_D2_MG_FD_78505 | JGI IMG/M metagenome (GOLD analysis project Ga0102950, IMG submission 78505) | Soil microbial communities from South San Francisco under conditions of wetland restoration - Salt Pond MetaG R2A_B_D2_MG | ecosystem: Environmental > Terrestrial > Soil > Wetlands | place...
GATACGGCGCAATCCGAACGCGTGATCGTCGGAGTCACGATTCCGTCCTGAGCGCCGGCGGGCCCGGACGATCCATCTCCCGCCGTCTAGCTTCCCGTCTCGGCATTGTCTTGACCGGGGCTGATTGGCGCCTTATAGTAACTGAGAATGCGTCTCAATTGCATGGCCTGACAAGCGAAATGGCTTGCGGCGGTGACGCCGTGCACCAGCGCCCAATTGGGATGCGCCATAGAATCGGGAGAAACTTGATGCGCTTTGTCTATCGCGGGTGGCGGACGGCCGCCATCTCACTTGTCGGCGCTGTTTTGGTGTCCGGAACGCTAGGTTTATCGGTGGCGGGAGCCGCGGATCGAGAGCTGAACCTGTACAGCTCGCGTCACTATCAAACCGATGAAGCGCTATATGAAGGGTTCACCAAAGCAACAGGCATAAAAATCAACAGGATCGAAGGCAAGGCCGATGTGCTGATCGAGCGCATCAAGAGCGAAGGCGCCAACAGCCCGGCGGACGTGCTGATTTCCGTCGATGCCGGGCGGCTGTGGCGGGCCGAGCACGCGGGCCTGCTGAAGCCGGTGCAGTCCAAGATTTTGGAGGAGCGGGTGCCGGCGAACTTGCGTCACCCCGACGGCCTGTGGTTCGGATTTTCCCAGCGGGCGCGGCTGATTTTCTACGATAAGAAGCGGATCAAGGCCGGTGAGATCGGAACCTATGAAGACCTGGCGGATCCCAAATGGCGCGGCCAGGTGTGCATCCGGTCGAGCAGCAACGTCTACAACCTGTCATTGCTCGGTTCGATTATCGCGAACGACGGCGAAGCGGCTGCAGAGGCTTGGGCAAAGGGTGTGGTCGCCAATTTTGCCCGCTCGCCGCAAGGCGGCGATACCGATCAGATCAAGGCGGTAGCCGCCGGCGAGTGTGGCGTTGCCGTGGCCAATTCGTACTACTACGTGCGGCTTCTCACCAGCGACAAGGACAGCGACCGCGCCGTCGCCGAGGCTGTCGGCGTCGTTTTCCCCAACCAGAAGGGGCGGGGAACGCACGTCAATATTTCGGGTGCCGGGGTCGTTAAGACGTCACCCAATCCCGATGCCGCGGTGCGCTTCCTCGAGTACTTGGCGAGCGACGAAGCCCAACGTTACTTCGCCGATGGCAACAACGAGTATCCGGTTGTTGCCGGCCTTGCCGCGGTACCGGCGCTCTCCGCCCTTGGCAATTTCAAGGCAGATACCTTGAACGTTGCCAATCTCGGCAAGTACCAGCCTATGGCCCAGCAGATCTTCGATCGGGTCGGCTGGCCCTAAGGCCGGGACGACGCGCCCCGGGGTTAGACGAAGAGCCCGCCCCGGGGCGTGATCGGGCAATCGCCCGGCTGAGCAAAATCAGCGGCAAAATCCCCACGACGACGATGGCCAACGAAGCCGTCGACGATTCGGTCAGGCGCTCGTCAGAAGCCAGATTGTAGGCCTGCACCGCCAGGGTGTCGAAGTTGAAGGGCCGCATGATCAGGGTGGCCGGAAGCTCCTTCATCACGTCGACGAAAACCATCAGGCCGGCGGTCAGCAGGCTGCCCCACATGAGCGGGGCGTGTACGCGCACCAGGGTTGCCCCCGGCCCCTGACCGAGGCTACGGGCGGCATCGTCCATCGACGGCTTGATCTTGCCCAGGCTGGCCTCTACGGCATGCAGGGAAACCGCCAGGAAGCGCACAAGATACGCAAAGACCAGGGCGGCGATGGAGCCGGTGAGGAGCAGCCCCGTCGACACGCCGAATTGTGCGCGCAGCCAGGCATCCAGGGCGTTGTCGAACAGGGCGAAGGGGATGAGCACGCCGACGGCGATGACGGTTCCCGGCACCGCATAACCCATGGCGGCAATCCGGTTCGCGGCCAGGCTCAGCCGATTGGCATGAAGCCGGACGCTATAGGCCATGATCACCGCAAGCAGCACGGCGAGGATCGCGGTGACCGCCGAAAGCGTAAAGCTGTTGAACGCCAGGTAGATGAACCGCGTGCCGAATTGATTATCGCCGGCCTGCAACGTCATCGACACAAGCAATAGCGCCGGCAGCAGGAAGCCGAGGGCGAGGGGCAGGAAGCAGAAAGCCATGGCCGCGGCGGCGCGCCATCTGGTCAGGGGATAACCGGGCAGGTGCTGGTAACGCCCGGAGGTATGGAAATATCGGGCGCGGCCGCGGCTTGCCCGCTCGGCAACGAAAACCACAAGTACGAAAGTGAGGAGAGCTGCGGCCAATTGCGCGGCGGCGACGCGGTTACCCATCGAAAACCAGGTGCGCACGATACCCGTGGTGAAGGTTTGCACGCCGAAGAACGACACGGTGCCGAAATCGGCGATGGTCTCCATCAAGGCGAGCGACGTGCCGGCGACGATCGCCGGACGGGCAAGCGGCAGCGCCACGCGGTAGAAGCTCGCCCAAGGTCCGCAGCCCAAGGTACGGCTTACCTCGAGCGCGCAGACCGACTGCTCCAGAAAAGCGGCGCGGGTCAGAAGATAGACGTATGGGTAGAGGACGAAGGTCAACATGACGATGGCGCCGCCGAGTGATCGGATCTCGGGAAACCAATAGTCGCGCGGCCCCCAGCCCATAAGGTCGCGCAGCAAGCTTTGCACCGGCCCGGTGAACTGCAGAAAATCCGTGTAGACGTAGGCCATGACATAAGCCGGAACGGCCAAGGGCAGGATCAGCGCCCATTCGAATATCCGCCGTCCGGGAAAGCGGCACATGGTGATCAACCAGGCGGTGCCGATACCGCCGATAAGAACGCCGGCCCCGACGCCAAACACCAGCCAAAGGGTATTGGCCAAGTAGTGCGGCAGCACGGTCGAGGCCAGATGCTGCCAAGCGCCGCCGCTTGGGACGAAGACGTTCACCAAGACGCTGACGACGGGCACCGCGAACAGAGCCGCGATGGCCAGAGCGAACCAGGTCAGAATCCCCATGCGCCGCCGCGGCCCCGCCCAGGCGCGGCCTGAAGTTTCCGTCTCGATTGGCGGCAATCCGTGTACGGTGGCGCTCACGCGCTCTGTTTCCCCTTTTTCAACTCATGCGGTCAAGCGGCACCGGCGATTCACCCTCCGGGGGGAGCACGACGGCCGGTGTCTCCAATTTGGTCTCGGTCCAATTTAGTTGCAATCGGTTATCATTCGCAACCGCTCGCGACCGGAACGGGGTCGCTCGCGCATACCGGCCTTGTCCGTTTCGTGCAATTAATCAGAGTAATATATACATAAATTTCTCGCCATAAGAGCAGGACGATTGGTTCCGAAATAGCCGCAAACAGGCGTAGTAAGCAGTTATTAATGTCTATTTGTCACTCTGCCTTGACAAATTGCCGTTTGGTTAACACTCGGCGTGTGCCCGGAAAATGCGGACTACAAATCAGTAACCGCTGGTATGGTGATGGACGATCTTCTAAGCGAGTTCCTGACCGAAACGAACGAGGGACTTGCCGTCCTAGACGTAGAAGTTGTCAAGCTTGAACAGAATCCCAACGATACGGAACTGCTCGGCAATATCTTCCGGTTGATACATACGATCAAGGGAACCTGCGGGTTCCTGGGCTTGCCGCGGCTGGAATCGGTTGCCCACGCCGGCGAAAGCATCATGGACAAGTTCCGCTCGGGCGAATTGATCGTCACCCCGGAAGGGGTGTCGCTGATTTTGGAATGCCTCGATCAGATTCGTGTCCTTCTAGTTGCCCTGGAACAGACCGAGTCCGAACCCGAGGGCGAAGACACGGATCTCATTAAACGCTTGAACGCGGCCGCCGAAGGCGGCGCGGGGGCATCCGTCTCGGGCAGTGCCGAATCGGGCGGCGGCGGCGCGATGTCTGAGGAGCTGGAAGCGGCTTTTCAGGCGGTCAACGGCCCACCGTCCGCCGAGGCGCCGAAGACTGCAGCAACGAAGCCGGAACCGAAGCAGGCCGCCGCCAAGGCCGAGGAGTCCTCGGTCGCCAATCAGTCCATTCGCGTCAATGTGGATCTACTCGAAAACCTGATGACCATGGTGTCCGAGCTCGTGCTCACGCGGAACCAGTTGCTGCAAATTCTGCGCAGTCAAAAGGACAGCGAGTTCGCGGCGCCGCTCCAGCGGCTCAACCATGTCGTCTCCGAGCTGCAAGAGGGCGTCATGAAGACCCGGATGCAGCCGATCGGGTACGCCTGGGCAAAACTGCCGCGCATCATTCGCGATCTGTCGATCGAACTGGACAAGAAAATCGACCTGGTGATGCAGGGCGCGGAAACCGAACTTGACCGCCAGGTTCTCGAGCTGATCAAGGATCCGTTGACGCACATTGTCCGGAATTCCGCTGACCATGGCCTGGAAAACGCCGAGGAGCGCCTCGCGGCCGGCAAGCCGGAGGTTGGCAAGATCACGCTCAAGGCGTTCCACGAGGGCGGCCATATCATCGTCCAGATCATTGACGACGGCTGCGGGCTTTTTGCCGCGAAGATCAAGAAGAAGGTGATCGAAAACGGCTTGGCCACGGAAGCCGAGTTGGAGTCGATGACCGAACAGCAGATCCAAAGTTTCATCTTCAAACCCGGTTTCTCAACAGCGACGACGGTCACGTCCGTATCAGGCCGCGGCGTCGGCATGGACGTGGTGCGGACCAATATCGAGAAGATCGGCGGCACCATCGAACTGAATTCGGTCGAAGGCAAGGGCACGACGCTGACCATCAAGATTCCGCTGACCCTGGCCATTGTCTCGGCTCTGATCGTCGCGTGCGGCGGCGAGCGTTTTGCCATCCCGCAGATTAACGTCCGTGAGTTGGTTCGGGCGTCGTCGCACTCGGAAAATACCATAGAGCGCATCAACGGCACGCCGGTTCTGCGGTTGCGGAACCGGCTCCTGCCGTTGGTCAGCTTGCATACCTTGTTGCGCTTGGGCGAAACCGCCGGGCCGATCGAGGAAGTCGCGCGACGAGCCGCCGAGGATGATGCCGAGTCGGCGGCTACCGAGGCCGTGAATAGGGGCGATAAGCGCGCCGACAACCAAATCATCGTCGTCTCTCAAGTCGGCAGCTATACGTTTGGGCTGATCGTCGACCGGGTATTCGACACCGAGGACATAGTGGTCAAGCCGGTCGCCCGTATCCTGCGGGACATTCAGATGTTCTCGGGAAGCACCATTCTGGGCGATGGCAGCGTGGTCATGATCCTCGATCCCAACGGGATCGCCGCGGCGACCGGCGAAGTCGAGCTCGCCGAAGTCAAGGAGGACGATTCGGCCGAGCGGAACGTGTCACGTAGCGGCGAGACGGCGGCCATATTGGTCTTCCGCGCCGTTGAAAAAACACTGAAGGCCGTTCCGTTGGCTCTCGTCGCGCGGCTCGAAGAAATCGACCTGGCCAAGGTCGAAACCTCGAATGGCCAGAATGTCGTTCAATACCGCGGTCAACTCATGCCGCTCGTTCAGATGGAAGGGGCCGGGCAGCTCAAGGACAGCGGCCGCCAGCCGGTTGTGGTATTCGCCGACCGCGACCGGGTGATGGGCCTGATCGTCGACGAGATCGTGGATATCGTCGAGGACCGCCTCAACGTGGAACTGAAAGCGAAACGAACCGGCTATGTCGGCAGCGCCATAATCGCCGGGCAGGCGACGGATATCGTCGACGTTAGTCACTACCTGACAAGCACGCTGCATGACTGGTTTGGCGGTGAATCGAACGGGGCGTTCGAGGACTCGAGCGGCAGCCGCATACTGCTGATAGACGACAGCCCATTCTTCCGCAACCTGTTGTCGCCGCTTCTCTTGGTAGCCGGATACGACGTGACCGCCGTGGAAAGCGCGCAAAACGCCTTGGAGCTTTGCGCGGCGGGGCAGGACTTCGACGTGATAATCTCCGATATCGAAATGCCCGGCATGAACGGTTTCGAGTTTGCCGAGACGGTCAAGAACGATACCCGGTGGAGCAATACCCCCTTGGTGGCACTGTCATCGTATGCCACGCAGAAAGACTTCGCCCGCGGCCGGGCCGTCGGATTCCTGGATTATGTGGCCAAGAACGATCGGGAATCGCTGCTCAGCACCTTGCATGACACGTTAACCGAAGCGCGAGGCGCGGCATGATCAAAATGCGCGAGCATATGCCCGCCATGAGCGGTGCCCTGTCGGATAGCGAAACTCAGGATTTTGTGACGTTTACGATTGCCGATCAACTCTACGGTATTCCGGTGTTTCTCGTGCAGGATGTCTTGGGTTCGTACCAGATCACCCGCATTCCCCTGGCGCCGCAGGAAATTTCGGGATCACTCAACCTCCGCGGGCGCGTCGTCACGGCGGTCGACGTTCGTATCCGTCTTGGGCTTGAGCCGCGCGCCGAAGGCGTCAAAGGCATGAGTATCGTAACTGAGACCGAAGGCGAACTGTACAGCCTGATCGTCGATTCTGTGAACGAGGTGCTTTCGTTGTCGAACAGCGATTATGAACGGAATCCGCCGACCCTGGATGCCAAGCTCCGCGCTTTCTCGGACGGAATCTACCGGCTAGACAACAGCCTACTGGTTGTTCTCGATGTCAAGCGACTGCTCGATTACGGTCACGAGATCGCGGCGTAGTCGATTGAACTTATATCTGACTTCATAGGATGCACACCGGAGTATCGAGATGAAGACCTGTCTGATCGTCGACGACTCAAAGGTCGTGCGTATGGTTGCACGCAAAATTCTCGAAGGTCTCAACTTCGAGATCGACGAAGCCGAAGATGGCCAGAAAGCCCTCGAGGCTTGCGTGCGAAATATGCCCAAGGCCGTACTGCTCGATTGGAACATGCCAGTGAAAAGCGGAATCGAATTCCTTCGTGAGCTGCGCTCCATGTCGGATATCGATCAGCCTGTCGTTGTCTTCTGCACGACCGAAAACGACATGTCTCATATTCAAGAGGCGATTGATGCCGGTGCCGATGAATACATCATGAAGCCTTTCGACAGCGAGATTATCGAATCGAAGTTCACCCAAGTTGGCCTCATTTAGCGATAAAGCGCGGGCATCATCTTAGGTTCTCAGGCAGCAAAATGAACGATCCCTATCGCGTCATGATCGTCGACGATTCTGCGGTCATTCGCGGATTGCTCAAGCGTGCCCTCGCAGACGATCCCGATATCGTCATCGCTGCCTCCGCTTCGAACGGCCAGCAGGCATTATCGATCGTCGAGCGGCGGGACATAGAAGTGGTCGTTCTGGATATCGAGATGCTGATCATGGATGGCATGACGGCTCTGCCGCTGCTGCTCCAAGCCAGGCCAGGCATGCGGGTGCTGATGGCTTCCACTCTGACTCGCAAGAACGCGGAGATCAGCCTGCGGGCCATGGCCAACGGCGCCGCCGACTACGTCACGAAGCCAAGCTCCACGCGCGAGATACATTCGGCCGATAGCTTCAAGAACGAACTGGTCGACAAGATCAAGGCGCTTGCCGCCGCGGGCAGAAGCGGACGGCGGAGTGCCGCGCGCCAGGCGGTAAAGCCGGCTCGGTCGGCGCCGCAGAAGATCAGGGTCGCTTTCGCTTCCTCGAACCTGAAGTTGCGCCCGGCGGCGAGCCAGAGCCCCGAGATCATCGCCATTGGCAGCTCCACCGGCGGGCCGCAGGCGCTGTTTGAGGTGCTCGGCCATATTGGCGCCGATCTCAAGCAGCCTATTCTCATAACCCAGCATATGCCGGCCACGTTCACCGCGTTGCTTGCCGAGCACATCACCAAGACCTCCAGGATACCGACTAGCGAGGGCAGGGACGGGGACGTCATATTGCCGAGCCACATATATGTTGCGCCAGGCGACTATCACATGACCGTCGAACGCGGAAAGACAGCCAACCACATCAGGCTGAACATGGATCCGCCCGAAAATTACTGCCGGCCCGCCGTCGATCCGATGCTGCGCAGCATGGCAAAAATCTACGGCTCTCGGCTGCTGATCGTCATTTTGACCGGCATGGGCGACGACGGAAAGAAGGGTGCCGCGGTGGCGGTCGATGCCGGTGCATCGGTGGTCGCCCAGGATGAGGCGACCAGTGTCGTTTGGGGCATGCCGGGTGCCGTGGCCATGGCCGGCTTGTGCTCGGCCGTTCTGCCCCTCCCCGAGATCGCATCCTACGTCCGCAAGCTCGCAATGAGGACCGCGGCATGAACGTCACAGATTTTGAAATGATCGCGCAGCTTCTGAAGAAGCGCTCCGGTCTCGCCCTGAGCAAGGACAAAGCATACCTCATTGAGAGCAGGCTGAATCCGGTCGCGCGCAAGTGGAACTGCGCCGGCTTCGACGAGCTCGCCGCGGCGATCCGCGCCGGCAAGGACGAAGCCCTGCTGGTTGACGTCACCGAGGCCATGACCACCAACGAGTCGTTCTTCTTCCGCGATCAGAAGCCGTTCGACCAGTTCAACGAGATCGTCTTGCCGCACATGCTCGAGCACCGGGCCGCCAAAAAGACGTTCCGCATCTGGAGCGCCGCTTGCTCGTCGGGTCAGGAGCCGTACACCCTGGCCATGATTCTCAAGGAGAATGAGAAATTACTGACCGGCTGGCGTGTCGAGATCGTCGCGACGGATCTTTCCAAGGGGATTCTCGACAAGGCGAAAGAGGGGCTCTACTCCCAGTTCGAGGTGCAACGCGGCTTACCGATCGGTCTTTTGGTCAAATATTTCAAGCAGAATGGCGATCGGTGGCAGATCGACGCCGGAATTCGCCAGATGGTGAAGTTCCAGCAATTTAATCTGCTCACCAACCCGTCGGCTCTCGGCCGGTTCGACGTGATTTTTTGCCGCAACGTGCTGATCTATTTCGATCCGCCGACCAAGACCGAGGTTCTCGGCAGGCTTTCCGATCTGCTGGCCGATGACGGATTCCTTTATCTCGGCGGGGCCGAGACCGTGCTTGGAATGTCGGAGCGCTTCTCGCTCATGCCGAATCAGCGGGGCATCTACCGCCAGACTTCGCCGGTACAGGCTAAGGCGGCGGCGAGCTGATTCACCTGCCTGCCGCGGCCGTCCGGTCCGCGCCGACACCCTGAAAAGAAAAATAGAATCGGCTGCCGACGCTAACAGGCGCCTGGCCGATATCAATGCTGGAAAAAGAGTCGGGCAGCCTGGCCGCCCGAGTCGATGCAACCTATCGGTCTAGCCGCTGGCGGCCATCTGGCGGCGAGATTCACTCTTGCCGCTCTCCTGGCCCGCAACCGGATCGCGGAGAACGTAGCCGCGGCCCCAGACCGTCTCGATGTAGTTTTCGCCGCTGGTGGCCGCCGTGAGCTTCTTGCGCAGCTTGCAAACGAAGACGTCGATGATCTTCAGCTCCGGCTCGTCCATCCCGCCATAGAGATGGTTCAGGAACATCTCCTTGGTTAGGGTGGTGCCCTTGCGCAGCGACAGGAGCTCGAGGATGCCGTACTCCTTGCCGGTCAGGTGCAGGGGCTGGCTTTCGACCTCGACCGTCCGCGTGTCGAGATTGACCGTCAGCTTGCCCGTCTTGATGATCGAATCGGAGTGACCCTTGGAGCGGCGCACGATAGCCTGGATTCGGGCCACCAGTTCGCGTTTGTCGAAGGGCTTGGTCAGGTAATCGTCCGCGCCGACGCCGAGGCCCTTGATCTTGTCGTCCAGGCCGTTCAACCCGGAGAGGATCAGGATGGGCGTTTTGACCCGTGCCGCGCGCAGGCGGCGCAGGACCTCATAGCCGTCCATGTCGGGCAGCATGAGATCGAGAACGATAATATCGTAATCATAAAGCTTACCGATCTCGAGCCCGTCCTCGCCCATGTCGGTCGTGTCACAGACATAACTTTCCGACCGAAGCATCATCTCGATGCTTTGGGCAGTCGCGGTATCGTCCTCGACGAGAAGCACTCTCATGTACCAGATCCCGATGCCTTGGTTTGAAAGAATTGCGTTCGTTAACCATTTTGCGGAAGTTTTATTAACAAATCATTAGCGCCGCAAGCTCGTTTTTTACTTATTTTACCGAACCTTAAATCGAAAGGTCCAAAATCTTCGGTAAACGATCCGCGGCCCGATACCTCTTTTGACAGGACAGCGCGCGTGCCATTGACGGTACGGTCCCTGATCGACGAGCTCGATCGCATCCCCGAATATCGGCTCTACGGCCGGGTGGCCGGCGTGCTCGGCCTATTGGTGGAAGTCGCCGGGCTCGACCAGGCGCTGACCATCGGCGGCCGCTGCGAAATCATCACCCGCGCCGATACCCGGGTCACCTGCGAGGTGATCGGCTTCCGCCAGGGCCGGGCTTTATTGCTGCCTTTCGGCCGCCTGGAAGGCGTGTCCCTGGGCTGCCAGGCGGAGCTGATTCGGTCCGATCCGGTCATCTGGCCGACCGACGGCTGGCTCGGCCGCGTCATCAACGCCCTGGGCGAGCCCATCGACGGTAAGGGTCCGCTGCCCAGCGGCGACATGGCGTATCATCTGCGCCACCCGCCGCCGCCGGCACACAGCCGCCGGCGGGTCGGGGGCAAGATAGATTTAGGCGTCCGCGCCCTGAATACCTTCGCCACCTGCTGCCGCGGCCAGCGCATGGGCATTTTCGCCGGCTCCGGCGTCGGCAAGTCGGTCGTCCTGTCCATGCTGGCGCGGTACACAACCTCGGACGTCAACGTTATCGGCCTGATCGGCGAGCGTGGCCGCGAGGTTCAGGAATGGCTCGAGGACGATCTGGGCGCCGAAGGCCTGGCCCGCTCGCTGGTGGTCGTGGCCACCTCGGA
>Ga0102950_1000568_pt1 | contig 10723 bp, 7 predicted proteins | sample SalPon2A_B_D2_MG_FD_78505 | JGI IMG/M metagenome (GOLD analysis project Ga0102950, IMG submission 78505) | Soil microbial communities from South San Francisco under conditions of wetland restoration - Salt Pond MetaG R2A_B_D2_MG | ecosystem: Environmental > Terrestrial > Soil > Wetlands | place...
TAGGGCGTGTTAACACTAATCTGTTATTATTAGAGCAATGGAAATCACCGCTGCGCAGTACGAAAAGATTAAAGACAGCCTGCCGATTCAACGCGGGAATGTGAAGCTTCAGAACCTCGAAGTGCTCAACGCCATACTGTATGTGGCCGAGCAAGGCTGCAAATGGCGCGGTCTTCCGTCTCGATTTGGTAACTGGCACAGCATTTATACACGCATGAATCGCTGGGCCAAGAGCGGCGTTCTGGATCGCGTCTTCGAGAAGTTGCAGGTGGAACAGATTGTACGCATCAAGATCGAAGCCTTTTCGCTCGACTCGACTTCGATCAAGGTCCATCCCGATGGAACCGGCGCGTTAAAAAAAACGGACCGCAGGCCATCGGCAAATCTCGCGGCGGGTGGAACACCAAGATTCATATGGTTGCCGCGGATGCTCGAACGGCTATAGTTTTCGCCTTGTCGCCGGGCAACGATCACGACGCCCCTTGCGGCCGGCAATTATTGTTGGAACTGGGCCCCATGCCCGAAGGCTTGCCGCTGTTGATGGATAAAGCCTATGAGGGCGACGAAACGCGCCAACTGGTAATGGATTTGCAGATGACGCCGGTGGTTCCGCCCAAATCCAATCGGCTTGATCCGTGGGAATACGACCGTGAACTCTACAAGAAACGCAATGAAGTCGAACGGCTATTCCGCAGGCTGAAAGGCTTCCGACGTATCTTCTCCAGATTTGAAAAACTCGATGTCATCTTCCTTGCATTTATCAATTTTGTTCTGATTGTCAACGCCCTCAGATAGTGTTAACACGCCCTAGTATCCTTGGACCGAATCATCACGCAAGTCCTTGAGAGCATGAGCACGGACTACTGCGAAAGCAGCCGGCACTTCTCTGTCGGGTCCCCTAATAAAGCAAGTGAGATTTCAGATGGCTGACTCGATTGAGTGTCACGCGTTGCTCGAAGGCTTATTTGACGCCAATCCCGATGTGGTCATCGTGACCGACTGGGAAGGCCGGATCCTCAAAGCAAATTCCCGAATTGAAAGTGTCTTCTGGTATACCAGCGCCGAGTTGGTCGGGCTGCCGATTGAAACTCTCATTCCAGAGCGATTCCGGTCCGCGCACCAGGGCGACCGGCAACGATATACCGCAGAACCGCATGATCGCCCGATGGGCACCCAGTTGAATCTTTGCGGGAGACGGAAAGATGGCATGGAATTCCCCGTTGATGTGGCGCTAAGTCCGTTCGAAACGAAGGGAAGACGATACGTTCTGTGCATGATTCGCGATATCACCGAGCGAAAGCGAGCAGAAGAAACTCAGCGGCGCGGCGAACAATTGCAGGCACTTTTCAGGCAGACATCTGACGCTCTTCTCGTAGTCGACATGGAAGGAAACATTCAAGAAGTAAATCCGCAACTTGAACGTTACTTTGGCTATTCGAGAGCCGAGCTGATCGGGCATGCCGTGGAGATGTTGATCCCCGCAGCGCTTCGCATGAAGCACGAAGCACTGCGAGAGGACTACATGATGCAGCCCCACCCGGCTCCTATGGGATTCGGGAGGGAGATCCATGGTCTCCGCAAGGACGGGAGCCTCTTCCCCGCCGATATCATGCTCACCCCGGTTGAAACTGCGGAAGGCCAGGCCGTGCTGTGCGTCGTCCGGGACATTTCGGAGAAGATCCGGCTTCAGGAGGAACTGGAACGAAACGAGCGGGAAAGACGCTACTTAGAGAAAGAACTCGACGTTGTCCCCGGCCTGGAGGGAATTATCGGGAGAAGCGAGGCGTTAAAGGAGGTCATGAGGAAAGTTGAGATCGTTGCGTCGACAGACGCGACCGTTCTCCTTCTGGGAGAAACCGGAACCGGCAAGGACGTTATCGCCCGCGCCATTCACCAACTGAGCCGACGCAACCAAAAGAGCCGTATCACTCTTAACTGCGCGGCCATTCCGGCAGGGCTTTTGGAGAGCGAACTTTTCGGCCACGAGAAAGGGGCATTCACAGGTGCTACCGAGCAGAAAGTAGGCCGGATCGAACTGGCTCATGGAGGAACACTGGTTCTCGATGAAATCGGCGAACTCCCTTTGGAACTGCAGCCAAAGCTTTTGCGTGTGTTGCAGGAGAAGATGTTTGAGAGAGTGGGAGGGAGACGTACCATTCCCGTCGATATCCGATTGATCGCGGCTACCAATCGGGACCTGGGGAAGATGGTCATCGACAAGGAATTCCGGAGTGATCTCTACTACCGCCTGAACGTCTTCCCTATCATTCTGCCTCCTTTGCGCGAGCGCCGGGAAGATATCCCGATGCTGGTTGAGTACTTCGTCGAAAAGCATGCCAGAAATCTGGATCGGCGCATTAAAAGAATTCCGGCGGAGGTGATGGAAGCGCTGACGCGCTGGGATTGGCCAGGAAATGTTCGCGAACTGGAGAACTTCATCGAGAGATCTGTCATTCTGACGAGAGGTCCAGAGTTGTGGGCGCCTCTGGCGGAATTGACGCGCGCCGAACGGACTTCTCCCAACGAACAAAATCCTCTCAACGAGAGTTCGACGCTTGAATCGATGGAGCGTCAACATATCCTGTCGGTCCTGCGTGAAACCAGGGGAATCATCGCAGGTCCGCGCGGCGCCGCCGTCCGGCTGGGCATGAAGAGAACGTCATTAAATTGGAAATTAAAGAAACTTGGAATTGAACGTAACGACTATATGTAGTCAGTTTTGACGGCATGCCGCCAACGCTTGCCATTACTGTTTCTGCCTGTAAGCACACTTGAAACTCCGATCGCACCGTAACTCCTATCTTTTGTACCCGCCGAAATCGTCATCTCCCGTTCATGCACTTTGGTCTTCGGCATGCACTTCATGGTTTCCACGGCTCGTCAGGGCCATGGACTCAATGAAGCAACCGTCAGATTAGCTACAGACAGGGAGAGACTAATGAAATTGAATGCCGGATTGAGCAACAACCATGAGCAGGATGCCACTGCATCCTGCAGCATCGCTCCACCGGACTTTGCGCCCGCAGCGCACACTGCAGATGAAAAATTGAATAATTTTCTCGTGGCCACAACTTGCGGGCATCGAAGTGGCCACGCCGTTCGTCTCCGCCTGGAGATCGGCTGGACTACGGTTTGCCTCGCATGCTGGCGTTCAAACCGGCACGCTTATCGTTCTCGGGAAAGCCGGCCTCGAACGTGGAAATCCGGAATCCGAAGCAGTCAGCTCCCGCAGCGGATGCCGCAAACTGCAGAGCCACCCGCGCAGGCCAGCCCCGCAGCAGGTTTCAAGCGCTGCCTGGTGACGGGAGTTGCGGGATTCATCGGGTCGCATCTCGCGGAAAAGCTGTTAGCCGAAGGCCATGAAGTGATCGGCATCGACTGCCTCACCGACTATTACAGTTCCGAAGTGAAGAACCAGAACCTCAGCGGATTCCTCTTTCATCCCCATTTTTGGTGGGTTCACGAGGATCTCAATACGACCGATCTGGCAAAGCTGCTGGAGGGCATCGATTGGGTGTTTCACCTTGCCGGGCAGCCAGGAGTGCGAGGGAGTTGGGGAACCGGCTTTGAGCCTTACATCCGCAACAATATCGACGCCACGCAACGGTTACTGGAAGCGGTGCGGACGAGCGATGTGAAGAAGTTCGTCTATGCGTCGTCTTCCTCCGTCTACGGACGCACCGCTCCGCCGATGTCCGAATCCAACAGAACTCAACCATATTCACCGTATGGGGTGACCAAACTAACCGCGGAAAACTTGTGCATGCTATATGCTCAGAACTTCGACCTGCCTATCACCGCGGTGCGCTATTTCACGGTGTTCGGACCTCGCCAGCGGCCCGACATGGCCTTTACGCGGTTCCTGCGTGACCTGCTTGAAAACCGCGAACTGCACATCTATGGCGACGGCAAGCAGACGCGCGACTTCACTTATGTAAGCGACGCCGTGGAGGGAACCCTGCTTGCCGCGCGTCATGGCACTCCCGGCGAGGTGTACAACCTGGGAGGCGGATGCCCGGCAGCGTTAAGTGACGCGATCCGGGCAATGGAGTGCGCCACCGGCCAGCCTGCACGCATGGTCTACACTCCCATGAAAAACGGAGACGTGGTGGACACCCTGGCCGACACCATGAAAGCACGCGCCGACCTGGGTTACTTCCCCGCAGTGAGCCTGGAAGAAGGAATCAAGTTGCAGGCTCGCTGGGTTGAAGAGCAGATCGCCAACTCCGCGATCGAGCCTGAAATCATGCTTCCAACTCCGAGCGTTGAACGCTTCGGGATCGGAAGAGGAGAGTTGGACGATTCTCCAGACCTCCAGCCGAGCGTTCTTCTTTATTCGCATGACACCTTCGGCCTGGGCCACCTGCGGAGAAATCTGGCGATTGCCGAGCACCTGCTTTCGCGGAATGATCCGCGTTTTTCAGTGATGCTGTTAACCGGCTCGCCAGTGGCATCGTCCTGGCCGCTGCCCAAGGGACTGCAAGTGAAGGTTCTTCCGCCAGTGGTTAAGACCGGCGCGGAACAGTACGCCCCACGCGACGGTTCGGAGACATTCGACACAGTGAAGATGAAGCGTGAAGAGGCGATTCTCAACGCAATTCGCGATTACCGCCCCGACATTTTTCTGGTGGATCACGCTCCGGCCGGCATGAAAGGCGAGTTGCTTCGACCTCTTGCGTATATCCGCGAGGAAATGCCGGAGACGCGCACCGTAATCGGTCTTCGGGACATTCTGGACAGTCCACAGACGGTGCAACAGCTTTGGGAAGAACAAGGAATCTATCAGCTTCTCGATGAGTCTTACGACCAAGTGCTCGTTTACGGCAACCGCCGTCTTTTCGATCCCGTCCGCGAATACAACTTCCCAAAAACGGTTGCCATGAAAACGGTGTTCTGCGGCTACATTGCGCGGCGTATCGGCGGCTTTGCGGCTTACGGTCTCAACGATTGGCAAAAGCGGCACGACCGGTCTTTTGTTTTGGTCACGGCAGGCGGCGGTGGAGACGGATATGCGTTGATGGATGGCTATCTTCGCGCCCTGGAGAGAATCGGACCCCGCAGTGCGGAAAGCTTCCTTGTTCCCGGTCCGCTGATGGCCGCGGAGCAGAGGCAAGCTTTGGAATCCGCGGCGGCAAAACGGCCTGACGTAAGGATCATCCACACCACGGAGCTTGAGTCCTTTATCTGGAGAGCGAATCTCATCGTTTCCATGAGCGGGTACAACACTACAGCGGAGATTTTGGCGGCGAAGAAGCCCGCTATCCTGGTGCCGCGCGCGGCGCCGCGCGCTGAACAACGCCTGCGCGCAACGCTGCTGAGCGACCTGGGACTGGCCTCGTCCATCGCGCCCGAAGAAGATATGGTCTCACGCCTGGCCGAACTCCTTCAGGCGGGACTTGCCGGTCAACTTACGCCACATTGCGATTGGAGTGCAGTGGACCTGGGCGGTGTGCGTCACGTTGGGGAGGCGTTGAGCGGTCTTGTCGAAGAGCGTATTCGCCGCCGGCCGTATGCCATTTCCAGATTCGAAGATGCAACTGGAGTTGTGGCATGAGAGATCGGGAACAGGGTAATATCGCTTACGTTCTGAAGCGTTATCCGCGCCTCTCGGAGACGTTCATCCTGAACGAGGTCCGCGCTCTAGAGCGATTAGGGACGAAACTGCACATCTTCTCGCTGATGCAGGCGGAGGGATCGCTCGCCCATCCGACGGTCCAGGAGGTGCATGCGCCGGTTACCTACTTTCCGGCGCAGTGGTTTGCCGCGGCTGTTGCAGTGGTCAAGGCGCACGCGGAGATGGCAGTCTGGGCTCGCTCGCGCTACTTGCATGCGATCCTGCTCGCTCTTTGGTGGTCAGTGAGGTCGCGCCGGCCGCAGAGCGTGTGGAAGCAATTCCTGCGTTCCGGCTACGTGGCCAGGGGCTGCCGGCAGCACAGCATCCGGCACCTTCATGCCCACTTCGCCAACGCGCCGGCCACCGTCGCGCGCCTGGCGGCCGTCATGTGCGACATCCCGTATAGTTTCACGACGCATGCCAAGGACCTTTACCTAACACCACAGAAGGTAATGCGGCGGCGGATTTCGTCGGCACAATTTGTTCTGACATGCACGCGCTACAACCTGCAATATCTGCGCAGCTTCGCTCGTCCCGAGGACCGCGACAAGATACATCTGGTCTACCACGGCATCGACCTTGCCGAGTTCGCCTTGCCCTCGGCGCGGAGCGAAGGTGCAGTGAACGACGGAGACGACGGGGACGCGCCGCTGATCTTGTCAGTCGGACGGCTCGTTGAGAAGAAAGGCATGCCCGACCTTATTTCCGCCTTTCACCTGTTGACGCAGCGCGGGGTACGATTTCGCAGCGTGATTGTTGGAGAAGGGCCGCTTCGGGGGCAGCTTGAAGCGCAAATCGACGATCTACGCCTGGGCCATCGCGTAAAGCTGCCGGGAGCGATGGCTCATGATCGCCTGGTTGATTTCTATGAGCGGGCCACCATGTTTGCTCTTGCTCCACGTGTCACGGAAAACGGAGATCGGGATGGAATTCCGAACGTCCTCGCCGAAGCCATGGCGGCTCGGGTTCCGGTTGTAACCACGTCGGTGTCGGGAATTCCGGAGCTGGTTGAAGACGGCAAGACAGGGTTGCTGGTTGACGCTAAGGATCCGGAGGCGCTGGCTGCCGCCATCGAACGCCTGCTGCGCGACGTGACGCTCAGGCAGAAACTAGCCGTTGCCGCCCGGCGCAAAATCGAAACCGGCTTCGAATGCTGGGAAACCGCGAAAGCGCTGCGCGTTTTGCTCCCGGCAGGGGTTCAGGCATGAAAATCGCTTACTTATGTGCAGATCGCGGCGTGCCCGTTCTGGGCCACAAGGGTGCGTCAGTGCACGTGCGTGAATTTGTCAGCGCGCTCGCAAGACAGGAGCATGACGTCGTGCTTCTCTGCGCGAAGTTGGGCAGCGGGAATGACTGTCCGCCTGTTCGAGTGGTGGAATTACCGCCAGAGAAAAATCGCGCCACTTTGATTGCAGAGGGTGCGATGCTTGGTTTGGCGGGTGTGGAAGAGGACCCAATTCTCTCCCGCGAAGTGGAAAAGTTGGCCAACGACCGGCAGCTTTCCGCGCGCGTGCTCGAGTCGCTGCACCAGCTTGGCTTCCGGCCAGATGCGATCTACGAACGTTATGCCCTTTTCCACCGCGCCGGCAATGAGATTGCAAATGCGTTGCGAATTCCTCGCATACTGGAAATGAATGCACCCCTGGTTGAAGAACAGGAGCGTTTCAGAGGACTGCGTTTGAAGCGCATCGCCGAGGAAGTATCCAGCGAATCATTGCGCGGCGCGAGTCATATCGTCGCTGTCTCCTCAGCGGTGAAAGAGGCAGCAGTGGCCAGCGGCGTGGCGGCAGAACGCATCAGCGTGATGCCGAACGGCGTGGATACCACGCGGTTCCATTCCGGAGCGGGTGAAGGATTGATTCGCGCGCGCTACGAGCTGAAGAGCAACCCAGTAATCGGCTTCATCGGCAGTCTGAAGCCTTGGCATGGCCTGGATTTCCTGCTCGATGCTTTTGAGGAGATACACTCGGCGCGCCCTGATGCTGTGCTCATGATCGTTGGTGACGGCCCGGGCATGGCCGCTTTGCAGGCGCGAGTCGCGCAAGAAAACCTCCAGGAGCGCGTCATCCTCGCGGGGCACGTTCCGTATGCAGAGATCCCCGCTTACCTCTCTGCGATGGATCTGACGGTTGCTCCCTACGATGCGCAGGACGGTTTCTATTTCTCGCCGCTGAAAGTAGTGGAGTCGCTCGCGGCAGGCTGCCCGGTAGTAGCACCTGAGCTCGGACAGATATCGGATCTCATCCAGAATGGCTTGACTGGACTGCTGTATCCGCCCGGGGATTCAGCGGCTCTCGCCGGCCAGGTGATCGGACTACTGAACGATGCGCAACGGCGCGGAGAAATGGGCTGTGCGGCGGCTGCCATGGCGAGGGAGAAATTTTCCTGGGATAAGAACGCACAGTATACAACCGAGCTGATGAGCCAACTTTCGCTGCAAGAGGTCCGCTGATGGAAGCCAATCACCACTCGAAAGATCGCGCGTTCTCCTTATGGGCGCTTCGCCAATACTTGCGTCCCTACTTGCCTGAGTTGACCACTGCCGCCAGTTTAATGACGGCAAGATCCGTCTTTCTGCTTTTTGCACCCTGGCCATTGAAGCTGATCCTCGACAGCGTGATTCTTCGCAAGCCGTTGCCATGGTGGGCGGTGGGATTCTTGCCGAACCCACTCACTCACCGCTTTGCTCTGCTGGAGTACCTGGGCACTGCCCTGCTCTTTGTGGGGATTGCCGACGCCGCATTGGCCTATCTGGGTAACCGCCTGCTGCTGCGTACCGGACAACGCACGGTCTTCGATATCCGCCGCGATCTCTTCGCGCACATACAAAGGCTTTCTCTTTCTTTCCACCGCCGCCAGAGAGCCGGGGACCTCATGTCCCGGCTCGGCGGAGACATTCAAACTCTCCAGAACTTTGTTGTGGGAATTGGCACCGGCCTGTTCGCGCATGTCCTCACCATGGCAGGCATGGTCGCCATCATGTTAATGATTGACTGGCGTTATGCACTGGTCGTGCTGGCCGCTGCGCCGGTGCTGCTTCTCCTCGTGCAGAATTATGCCACGCGGCTAACGAAGGCCTTGCGCCTGGCCCGAAGGAAAGAAGGCGAGCTTTGGGGCAAGGTTCAAGAGGTCATTTCCAACGTTCACCTGGTGCAAGCCTACGGCCGCGAGACTCACGAAGACGATCGCTTCGCCGAACAGGCCGGATTGTCGCTCGATGCAACCCTGGAGGCCAGCGAGTTGCAGTCGCAATTCACCCCTCTAATAGGATTGGTGATGGCCTTGGCCACAGGGATTGTAGTCTGGTACGGCGCCGTTCAGGTTCTTGCCGGAAAGATTACGGCGGGAGATCTTCTCGTCTTCCTCGCCTACCTGCGAGGCCTGGCGACTCCAGTCCGCCAGATCGCTAAAATGGCCGGCGTGATGGGGAAATCGTCTGTTGCGGCAGAACGGATTGGGGATGTGTTCTCGGCGGAGTCGGAGATTCGAGAAGCATCCGATCCTCGAGTCGCGACTTCTTGTGCAGGCAGCGTCGAATTCCGGTCTGTAGATTTTGGATATCTTCCCGGGGCGCCAGTGTTGCATGACATTTCGTTCCGTGTCGAGCCCGGCCAAACCATAGCTTTGGTGGGATCCACGGGCGCGGGCAAGAGCACGCTGGTCAGTCTTATCTCCCGCTTCTACGATCCGGCAAGCGGTCAAATCCTTCTGGATGGACATGACCTGCGGGAAATGCCGCTGGCATTCGTGCGCAACCAGGTTGCATTGGTCCCGCAAGAGGTTCTGGTCTTCCACGGCTCCGTCTGGGAAAACATCGCCTACGGTCGTGCCGGCGCTGGTCGCGAGGACGCGATTGCGGCGGCGCAAGCGGCGGGAATCCACGACCGCATTGCACGCTTTCCCGATGGCTATGACACCGTTGTGGGCGAGCGAGGGATGACCCTCTCTGGCGGGCAGCGCCAGTGCCTTTCAATTGCGCGGGCGATGCTGCGAAACGCCCCCATCGTCATTCTGGACGAACCGACGACGGGTTTGGATGCGAAGACTGAGCGGATCGTGGCAGAGGCTTTGCACCGCCTCACCGAGGGACGCACGACCTTTGTGATTGCACATCGCCTCGCCACGATAACGGCGGCCGACCGCATCTTCGTGCTTGAACGCGGACGGTTAGTGCAAACGGGGACGCACAAGCAGCTATTGCGAGAGGAGGGCCGGTATCGCCTGCTCTGGATATCTGCGTTTGGCGGAGCGCCTCCAATCGCTTCGCAAGAGAGCTTTGACGAGTGTCTATCGTGGCCGGCAGAGGCTGACGCATCTTTGGACAATGCAACTCTGACGCGCGCATAGGAAGGAGAAAGGCAGCTGCGCGCAACGAACATGGAGCGATGAATCCCTCGCGGTCTCACCGTTCTTTCGACAACGACAAAATCGATTGACATCTTGTACTGCGGCTGTAACTGCCCCATGTCGGAGTGGCCTGGGACCAGCCTCACGCACACGGAGAAACGCAGGCAGCGCAGGCTGCATAGGAGCAAGAAATGAGAAAGATAGCAGTTTTTGGAGTGGGCTACGTTGGATTGACGACCGCTACCTGTCTTGCGGAATTAGGACATCGCGTCACAGGTTATGACGTGCAGGAGACGAAGGTCGACGGGCTTCGCAACGGACAGATGCCGTTTGTCGAACCTGAACTTGGGCCGCTGGTCTCACGCCACGTCTCGACGGGACAGCTTACCTTTACCGCGAACATCGGGGAGGCTCTGGAATCCGCTGAGATGGCATTCGTCTGCGTGGGTACGCCGATGGGGCCGACAGGAGCTGCCGACTTATCGCAGGTGGAAGAAGCCTTGCGGCAAATTGGGCGCACGGTGACCCGCACCCTCGTTGTTGTATTGAAGAGCACCATACCTCCCGGCGGAACCGCCGATCGGTTCGCGGATATCCTCTCCGGCGAGTTGCGGCCGCCGGCAACCGCTCACCTGGTTGTGAATCCTGAATTTCTGCGCGAGGGTTCGGCTGTCCAGGATTTCAGGACACCGCCTTTCACGTTGGTGGGCGTTCTGCAGGGGCAATCGGCTGTTGTCCTCGAAGAGGTGTACGCTGGAATCA
>Ga0102950_1000569_pt1 | contig 10716 bp, 11 predicted proteins | sample SalPon2A_B_D2_MG_FD_78505 | JGI IMG/M metagenome (GOLD analysis project Ga0102950, IMG submission 78505) | Soil microbial communities from South San Francisco under conditions of wetland restoration - Salt Pond MetaG R2A_B_D2_MG | ecosystem: Environmental > Terrestrial > Soil > Wetlands | place...
CAAAAAAAATTATAATCGAATTTTCAGATAATGGCATTGGCATTTCTGCTAAAGAGTTAAAGAAAATATTTAATAAGTTTTATAGAATTTATAATTTGAATATACCGAATGTAAAAGGGACCGGACTCGGACTTTACTGGATTAGGGAAATAATAAAAACGCACGGAGGCAAAATTACTGCATTCAGCGAAGGGAAAGATAAAGGTTCAACGTTTGGAATTGAATTGCCGGTATTTCAAATATCTAAAAAAAGATTTTTGGAAAAGCTTTTAAGAAACACCATCAAGAAAGAAGTAACATCTGAAAATGAAGGAACCTGAGATTATGTCTGATAAAGAAAAAATATTATTGGTTGAAGATGAGGAATCTTTAGCTGTAGGTTTAGAATACAATTTAACCGAAGAAGGTTACGAAGTCGTCTGGGCAAAAGACGGAAGGGAGGCATTAAATTTTTTCAACTCTCAAGAATTTGATTTAATTATTCTCGATATAATGCTTCCATATTTTAATGGCTTTGAGATAGCCGAAAAGGTTAGGGAAAAAGATCCGCAGATGCCGATTTTGATGTTAACTGCCAGAACAGACGTTGAAGATAAAGTGAAAGGACTGGAATTGGGTGCGGATGATTATATGACAAAGCCTTTTCACCTTAGGGAACTGCTGCTTAGGGTTAAGGGAATGCTGAAAAGAAAACTCTGGTACAAATCTATTTTAGTAAATATTCCGATTTACAAATTCGGAAATAATGAAATAAATTTTGAGAATCTTGACTGCTTATGCGGAAGTAATAAAATTCGATTAACCCAGCGTGAAGCTATGGTATTGAAATATCTTGTTGAGAATAAGGGGAAAATTATTTCACGAAAAGAATTATTAGAAAAAGTCTGGCATCTTAATCCTGAAGTTGAAACAAGGACGGTTGATAATTTTATTGTTAAGCTTCGAAAATATTTTGAACCGGATCCCGCGAACCCGGTTCACATAATTAGTGTTAGAAGTGCCGGATATATGTTTGTTGAATAATTATTGCCGACAAAAAATTTAATCAATGAATTATAAAAACTTATTAGATTGATAGATGAAATAATTTACAATATTTAGTATATAATTAATTCTTGACAAAGATTATTTTATTCAATAAATTCTTTTAAACAATTCTATCTCCTTCGGATATTCTAATTCTTAAAGTTTATAAAATAGATTTTTATTTCTAAAACAGAAATACACATATTCTTTTTACTTTAACAAAAAGAGGAGTAAATCATGCCGATATATATGGATATACATGATACAACTAATGCAACAGCAGCAGATATTGCAGCCGCTCATCAAATGGACTTAGCTTTACAAGATGAGTTTAAATGTAAATTTGTTTACTTCTGGCATGACATTCCAAATTATACGGGTTTCTGTGTGTATGAAGCTCCGGATAAAGAGTCAATAATTAATTTACATAATGAAGCTCATCCTGCTAACATGCCCAATCAAATAATAGAAGTTGAGCTTAGTGACTTAGAATTTTTCCTGGATAAAATTGCTGATATAGCCTGGTCAAATAAAAATTCTCCGTTTGATGGTTATATTAATGGGACAGCTCACCGGACATTTATGTATTTAGAAATTGTAAATCCAATATTATTCAAACTTCAAAATAGTAAAAGTAAATTTTCAGATTTATTAAAATTGCAAAAGAAGTTAATTAAAAATTCATTTTTGAAATTTGAATGTAACGTGGTCTCATGGGAAAACTATAATATTTTAACATCTTTTTTATCGGAAGAAAATGCTATAAAATGTGCAGCAGACATACAAAATAAATTTACTAACCTTTCAGAAGAAGAAAGCATCAAATTCAGTGTTTCAATGGGATTGAATTTTGGTGCACCGGTTACAGAAAGTGACGATCTATTTGGTGATGTTATTAAACTTGCAAAAAAATTGGGATATATTGCCGGAGAAAATCAAATTCTTATTTCGTCATCGCTTGGAAAAGTTTACAATGAGCTTAAGCTAAAAACTGGTTTAAAAAATAGTCTAATTAAAGTTTTAAGTTCCCAGTATGAAAATTTCTTAAACAAACTTTATGAAACTTTCGAACAAAAATGGAACGAAGAAGAATTTAATATAGATAGTTTGGTTAAGCAATTCGGAATGAGCAAAGCCCAATTGTATCGAAACATTACCTCTTTAACCGGACGTTCTCCCAATGTATTTATTAGAGAATATCGATTAAAGAAAGCATTGAAATTGATAGAAAAGATGAAGGGAAATATTTCAGAAATAGCCTTCGAGTCTGGTTTTAATAATCCATCCTATTTTACAAAATGCTTCCAAAAAAAATTCGGGATATTACCATCTGAGTATGCAAATACCATAGTATAATAGTTCTTTAATAATAATTTCTGAAATTTATAACTAAAAAAGTACAAATATTTAAAGTAATGTTAATAAGGGAGGATTAAGTCATGTCGATTTATATGGACATACATGATACAACCGAAGCAACAGTAGAGGATGTTGCTGCCGATCACCAAAGAGATTTTGCTCTACAGGATAAATTTAATTGTAAATTCCTTTTCTTCTGGCACGACATTCCAAATAATACAGGTTTCTGCGTGTTTGAAGCACCGGATAAAGAATCTGTAATTAATTTGCATAACACATCCCACGGGCATACTCCCAATCAAATAATAGAAGTTGAGCTTAGCGAAGTAGAATTCTTCTTAGGTAAAATAGCTGATATAGCCTGGTCAAATAAAAACTCTCCTTTTGATGGCTATATAAATGAAACCGTACATCGGTCAATTATGTATTTAGAAATAGCAAATCCTTTATTATTCAAACTACAAATTAGTAAAAGTAAATTTGCAGATTTATTAAGTTTACAAAAAAAAATAATTAAGGATTCTTTTTTGAAATTTGAAGGTAACGAAGTTTCATGGGAAAACGACCATATTCTAACATCTTTCCTATCTGAAGAAAATGCCATAAAATGTGCTTCAGATATACAAAATAAATTCACAGAGCTTTCTGCAAAAGAAAACATGAAATTTAGTATTTCAATGGGACTGAGCTTTGGTGCTCCTGTTACAGAAAGTAATGAGCTATATGGTGATGTAATTAATCTAGCTAAAAAATTGGGATATATTGCAGGCGAAAATCAAATTCTTATTTCATCTTCATTAGGAAAAGTTTACAACGAATTAATGATAAAAAATGATTTGAAAAATGATCATATTAAAGTTTTAAGCTCACATAATGAAAATCTCTTAGATATGCTTTTTAATATTTTCGAACAAAAATGGAACCAAGAAGAATTTAATTTAAATAGTCTGGTTAAACAATTGGGTGTGAGCAAAGCACAATTATATCGTAAAATTTTATCTTTAACCGGATATTCGCCCAATACATTTATTCGTGAATATAGATTAAAGAAAGCATTAAAATTACTAGAATCAATGAAAGGTAATGTTTCAGAAATTGCTTTCGAGTCCGGTTTTAATAGTCCTTCTTATTTTGCAAAATGCTTCAAAAAAAAATTTGGCATTCTTCCTTCTGAGTATGCAAATACTATAATATAATTATCTTACAACAATACTTACCGAAATTTACATTACTAAAATTCAAATTGAATTATTTGTTTCATCATTTGAATTAAATGAGATAGATAAATATTTAGTTTAGATTTACAATTGCATTAGTTCCAAACCAATTATAATAGCTTCTGCTTATTTTGTTTAGTGGTATAGGAATTTCAAAAAACATATCTATAAATAAATAAAAAAGGAGTGCTATATGAAAAAGGTGTTTATTCCTCTCTTTGTTTTCTCATTTTTATTTGCTCTGGGATGTGAGCAAAGCCAAGCTACAGAACCTGGGGCAATAACGCAAAACAATTCTGGTTCAGGAGTACTGCAAAAACCGGTGTTCGATAAGATAGTTGAAGCTCATCAGAACCTTGCGAATGTATTTGCAACCCATGATGCAGAGGCTATGGCTGCCTTATACACACAAGATGCACGGCTTATGCCGCCCAATGGTGATTTTATAACCGGTAATGCTGCCGTGGGAGCTTTTTGGGGCTCAATGTTTGATGCGGGTTTTGATGGTTTAACACTCAAGACCCTGGAAGTTTATGGTAATGGAAATGATGTGGCAGAAGTCGGGTTGTTTACTCTTTTTCTGAATGGAGAAAATTTTGACAATGGAAAATTCATTGTGCTCTGGAAAAAGGTACAAGGCAAATGGTATGTGCACCGAGACTGCTTTAACTCAAGTAATCCGGCTCAATAATAATTCATAACCGATATTATCCCTTTGAGGGGATAATATCGGTGATTAAAATAAATGGAGTATAAAAATGAAAAATCTCTTTTCATTCTTTGTTTGCTTTATTATAGCAATAGTATTATCAAGCATGCTAAATGCCCAGAATAGAGTCTTAACTGATACAACATTAGGAAATCAATGGGAGCAATACAGCGATAATCCGGTAATAATGCCCGGAGTAAAGGGAGAGTGGAATGCAGGTAGTTCTTTCGCACCTAATGTGATAATGTTTAAAGATACTTTAAGAATGTGGTATGTCGGTAGTACAGTGTACGGATTTAACGGTACTATTTCTATAGGTTACGCCTGGTCACTTGATGGTATTAACTGGCAGCAATATTCAAATAACCCTGTGCTTAGTCCGCATTCCGGGGATTGGGAATACCCACATTTAATTTATCCTCACGTAATAGCTGATGGAGATACACTAAGAATGTGGTACGGAGGAGGAAATATGATCCAGGCAGGGATGCGCATTGGATATGCAACTTCTACTGATTGTATAAATTGGAATCGCCACACTCTGCCTGTTATTGATCCGGATGCAGACTGGAACCATGATGATTGGAATAAAGATGGTGTATTGCCTGGCGCGATAATTAAAGAGGGTGAGACTTTCAAGATGTGGTTTGGCGGCGGTTTGGGAACAGCAGGTTATCCAACGGATTTATCCCACTGGAGTATTGGCTATGCTACCTCATCTGATTGCGTCCATTGGAGCCTCCTCAATGATCCTGTTTTATCACATGGCATAAGCGAAGACTTTGACGAGAATGAGGCATTAAATGCATACGTCATTAGAACAGATTCCGGTTATGATATGTGGTATTTTGGGCATAATACAGCTAGCCGAAAAGCATCAATTGGATACGCAAGCTCGTCGGACGGTATTAATTGGACAAAATACTATAATAATCCGGTTCTTACTTCGGACCAACTCTCCGTCCCATGGGCGGGGAATTATTATGACCCAAGTGTCTACTTCGATGGTAAACAATTTCGTATGTGGTTTACAGGATGGGATCATGACAGTCAATTAATTGCCATCGGTTATGCAACTTCACCTTCGGATACTAGCAATGTCTCAAGAATAGAAAACGATTTATTTGCCCGGATTCCAAAAGATTATAAACTTTTTCAAAATTATCCTAATCCGTATAATCCATCTACGAATATAAGTTACTCAATACCGAAACAATCTCACGTAAATTTAAAGATTTACGATATATTTGGTAACGTTGTAAAGACATTGGTAAATCAATATCAAACCAAAGGAAGGTATGATATTAACTTCTCCGCCAAAGGCGGATCAGCCTCTGGCGGAAATGCTTCTAATCTTTCCAGTGGAATATATTTATACAGACTTCAGGCAGACAATTATGTGGAGAGTAAAAAGATGATTTTGCTTAAATAATATCAAATGGTATCAACGCTAAATAATTTATATAGAAGAGATACAGAGATAGCTGTATCTCTTCTTTTTCAACTGCGTTACGTTTGTAAATTATTTTATTATATAAATAGAAATACTTTTTCATCTATCTTATAGACTTCACTCAATAATTCTGCAAACGTGAAACAAATGTGCTATCATTTGAATTAAATGTGGTAGAAAGAAGTCATTCTAAAACTTAATATTGCAATTAGAAACTGAATAGCGGAAAAATCTAATTATTCCAATCTACTTTAATAATAATATAAATTAATTTAACGGAGGTTAAAATGAAGGGCAGATTTATAACATTACTATTTTTTCTAACATTTTTATTAGTAATGAATTGCTACGCTCAAAACAAAAACACGGAAAAAACAGTAATGAAACGTTACTTGGTAGAACGTAGTTTCCCAGAAGGTTTAAATATACCTATGGATGAAAAAGGTTGTCGTATTGTTCAAGGTGTGATATCAATAAATACTAATGCACATGTTACATGGATCCAATCATACGTAAGCGAAGATAAGAAAAAAACATTTTGTATCTATGAAGCACCTTCCCCTGAAGCAATAAGAAAGGCAGCGAAAGAAAACAATACCCCCGTTGATAAGATAACGGAAATAAACGTATTAAATCCATATTTCTTTACTAATAAATAATAGGAGGCACAAATGAAAAACATTTCTTTTTTCTTTTTTTCTTTGATAATAATTGCAGCGATAATGGCTGGGTGCAATTCGCAAAAGTTAGCAAGTAATCCTGTATCTGATCAAGGCAATGATATTGGAAACCTGAACAAAAATAAATCTGAGCTGCAAAAAGAATTGGCTCTTGCAAGGTCTGCCACGGCCAAATTCCATGATATAGAAACAGCAGAAGATGAAAAGAATGGTTATATAGACATTAATGTTGTCGTTCAAAATATGGGTTACCATCTTTTGAATACTAATAATTGGAATTCATTCGATCCGGGAAAACCGGCATTGCTTGTTTATTCAAAAAGTCCGGTAACTGGTAAAATGAGATTAGTTGCTGTTGAATATGCAGTTCCTAATGAAGGTCATGCACCCGAAGGATTTACAGGAGATGATGATGTATGGGAATATGATCCGGATATTGATAAGTGGGAATGCCATGCCTGGGTTTGGTACGATAATCCGGATGGAATCTTTAAAAAGTATAATCCACGTGTACATGTAAATCCTGATGATGTTAATCATCCATAGAATAAAATCTGTAAATGTTTAAGCCCTCTGGTTAGAGGGCTTTATAATTTTTTTGTGAAAAGATATATCCAATTTATTCTTTACTTCAGTATATCCTTAAATACTTTTTGAAACTTTTCTACCTTTGGTGCAATTACAAAAGAACAGTAACCCTGGTAAGGATTTTTTTCAAAATAGTGCTGATGGTAATCTTCGGCTTTGTAAAAAATTTTGTATTCTTCTATTGAAGTTACAATAGGATCATTCCACGCACCCGATTTATTCAACTCGTTTTTATATCGCTCTGCTAATCCTTTTTGTTTTTCATCATGATAAAAAATAACTGAGCGGTACTGAGTTCCGACATCATTGCCCTGCTTATTTAAAGTTGTGGGGTCATGGGTTTTCCAGAAAACTCTAAGAAGTTCATCATACGAAATTACATTCGGATCGTAGGTAATCCGGCAAACTTCCGCATGACCTGTTTTACCGTTACAAACTGCTTCATATGTGGGATTAGGAACGGTTCCGCCCGCATAACCTGAAACAACGGAATGGACTCCGTTTAGTCTTTCAAAAATTGCTTCTGTGCACCAAAAGCAACCTGAGCCGAAAGTTGCTGTATCAACAAGAGTTGTTTTATCTTCTTCCATGTTTTCTTCTTTAAAAATAAAAATGCCGGATTAAGTGTTAACTAAATCCGGCACAAATAATATTCAAAATAAATACGAATATCAATCACCCTTGCTCACACCGGAGCCGCCGCTGAAATCCGTTTGACCCAAAGTCATATTTCCGTAATATGTTATTCTTGATCCGCCGCTTTGTTCGGTATTTAAAGTTCCGTTCATTGTAACGGTTGCATGAGAACCGCCGGAAAGATCGGCGTTTACATTATCAACAGAAAAATCTTTAAGCTTAAATTTACTGCCTCCGGAACCTTCTAATTTAACATCCTTTCCATTCCCGGTTAAGTTTGCACTGCTTCCGCCGGAAAAATCAAAACTGACATCACCGCAAGTTAAATTACCTTCCAGGTAAGATCCGCCCGATAAATCAGCAGAAAATGATTTAGATGAATTATCCATCTTAATATTTGCATTTGATCCTCCGCTTAAATCCAATCCCTTTAAAGCCGGCATAGTAATGTTTATTTCTACTTTGTTATGTCTTTTAAAAAAGGAGAAAAAGCTCTTATGAAAATAAATTTTTAGCGTTTCGCCGTCCTTTTCTACTTCTAAATATTTAAAATCACTCTCATCGGCTTTTATTTCTATACTATATGAATCTGATTGAGTTACATTTAAATACATTCCGGAACTTACATCAACTGAAGTAAAATCTTTAAAATTAAAAGTTTTGGTAACTTTATCGGCACTGTAGGCATTTGCCGTTATCAGCGTTACAAAGAATAACATCATTAAAGCCACTAATATTTTTTTCATATATCACCTCTTAAAAAAAATAGGTTATAATCTATTAAACGATAAATTTTAGACTAAAAAGCTTTATCTGTGGTTACGTTTTAAAATATTTTGTTCTATTACTTATTTGACTTTGAATTAACTGAAAAGGTTGGGTTTATTAAACAGATTGGAGCAATTAAGATAATAATTTTTCAAGCTTTTGGAGATTAACCGTGTTGTCGTGAAATTTACCCATCCATCTTGCACATCTGTTTGCATCGATAGGTATTCCGACTACCGGAATATTTTTTCCTAAACATGTTCTCATTCCATTAATCAATTCAGGAATACAAGCAATCCCCAGTACCCCGAAATTTTCATATTTTATTTTAAGGCTTTTAAATAGCGGGCCAAGTTCCGCAGTCATCCATAAATAAGGAGCGATATCTTTACTTTTTAATAATTTGGAAACGGCATTTATATTACAAATTTTTGAACATCCTTTGCATACATAATCAATTTCGTCCGGCTTTGATAAACATTCTCTGCTCAAATCTCTTATGCAGTGAGGAAGGAAAGCAATTCTAAAATTGGATGATAGGAACTTCTCTTTATTTATTCTGTTTACCAATTCAATTTCCAGCATATATAGATAATACTGCTCTCTGGTTGTAGCAAGTGCCGAATCGGTTTTTTGCATTACCGATAAAGACTTCAAATGTGCTTCTACGTTTTCTGTGTAAACAGAAAGTTTAGAATCAAGATCTTTTAATATCGAAGTTATTAAAGAATCTTTTTCTCTGGTAATCTTTCTTCTGAATATACTTTGATTTTTCCCGGCTCTCTGTATTAATTCTAAAAATTGTTCGGCATCAGAAAATTGCTGAAGATAATTATCAGCAATCTCCCCGATCGTTTTATAATAATCATCGGTATTTGTCAGTTTACCGTAAAGAGTGTATGTCCTGCCGATTAAAGGCAGCTCTACTTTTTTTTGTTCAACAGCTTTCATGCAAAATCAAAATGATGTATTGAATATTCAATACTAATCTATAAAAAATTATTATTAAACACCTGTTGTTCGAAACTAATATAAAAACCGTTTAAACGGTTACGAAGTGTGTTCTTTTATCATTAACACCGGGATTAATCCCGGTGTTAATAAAAACAACTATGTGTAATTCAACTGTTTTAACAGTTTACAAGTTGTGAAATTTATTTCGAACAATGGGTTATTAAACTTAATATTCAAAGTTGATTTCAAAATTTTGGTGTATTGAGCTAAAGAAAAGGAGTCTATTATTTAAAGTAAACAATTTATTAGAAAGGCAGCTTGGCCTGCTAATGAAGCAGGCCAAGCCGTCAAAATTATTTTTTAAGTAATTTAAAAGCGTGTGACCATTGATTATGCTTGAATGCATAATTAACCCATAGCATCGTGAGTGTTTCCAGCCAATAAGCCTGGGAGATATCACCAATATCTATAACACTCGTCCAGCCCCATTTTTCTGCGACTGATGCAGCAAATTTTTTTGCGTCATCATCGCCGGCTATAAACATATCCGGTGTCCCTTCTTCCAGTTTTGGATTACACATTACATAGGCGTTAACAATATTAAATGCTTTAACAACCTTCGTATCCGGAAGCCATCTTTGAACCTGCTCTCCGGCGGAGTTACCCAAAGAAGCTGCAAGCCTTGGCGGAGTACCCAGTGAAAAATCTAAGGGATTTGTAACATCAATTAATATTTTCCCTTTGAAATTATCTTTACCTGCCAAGGAAATTGCATTTTCAGTACCCATCCATGAAGTTGCTAAAATTAATGCTTCTCCGAATTTTGCCGCATCTTCAAAACTACCCGCACTTGCCTTTTGACCTGCGTTCTGTTTCCATTCGTTTAATTTAGAAACATCTCTTGTGCCTAATTTTACATCGTAGCCAAGTTTAATAAATCCTAGGCCAAGCTGCTGTCCCACAATTCCCGAACCAATTATTCCTATCTTCATATTGGTTACTCCTATTATTTATTTTAATTAAATAATAAAAAATAGTTTCGTCTTGATTGCATTATCCGCTTACAAGGCATTCCCTCCGGTTAAATATAAGAACAATTAATATATTTTTGTAGTATAATTTTTTAATTATCATTTAGTTGTGATTTATAACTGTATTGTTTTATTTAATAATAATTTAAAATATTTCAATTTATTAACTCATGTTACGCACTAAACCTTCGAGGTCACTGTTTTAGACCTCGAAGGTTACAAATACAGGCAACCTTGAAGGTTTCAGAAAGTAACCTTCAAGGTTTTTATTGAATCTGCGTAAGGTAAGTTATTA
>Ga0102950_1000572_pt1 | contig 10661 bp, 6 predicted proteins | sample SalPon2A_B_D2_MG_FD_78505 | JGI IMG/M metagenome (GOLD analysis project Ga0102950, IMG submission 78505) | Soil microbial communities from South San Francisco under conditions of wetland restoration - Salt Pond MetaG R2A_B_D2_MG | ecosystem: Environmental > Terrestrial > Soil > Wetlands | place...
ATTTTCCTGATACAAGAGCCTCGGCAATTTTAGTTAAACCGGGTTTCAATAAAAGTAGGAATGATATTACTTATATTGAAGTTAAAGATCCTAATAAAGCTTTTTCAAAACTTACCATTAAATATTTCTCCCCTGAATTCTCTTTGAGCGGTATAGACTCAACTGCATATATACATCCGACTGCTTCTGTTGGAAAGAATGTTGCACTTGGAAAAAATGTTGTAATATCAGCCGGCTGTAAAATCGGAGACAATGTTAAAATATACCATAACACCGTTCTTCTCGAAGATGTTGAAATTGGAAATGACTCTCTGCTTTTTCAAAATGTGAGTATTAGAGAAAAATGTAAAATTGGTAAAAGGGCTATAATTCACCCTGGAACAGTTGTTGGCTCTGACGGCTTCGGTTTTTTTACTGATGAAAAAGGTGTTTATAATAAAATTCCTCAAATTGGAATTGTAATAATTGAAGATGATGTTGAATTAGGCTCTAATGTTTCAATTGATCGCGCTGCTTTGGGAGCTACAATCTTAAAAAGAGGAGTTAAAATAGATAACCTTGTTCAAATAGCTCATAATGTTGTTGTCGGAGAGGATACAGTAATTTCTTCTCAGACCGGAATATCAGGCAGTACAAAAATTGGCAACCATAGTATATTGGCCGGACAAGTTGGTTTAATTGGGCATATAGAAATTGGAGATAATGTTATCTTAATGGCGCAATCCGGAATTTCAAAGTCAATTACTAAGCCAGGGCAGTATTTTGGCTCTCCTGCAAAGGAATTCAAAACAGCTCTTAAGCTTGAAGCACACGTTAGGAATCTTCCTGAATATGTTGATAGGATTAAAGAATTGGAAGCCCAAGTAAAATTATTGCAGGAAGAGCTTAATAAATTAATTAAGTAGAAATACAAAATTCTATAAATAAGAGATTGCTCACTCAAGCGGTTCAATTTATTGTGTTTCTTACCCCATCTTACTATTTTGAAAATCTATTTTTATGTAATTTTAAGATAATAAAGGACGGAAATTTTAAATGTTAGAGTTACAAAGAACAATCGCAAAAGCAGTTTCAATGTCTGGAATTGGGTTGCACACTGGTACATCATGTACAATGACTTTCAAACCAGCTCCGGAAAATTATGGACTTAGATTTGTGCGTGTTGATTTAGGCGGAAATCCGGAAATTCCTGCTAATGCAGATAACGTAGTAGATGTGTCTAGAGGGACTACATTAGGTATTGGAGAAGCAAAAGTCCATACGGTTGAACATGTACTTGCTGCAATTGTCGGACTTCAGATTGATAATATCATTATTGAACTTGATGGAATTGAGCCCCCTGTTGGGGATGGAAGTTCAACGCCTTATGTAGAGCAGTTATTGGAAGCAGGATTTGTTCAGCAGGATGCACCTAAAGATTATCTTATAATAGATGAAACAGTAATGTTTCATGATGAGGAAAAACAAATTGATATTGTAGCACTTCCATTAGATGGTTACAGAGCTACTGTAATGGTTGATTATCAAAACCCTGCATTGGGCAGCCAGCATACAGGTCTTTTTGATTTAGAGAAAGAGTTTGTTAGTGAATTTGCTCCTGCCAGAACATTTTGCTTTTTAAGTGAAGTGGAACAATTAGCTAACATAGGTTTAATAAAAGGCGGAGATATTGATAATGCCGTTGTAATTGTAGATAGAAATTCGGAAGATGATGAATTAGAAAAATTAAGAAAAAAACTGGGCATAAAAGAAAAAGTAACAATCGGAAAGAATGGAATTCTGAATAATAAAGAATTAAGATTTAAGAATGAACCCGTCCGCCATAAACTTTTAGATTTATTGGGCGATCTAGCATTGATAGGTGCACCGATTAAAGCTCAAATTTTAGCAGCTAGACCAGGGCATAAATCCAATGTTGAGTTTGCAAAACAGGTAAGAAAATTATATCAGCAGAAAAAACTTGTAAAGAAATACCAGTTCGTTAAAAAGGAAGGGGTCGTTTTTGATATAAACGCAATACAAAGAATATTACCTCATAGATATCCGTTTCTTTTAGTTGATAAAATTATCCACCTGGAAATGGATAAAAAAGTTATAGGAGTTAAAACCGTTACGATTAATGAACCATATTTTCAGGGCCATTTTCCAGGTCATCCTATTATGCCTGGCGTTTTAATTATTGAATCTATGGCTCAAACAGGTGGTATTTTATTGCTAAATTCATTTCCAAATCCTGAAAACAAACTTGTTTTATTTATGCAGATAAATAATGCTAAATTCAGAAAGACGGTTGTTCCAGGAGATGAATTATATTTAGAAATAGAATTAACAAATAAAAAAAGTAAAGTAGTAGTTATGAGCGGCAAGGCATTCGTTAATAATACTTTAGTTGCCGAAGCTGATTTTATGGCTGCTATTGTTGATAGAGAATCCGGTAATGGGGAACAAAATTAAATAAAATGAACAATATTCACTCAACTGCTATTGTAAGCAATAAAGCAAAGCTCGGAAATAACATAACAATTTTACCCTATGCCATTATTGAAGATAATGTTGAAATAGGCGATGACTGTTTAATCGGTCCTCACGCAGTATTATATAACGGTGCCAGAGTTGGAAACAGAGTTAAGATACATCAGTCCGCATCAATTGCTCATTCACCTCAAGATTTAAAATTCGGAAATGAAGAAACTCTTTTTTTTGTGGGAGATGATACTGTCATTCATGAGTTTGTAACACTTCACCGCGGAACTAAAGAAACTGGGTTCTCAAGAGTAGGGAAAAATTGTTTATTGATGGCTTATTCACACGTTGCCCATGATACTATAGTCGGTGATAATTGTATCCTTGCAAACGGAGTTCAAATTGCCGGCCATGTAATCATCGAAGACTTTGTAATTATTGGAGGAATGACGCCCGTGCATCAGTTTTGCATTGTAGGCCAGCATACAATGATTGGCGGAGGATTTAGAGCCGTACAGGATGTTCCGCCTTATATCTTAGCTGCAAGCGAACCGTTAAAATATTCTGGGTTAAATGTTATTGGTCTTAGAAGGCGCGGCTTTTCAAATGAGGATATTTCTTCATTAAAAAAAGCTTATACATATATCTATAATAATTCTCTTAACTTATCACAGGCAAAAAGTAAAGTTATTGAAGAATTAGGTGAACATCCGTTAGTTAAAAATGTTCTTGAATTTTTAAGCAAAAGTAAACGCGGAATAATTGGTAAATGAATTGGCGGTTTATTAATACTGGTTTTAATACCGGAACTTATAACATGGCTTTCGATCTTTATCTATCTAAAATATGCAGACCTGATGATGCATTTTTTAGATTATATCAATGGAAACCATATTGTATCTCTTTAGGAATGAACCAGAGTTATGATTCAATAAACTTAAATAAAACCAGGCAAGATGACATTGATATTGTAAAAAGACCAACCGGCGGACGTGCGGTTCTTCATGCTGAGGAATTAACTTATTCAGTGGTTATACCAATCGTAGAAAAATCTTCTCCAAGAAAGATATATCATGAAATTAATGCTGCTTTGGCCAGCGGGTTGAAAATTTATGATAATAGTTTATCTATAATAGAACAAGAAAATTCTCAGCCGGATTTTCGTGAATTATATAAAAATAAAAGCAGCGATGTTTGTTTTGCGGTTCCTGCCAAAAGTGAACTTAAATTTAATGACAAAAAATTAGTTGGAAGTGCGCAGCATAAATTTGGAAACATAATTCTGCAGCATGGATCAATTCTATGCGGCGATTTTCATAAAAAAATATCTGACTATTTAAATATCTCTGATGAAGATCGTAAGGTAATTGTAAATCTCCTGAATAAAACAGCTGATTTGCAAACTATAACAGGAAAAATAGTTGATTATGAATTACTATGTAATTCTTTAGTTGAAAGTTTTGAATCGCATTTCAAAATTAAATTTGATAACACAAGTTATGTGGACTTTTCTTTTACTGAAAATGAATTAAATTATTCCTAATAATAAAATAAACAATTAAAATGAGCACAGAAAAAGAAATTAAACGCGTCACTACAAAAACCTTATACCTTCTAAAAAAGAAAGGGATAAAGATTGCTGCGTTAACAGCATACGATTTTATAACAGCTAAAATTTTGGACGATGCTGGAATTGATGTTATCCTTGTTGGCGATTCATTAGGAAATGTGTTTCAGGGGAATGATACTACATTACCCGTAACAATGGATGAAATGATATATCATACCAAAGCAGTTTCTAAAGGAGTCAGCCGAGCTTTGTTGGTTGTAGATATGCCGTTTATGTCTTATCAATTAAGTACGGATGAAGGTTTTAGAAATGCAGGAAGAATAATGAAAGAAACTCCTGCAGGTGCGGTAAAGCTTGAAGGCGGAATTAGGGTTGCCGAAACTATTAAAAAAATTACTGATGCGGGAATCCCGGTTGTTGGACATATTGGATTGACACCGCAGAGTATACATCAGTTTGGAAGTTATCGCGAAAGAGGAAGAAATGAACAAGAGGCAAATGAAATTTTAGAAGATGCTATTGCGATTGAACAAGCTGGTGCTTTTGCTGTTGTAGTAGAAAAAGTTCCGGCGCAGCTTGGTAAAAAGATTTCCGAAAAATTACAAATACCTACAATAAGCATTGGCGGAGGAGCTTATTGTGACGGGCAAATTCTAGTTACTCCGGATATGCTTGGATTAAATACAGATTTTCATCCGCGATTTGTCAGATACTATGCGGAACTAGCAAATGAAATTTCGAGTGCTGTAAAAAACTATATAGAAGATGTAAAACAATCGAAATTTCCTTCCGAAGAAGAAAGTTATTGATAAAATAAGATATCTTGACCAGTAAAAAAATTTTATGAAGATTCGATTTTTCTTATTTATTATTTTATTATTCGTAAATTCCTGCCTAATTTTACCACAAGTTACATCCCAAAAGTTCCTAAATGGTGCAATGATTACCTGTATGGTAGATGTTGGAAACTACCTTTGGATATCCACTTACGGACAAGGTATTTATAAGTTTAATAAAAGCACAAATGAATGGCAGAATTATTCAACTAAAAATAAAAACGGTGAATCGGATTTCTTCTTTACCATAGCTGCAAATAAAAATTATGTATGGGCCGGAGCCGCGGATGGATTATATATTTATGATATTAGAACCAAGCATTGGAGAAAAAGGAAATTCGGTTTAGGCGGAGAAATGGGTAATTGGATCAGGGCATTATGCTATGATCCTTCTCAAAATATTTTATGGATAGGAAGGTTCGAAAATCTCACTAGACTTGATGTTAGAAGACAAAGATATACAGATTACGTTCTAACTCAAGGTAAAGATGCAAAGTCTGATAATATAAAATCAATAAGACTAGATGGGGATAGTTTGGTCTGGTTCGGTACCGAATCTGGAGTTTTTAAATATAAAAAGAAAATGAATGTTAATAATAAAAACGCATGGCTTTATATAAATAATAAGGACGGTGGTTTTTTGGATGATGGCAATTCGGTTTCAATTTCCGACATGGTGTTTGATCCGGCAGATGTTTGGTTTGGTACTGATGAATTTAGAAGTTATCAGAATCCAAATTTTAATGTAGGAGGCGTTTACATTTATAACAGAAGTCATAGCTGGGAAAGAATAGCAAACAACGATGGCTTACCGGCAAATGGTATATATTGTCTTGAAAGAACCGGGAATAAAATTTGGGCTGGTGTATATTACTTCGATAAAAATGATAAAAAAGATTATGGAAGAGGTCTTGTGTTAATTGATAGACTAACTTATAAAGTTACGCCTATAAATTTAAATGATATTAATATTAAATCATCCAAAATATTATGTCTTTATTTTGACGGAATGAATATGTGGATAGGAACGGATGATGGTTTGACTAAAGTATTGATTGGAAATAAATTGGCAGAATGGCCTGGTATAAAGTTAAAACCTTCCCTAAAAGAATCACCTAAAAGAAAATTAAGAATAAGGAAATAGTTTTTTATAAAATTATTCAACCTGCCTTAATAATAAAGCCCAATAATAAATTATCTTTTACCGGTTTAATATTAGTCTTTATTCTTAACTTTTTTAATTTTTAATAGTAAATTACCTATTAAACTACTCATTTTATTAGTTGCTCATATCAACTTTCCTATTTAATATTTCCCAAATAAAAATAAAATTGGCCTCAAATGATTATTGACTTTACAATTAATATTAAGTAAAATATAAACACTCACTTAATATAGATTAGTTAAAAGCGGAAAAGGGTTATTCGGTTACTTTCATCTTTTCTTTAATTGTCCCTAGAAAATAGTTCGTAAAATAAAAAATCGGTAAATATTCAGAATTAATCTTCTAATTCAATTGCCAATGCCATTTGGTTAAAGAGAATAGGATTTAACTTTAGTCTAAATTGACTTAATCAATGCTGATATGTGTCTTAGTGAAAAGTAATTAACAAAGTACTTATAACTATTTTATTATTTAATAATTAAGGAGGGTATATGTTTTGCTTTAATACTTTCAGAATTTTTGTCCTTTTGTTCTTTTTGTCTCTGTGGGCTGTAAATGCCCAAAATGTTAATGCTCCTTCTAAAGTAGCTACTACATTTCCATTCTTTGATGATGCTGAGGATACTACAACATCTTATGTCAATTGGTCCCGTGATGTTTCTCAGTGGCAAATTAAAACAGTAAACTCGAAAAGTGGCTCTCAAGCCTGGGTAATGCAACAGGGCTCAGGATGGAATTATATAACCTTATCAAGCGGAATGAATTTATCCAGTACACCTAATCCATATATACAGTGCTGGGTAAGAAGGTCGGATGGAGGCGGTGGATATATTCTTTTAGATGCTTCCACTGATGGTGGTTCATCTTGGAAGCCAATATTAAACCAGTATTATTTTAGCGGTTCTCCGTATACTCGTATACAAGGTTCATTATACAATTATAGGGAAAGCAATGTTTTAATAAGAATAGGATGTTATTCAAATTCCGGATCATATTATTTGGATGATATTTTAATTGACAATGCACCAACTCCTACTCAAACATTTGTAATGCTTAATCCTATAAATAATGGAATGGAAGTAAAATGGGGACAATCAACAGCTAGTGATTTTGGATTATATAGAATAGTTTTATCAACTAATCAAAACGTACTTAATAATGACCCTAATAATTTTAATTTTAATGGAATTGGATTCTATGCTGCCACAGATATTAATGGTCGTAATGAAACAAAAGTTTTTGATATTACTAACAAATCAACAGTTGATACTGTTTTAACAGATCTTATTTTTACTAATACAACTTATTATGGTAAAATATATGAACAGGATACTCAAGGGCTTGTAAATCAGGGTTCAGAAAGAACAGACCAATTTACAACTTTTACAATGACTACGGAAACAGCACCTTTTACGGAAACATTTGAAGGGAGTTATAAATTGGCAGCAGACATTCCCTGGGCAGTTACAACCGATGATGCTTCGGATGCGGGCCATAGCACTACTCATGCTTATGAGGATTCACCTTTAGGCAATTATCCCGCTAATGCTGATAGAAACTTAGTTATAAAGGTAAATTTTGGTAATATGCAGCACCCAGTATTAAGATTTAACCAAAAATATTCTTATGAGCAGAATTATGATTATGGTCATCTCTATATGTCTTCCGACGATGGCGGTCGCTGGACTGAAAGTGCAAGTTTTACTGGAAGTACCGGCGGATTATGGGAATCAAGGGATTTTGATGCTGGAATGCTTAATGGCACATCAAGTGGTTTAATAGCGTTCAAAACTACTTCGAATGGTGCTGGTGTTCAGCAAGATGGATGGCATTTGGATGATATTCAAATATATAATAATACCAGAACAACCCCATTTCCATTTTTTGATGATGTAAGTGTTGACACTACTTCAAAAAAGAAATGGATACCAGGTGCATGGAGTATAAAAATAGCCGGGGATCACTCGGGAGATAGTCAGGTTTGGTATCTGCCGCAAAATAATGCTGGATGGGTCTATTTAACACTTGGCGGACCAATGAATTTATCTGGCACTCCAAATCCATATGTCCAATTTTGGCTAAAGAGAGATGATGGTGGTGGAGGATATACAAAGGTTGAAGTTTCAAATGACGGTGGTATCCAATGGCAAGAAATAAGAAGTCAAACATATTTCAGTGGAGCTTCATATACCAGGATACAGGCTTCTTTATATAATCACAGGGAAAACAATGTTATGGTAAGAATCGGCTGTTATGCTAATTCCGGTAAATATTATGTGGATGATATACTAATTGATAACGCTCCAACTCCTACTCAAACATTTTTAATGCTTAATCCTACAAATAATGGAATGGAATTTAAATGGGGTAAATCAACTGCAAGTGACTTTGATTTCTATAGAATTGTCATTTCCACAATATCTAACACACTTGATAATGATTTAAATAATAGCAACCCTAATAATGGTTTTTACACATCTAATGATATAAATAGTCATAATGAATCAAGAGTATTTGATGTTAGTAATGTTGAAACGACAGATACTGTATTAACGGATCTTATATTTACTAATACTCATTATTATGCAAAAATTTATGAACAAGATTCTACACAGCTTGTTAATCAAGGCTCAGAAAAAGCAGACTATTCAACTCAATTTAATGTTATACCGGAAGTAGCACCATTTACAGAAACTTTTGAAGGTACTGAAGGTACTGATTATAAATGGGCAGCAGATATTCCATGGGCTGTGACTCAATCGGATTCTGCAGACACATTACATTCTGCAACTCATGCTTTTGAAGATTCTCCTAACGGCAACTATGCTGCTAATTCAGATAGAAGATTAGTAGTTCAATGGAATTTATCTTCAATTGTAAGGCCTTTGCTTAAGTTTAAACATAAATATTCATTTGAACAAAACTATGATTATGGCTACGTCGATTATTCTTCTGATAATGCCAAGTGGGGTAATGGTACTAATACTGATCCTTTAGCATCATTTACAGGAAATAGTGGCGGCGTTTGGGAAGCAGAAGAATTTGACTTAGGCGGTCTTTCTCAGCAGTCTACAGCATTTTTAAGATTTACTGTTGGTTCAAATGGTCCCGGTGTTCAGCAGGATGGATGGCATTTGGATGATGTTCAAATTACAGACAATAAGAAAGTTACTGCTATACCATTTATCGATAGCGTTGAAGTAGATAGCGTTTCAAAAGCATATTGGATTGCCGGTACCTATAAAATTCTACCCAAAAAGGCCCTTAGTGGTCAACAAGTCTGGTATTGTCCTCAGAACAATGGCCAGTGGAATTTTATTACTTTAAGAGGAGTAACAGATTTATCAAAGGCGCCTAAACCATATGTTTCTTTCTGGGTGAGAAGAGATGATGGCGGCGGCGGCTATTATCGCTTGGATGCATCTAGTGATGGAGGGCAAAATTGGAAAAATTTTCCACAGCAGTACTTTAGCGGAGATTATAAACAAGGTTTATATTCCTTAGCCCTACCTAATCAAGCTAATATAGATTTTAGAACGAAGAATGTACTTATCAGGATTGGTGTTTATGGAAATTCAGGCGCTTATTATCTTGATGACATAGAATTTGCAGATTCTACTGGATATGTAACAGGTATGCAAGGCAGCGGATTAAATAATGTACCTAAGAACTTCTCTTTAAGTCAAAACTATCCTAATCCGTTTAATCCTTCAACTACAATTAGATATGCACTGCCTTCTGAGTCTAAAGTAAAACTAGCCGTGTATAATTTGCTTGGACAATTAGTAACAACTTTAGTTAATAATGTAGAACAAACCGGTTATCATGAAGTTGTTTTTGATGCAGCAAATTTAGCATCGGGTATTTACTTCTATACGATAGATGTTAAATCAACCGACGGAAAGCAAAATTTCCAATCTGCAAAAAAATTAATTTTAATGAAATAGTAAGTCTTAGAAATTCATTTAAAAGGGAGCCCTTAAAAAGCTCCCTTTTTTATTTGATAGCACTTAAATATCTATCTTTTACTCAAAAGATTTTATCATTATCTTTACAGTTATTCTTTTAAACTACTGGATTATTAAAAAATGGTAAATCTTTCTGCTAAAAGACTTAATAGCTTAAAATCAAAATTTAAGGGATTAAAAATTGCTGTTATAGGGGATATGATGCTTGATTGTTACTTCTGGGGCGATGTGAAAAGAATATCCCCTGAAGCACCTGTTCCGGTAGTTGAAGTTGAAAACGAATTTTATAGATTTGGCGGTGCAGCAAATGTAGCATTAAATATTCAAAGGCTTGGCGGAGTGCCTATTCCAATCGGTGTAATTGGCTACGATAATTTTGGAACAATTTTCTCTTCACTTGTAAATGAAAGCGGCATTATAGATGAAGGAATTATTGTTGATGAAACAAGGCCGACAACAGCAAAAACAAGAGTTATTGCTGACAGCCAGCATGTCGTTCGCATTGACAAGGAAAGCAAGCAATATCTAAACAGAGAAACTCAAAATAAAATTTATAATTATATACTGGATCATATTAATGATTTTGACGGAATTATTTTACAGGATTATAATAAAGGTGTGCTGACTCCCTCTTTAATTGAAAAGATAATAACCTTAGC
>Ga0102950_1000573_pt1 | contig 10661 bp, 12 predicted proteins | sample SalPon2A_B_D2_MG_FD_78505 | JGI IMG/M metagenome (GOLD analysis project Ga0102950, IMG submission 78505) | Soil microbial communities from South San Francisco under conditions of wetland restoration - Salt Pond MetaG R2A_B_D2_MG | ecosystem: Environmental > Terrestrial > Soil > Wetlands | place...
AGCCTGTTCCCAAGTACATCTTGACTGGAAGGTATGTTTTTTTCATACTATAAATTTTGTGTAAATATTTTCATTTTTCAAGACTTTTTTATCTAAATTATATTTTAGTCGGATGATAGTGATAAAGTATATAAAATTAGAAAAGAGAATTATCTTTTTTCTGCTTACGATATCGGCAATGTGTCCGCCGAATAACGAGGTACTGAAAAACGGGAAAGCTTCTGCAAGGCCAATTAAACCTAAAGAAAGAGCATCATGAGTTAATTCATAAACTTGCCATCCGACTATTAACGATTGCATCTGAATTGCAAACGTAAGCATGAAGCGTGCAGAAACAAACCATTTGAAGTCTCTTATTCTTAATGCTGCGTAAGTATCGTTATTATTTAAGTTGTAGTCCATTCTGAAAAATTAAATGAAGTAAAAAAATCATTGGGCTAATTTGATACCGTTTACATTTATCATTAAGTATCGAAATAATTCGGCACGAAATCTAATTGTTTTAAATGAAATTATTAACATCCAAACGGGAATTCTTAAAGATTTGTATTCATAAACATATAGGGATTGATTTTTATATAGATAGACATTATTTAATTTTTGATTGGTTCAGAATTCTTAAAAAACTTTTCTTCCATTTTGTTAAGCAGATTAAACATTAATTTATTCGTGGTTTTTAATAGATTTATATTTTTTAATATCTCATTTCCGGTTTGAACATAATCATTTTTTATTAAATCCTTACTGCTTTTTCTGATAAGAGCTTTTACGAGTCTTTCAGTAAATTCAAGATGAAATTGTAAACCGATTACACGTTGGTTAAAAATAAATGCCTGGTTATTACAGCCTTCACTTTTTAAAATATGCTCTGCTCCTTTTGGAATTGGAAAAGTATCGCTGTGCCAGTGTAAAACTGTTTGATTTTCAGGAATAACATTTAATAAACTTTTCTTGCTTTCTTCATTTGTAAATTTAATTGGGAACCAACCGATTTCCTTAGACTTATTTCTGGTTACTTTTGCATCAAGAGATTCGGCAATCAACTGTGCACCCAAACAGATGCCTAAAACAACTTTATTATTATCAATAGCTTTTCTAATAAATTTCTTTTCTTCCTTCAGCCACGGATATTTATCTTCCTCGGAAACACTCATCGGTCCGCCCATTATGATTAAGAAATCAAAATCTGAAACGTCCGGAAGCTTTTCATGATTATAAAAATTTGTTGTACTAAGAATGTGTTTTTTTTCAGATACCCAATCTTCAATGCAGCCAAGTCCTTCAAATGGAACATGATGAAAGGCGTGAATTTTCATAATTACTTTCTAATTTCAAATAATTTTAAAAATATTGAAGAATATGCGAAAATGAAATAAATTTTAATATGTTCCATTTTTAACTGTTATCTTTTCAATTTTTCTTTATATTTATATATAAGAATAAACTAACATACTACAATTTATTATAAACATTTAAAATAAGGGATTTTTAAAGATTCTAAAATCAACATTAAATGATTTGTACTAACAAATTATTATTCCATATTTAATAATTAGTAATTTATATCGATAATAATATTTGTAAATAAGATTAATTTCATTTGCAATATCACTCTTCGGAATATTCAAAAAAGGAATTATTTTGGAAACTCCATTGCACATAAATAGAGTACAATGTGCTTTCGTTTATCAACGCGAGTTAGATATTCGGAAAAAGGCTTTCGAATTTGAGAATAAGCTTACTGAGTATTTTAACAGGCAACCTTTCTCTATTATAGGTGTGCCTGATGATGCCGATCCGAATATACCTAGGTTTGAATGCCGTTACAAAGGAGATCATTTAACTGTTTCGCAAATGAGGGCTGTTTGGGAAATATCATTTCATGATAATATTCCTATAGAAAATATTGAAACAATAATTTCCAAGAGGATAAATTCATTCAGCAATATACTTCAGGTTCAGGTGAAAAAAATTTTATTTGCTGGAATTATAATCGATTCGGATAGTATTTTTGAAAATGAAAATGATATATTAACTTTATTTAAAGAAAATACTAAAGCTACTTTTTTAGATAACAAAAATCTAAAAGAATATACAATACATTATTCTGTAGTATATAAAGAAAACTTTTTTCTAAATATTAAATGTTCTAAAGCACTAAAAGTGGAACATAAAATTACAATTAATAGAGATAGAAGAACTGGCGAAATTAAGAAAGGGAATAGTTTTAATTGTTTAAACTTACTCTTAGATATTAACACTAAGCCTTTAGGAACAAAAGAACATGCATTTGATATAAAATATGTTTCTGAATTAATAGAAAATTCATTATTATTATTAAGTAAAACTTCAATTGAAAATTATTTACGGGGGAATATTTAATTATGGATGATAAAATAACAACAACAGCTACTTTAGCAATGATTTTTGGAACTTTAACAGTTGGCTATGGTCACAACTATAAATCGTATTATCCAATTCACAAAAAGTCGTTTACATATTCAGAGGTTATTGATACAAAGGTGCAAAGTGATAATTATTTGGAGGAAAAATATATTATTGATTCTCCTAACATGGAATATGGAATGTATGATCATCTAGAGTTTTTCAATTTTATTCAAAATATTGAATTTCCTCAAAAAGAAGTTGATGCGGATATTATTGCTGCTATGAATGAATTCGAAAAATTGACTAGTAAGAAAATCCCTACCAAAAAGCGCCTTTAAAATGGTTGACCTTAATTTTTCAGATATTGAGAAATATTTACCAGCATATCTAAGTAATATTTCAAAAAATTATTTAGGAAATTATATTAAAAATAATTTTCCACGTAGTAGCGATCCAAATTACGTTTATTCCAATTCATTGAAAGATAGATTTTATCAAGGGGATGTTATCTTTGAACTAATCAATCCGATTCTAAATATTGAAGAAGGAAAATTTGAAATCGAGTATCGGGATGGAATCTTATTCTCTAATTCTTGTAATGCGGAAAAAGAGAATTCAAGATTAATTGAACTATCATTAAATTTTGCTCAAATAATTCCATTAAAAGAATTACTTGAATTTTTACGGAATAAGAATTTCAGTGAAGAAAGAATAAGTAATTTTGAAAGGGACGTTAAAAGCAATTCTTTTAATTATTTTTTTTATTTACCAGAGCTTAGTGAAAATGGGAAAGTAGTAATTGAAGAATCTTTAGTCAGATTTGATAGAATCATAACTATTCCTATGAAGTTCTTTTATGAAAAATATTCAAAAAGTTATAAGCCCGAAGGAGATAAAATAATTTCTCTTAGCCAATATGGCTTTTGGTTCTTTTTATTCAAGATCAGTTTCTACTTTTCTAGAATGAATGAGGATATTGAAAGGGGCTATTTAGGATAAACAATAATTATTTGAATTTATCTTATATTTTATATATGGTAATAATATCATAAAATATAATAGCATTAAATTCTAAATAATATTCCAATCAAGAAGAATCATATCAAGACCATTATTTGTAAATTAGCCTGCTGCAAAATTTACAGCCTTTTTCTAATCAACAATTTTAAATATTATATTTGTATCGAAAAATTATCTTAAATCATCTCAATAGAATGGAATTGTCTTAATGCAAGAACAAGAAGTTACTTTAGAATTAGCCTTAGAGCATGGATTGACAAAAGAAGAGTATGAAAAAGTTCAGAAAATTTTAGGAAGAGTTCCGTCTTTTACCGAACTCGGTGTTTTCAGCGTTATGTGGAGCGAACATTGCAGTTATAAAAATTCAATTGCATTACTTAAGACACTTCCCAGAGACGGCGGAAGATTGCTTGTTGGCGCCGGTGAAGAAAATGCCGGTCTTGTTGATATAGGTGATGGACTGGCTGTTGCATTTAAAATCGAAAGTCACAATCATCCATCTGCGGTTGAACCTTATCAAGGTGCTGCAACAGGTGTGGGCGGAATTATGAGAGATATTTTTACAATGGGCGCGCGGCCTATAGCTTCTTTAAATTCATTAAGATTCGGGACTTTGGATGATGCTAGAACAAGGTTTCTTTTTGACGGAGTTGTGAAAGGAATCGGCGATTATGGGAACAGCTTTGGTGTGCCGACAGTTGCAGGTGAAGTTTATTTTGATGAATCGTATCAAGGCAACCCGCTGGTAAATGCAATGGCAGTAGGTATTGTAAAAACCGATCAATTTGCGAGTGCAACAGCAAAAGGTGAAGGGAACGCCGTAATGATTGTCGGCTCATCTACGGGAAGAGATGGAATTCACGGAGCAACATTTGCGTCCGAGGAAATTTCCGAAAAATCGGAAGCAAAGCGTCCGTCGGTTCAGGTTGGCGATCCATTTACGGAAAAACTTTTATTAGAAGCTTCGCTTGAAATAATTAAAAACGGCTGGCTGATCGGAATTCAGGATATGGGAGCTGCAGGAATTTCCTGTTCAACAAGTGAAATGAGTGCAAAAGGAAATTCCGGGATGAAAATAGACTTGAATAAAGTTCCTTTAAGAGAAAAAGGAATGACAGCCTATGAAATTTTGCTATCCGAAAGTCAGGAGAGAATGCTTTGTGTTGTAAAAAAAGGATTTGAAGCAAAAGTAAAAGAAGTTTTTGAAAAATGGGATCTCCATTGTGAAATTATTGGAAACGTTACTAACGATGGAATCCTGGACATCGATTATGAAAATGGAAAGAAAGCAAAAATTCCTGCTTATGAACTTGTGCTTGGCGGAGGCGCGCCGGTATATCATAGAGAATCAAAAGAACCTCCCTACATCAAAGATATTCGCATATGTGATTTTTCTAAATTACCGGTACCGGATAATTTAAGTAACACCTTTGTAAAAATATTTTCTTCGGTAAATTTAGTTTCTAAAAGATGGGTTTATGAACAATATGATTCTATGGTTAGGACGAATACAATTGTGGGTCCGGGATGCGACTCGGCGGTTGTTTACATTAAAGATACAAATAAAGCTCTAGCAATGAAAACGGATTGTAACTCAAGGTATGTTTACTTAAATCCAAAAGAAGGAACTAAATTGGCAGTTGCGGAAGCTGCAAGAAATATTGTTTGTTCCGGAGGAGTTCCGTTAGCAATTACAAATTGTTTGAACTTTGGTAATCCGTATAAACCGGAAATGTACTGGCAATTTAAAGAGGCAATTGACGGAATGGGAGAAGCTTGCAGGTTTTTTGATACTCCCGTTACTGGTGGCAATGTCAGTTTTTATAATGAGTCTCCTAATACAGCGGTATATCCGACTCCCACCATCGGAATGGTTGGATTAGTTGAAAACCTTGAAAATATTACAACATCATTCTTTAAATCTTCAGGCGATCTTATTTATGTTTTGGGAGAAGATTTTGAAGAATTGGGCGGAAGCGAATATTTAAAAGTTATTCATAATAAAGTTGCAGGCGATTCGCCTAAAATAAATTTAGATGTTGAAAAAAGACTTCATGATTCCTTATTAAGTTTAATTGGGAAAAAATTGATAAACTCTGCACACGATGTTTCTGAAGGCGGCATTATTTCTGCATTAGCTGAATGCTGTATAATGGATAGAGAGAAATTAATAGGCGCAGAAGTAAATATCCCTATAAAAACAAGAGAGGATTTTACTCTATTCTCTGAGAGTCAATCACGCATTATTGTTTCTATTGATCCCAAAAGCAAAGAAAAGTTTGAAAATTCCGTTAAAGAAAAAGGGCAGGCTTTTACATTTCTTGGCAGCACAGGAGGTGATAAATTTATTATTAATAATAAAATAAATTTTGAACTAAACTTTTTATCGGATATTTATTATAACACAATTTCGCGAATTATGAATGCTTAAAGTAAAAATCATAGAAAAAATACAATCTTTAAAATTATATTCGCTGTATAAAAAGATTAAACTGTTTTTACACTATAAGCCTTCTTATCATAAAATAAAAAATTTTACAAAACATTATATAAAGGGTTTGATAAACCGTATTGACGAACACCATGTTTTTTTACTTGCCGGCGGTTTAGCATTTTCACTTTTTGTTTGTATTATTCCTTTCTTTTTGATAATGTTTTTCGTCCTTGGAAATATTCTTGATTCTCAAAGTATGCAGTATCAGGTAAACGCCGCAATCACTACAATTATACCTTATCATAAGTATGCCGATTTTGCAAAGAAAATTATTTTTTCTAGAATTGATGAAGTTATAAAGTACAAAAACATTGCCGGAATAATCGGAGCGTTTGGTTTGTTCTTTGCTGCCAGCGGACTCTTCAGCAGTATGAGAACTATATTAAATAGAGTTTTCGGCGTTGAAGCCAACATTCACTTTATAATAGGGAAGTTGAGAGATTTAGCTTTAGTATTAATGGTAATACTATTTTTCTTTGTCCTAACTGTTCTAACTCCTCTTTTGGATCTTTTACGGCAGGCCGCGCAGCATTGGGAAGGCCTAAGTTTTTTAAATATAGGCTTTTTCGAACACTTTTTATTTTCTTTGGTATCGATGGTTGTAATCTTCATAGTATTTATAGTACTATATGTTTCCGTACCCGTTAGAAAATTAGCAAGGAAGGCGATTTTAATAGGTGCAATGTGGGCTGCAATTTTGTGGGAAATTGCAAAACAGGGCTTCGGGTTTTATCTGCATCATTTTACTACTTTCGGCAGAATTTACGGAACTTATGCTTTGATTGTAGTTGTTGCATTCTGGATTTATTATTCATCCATAGTTTTTATTGTCGGCGCAGAAATTGGAAGGCTGTATGTGGAAAGAAAATATTCAAGTGTTACGGATATTTAGGTGCTGTCTTAATTTGTATTTTTATTTTCGCTAAAGAATGTCATGGCGAGCGGAGTCGAGCCATAACATCCTTTAATTTAATTAAATCCTTCGACTTCGCTCGGGATGATAAAAAATAATTTTCAAGATTTAAACAAATTAGGACACTACTGATATTTAACTTTATAATAATTTTTATAAAAAAAAGTTTGTTTCAAAAGCGGCCTTTCATTTCGACCCTAGGGGAAGTCTCTTCTGTCCAAAATAAAAAGATTTCTCACCCGGCTAAAGCCGGGATTCGAAATGACACTTGATTATAATTAGAAAGAAAAATTAATTAAGGCCGCACATCCCCGATGCGCATCCGCCGCCCGTATAAGACGGACTTGAATCATCACTATAACTGCTGCCTGAAATACTTGAGCTTCCATCCATTGAAGCAGCAAATGAAGACATCAATTTTTTACTCTTATTAGAATTGCATTTAGGACAAATTATATCTTCTGTGTTTTCATGAGATTTATGTAAGACTTCAAATTTTGTATTGCAGTCGCTGCAGCGATATTCAAAAATCGGCATTAAGTTCTCCAAATTTTATTTTTTAAAATTACTTTTAATTAATATTTACTTTTAATTCTGTACGATAATTTCCGGGTTAAGAATTGTCTTTGTATTCATTGACCTGGAAATTAAACAACCTTTCTCGGCTTTTTCAATTATCCTCAAAGCTTTCTCTTTATCTTTTTCTTCCTGAATTACAATCCTTGGTTTTAATTCAATTTCAGAAATAACATATTTCCCCTCAACACGTTCCATCTTGCCGGTACCTCCTGCAGTATAGGATGTGAATTTTAATTTTGAATTTTCAGCGATTGCTAAAAATGTCGTCATCAAACATATATTTGCTGAGGAAACAAATAAATGTTCCGGTGACCAGGTATTGGGAACGCCTTGCGGAAATTCAGGCGGTGTAGCAACTGTAATTGTCGGAAACCCTTCCAGACTTAATTCTCCCTGTCTTCCAGCTTTCCATTCTACATTTGTATTATAAAAGTGTATGTCATCCATTTTTTATCCTAAATTTTATTTTTTCTAATTAAGTAAGATGAAAAATTGATAAAAAAGATTCATATATCAAATTATTCTTATATCTGTCCATAATGTACGTCTTAAAGAATTAAATAAATGCTTTAGGTTCTTAAAAAGAATAATAAGGTTAAATTTTTCTTGTTTGATTTATGTTACTAAGGTTAGAACTGAAAATAAGGTTTTAAGACTTGAACCTATACAAAACTATTTATCTCCAAATTTATTTTCATATTCATATTTATTTTGGACAATAATGATTATTCCGAGAATCAAAAAATATTTAAAAATTAATTTGACAAAGGAATAAATTGTATTTATCTTTAATCAGACAATTTAATCTGATTTATATGACGGTAATATTTTCAAAAAAATGTGAGTATGGTTTGCAGGCAGTGCTTTATTTATCAGCTAAGGCACCGGGTGAAATAATCCCAGCTGAAGATATAGCAAAAAAATTAAGTATACCGAAAGAATTTGTTTCCAAAATTTTGCAAAGCCTGACTGAAAGCAGATTAGTATATTCTAAAAAAGGTAAATCCGGCGGTTTTGCTTTGGCTAAAGATCCTAATAAAATAAGGCTTATTGACATTGTAATGGCTATTGACGGATTAGGTATTTTTAATAGCTGCGTGCTTGGTTTCCCGGAATGTTCACCCGATCATCCTTGTCCGCTGCATGACAAATGGGGTAAGTTAAGAACGGATGCTTACAATATGTTAACAGATGAAACTATCGATCAATTTAAAGAAAAAACCATAAATAAAATTTTATCATTATAAAAATTTTTTATTATAAAAACAGACTAAAATATCCGAAAATGAAAACAAAAAAGAAAATAATAAGAAATCAAGAAAAGTCGATTCAGAAGTACAGGTTTATAATTCAAAGTTTATTTGCCTTGTTATGTATATGGATAGGTATAGATTTTTATTTGTTCGCTCACTACTTACAATCCGGCGGATCAGCGCAATTTTACAGCCGCCCGCCCGGAGTAGACGGCTTTCTCCCGATCAGTTCATTCATGAGCTTCTACTTGTTCCTTACAACCGGGCAAATTCATTCCGCTCATCCTGCCGGATTATTTATTTTTTTAGCAATTATTTTAATGTCGCTTTTATTTGGGAAATCTTTTTGCAGCTGGCTTTGCCCGATTGGTTTTCTATCAGAATTAATCGGTGACTTTGGAGAAAAAATATTTAAGCGAAAATTTCATCTTCCAAAATGGCTGGATTATCCGTTAAGAAGTGTAAAATATTTGCTGCTTGGTTTTCTATTTTATGCAGTTTTTTTTCTTATGGGAATAGCAACAGTTAAAGCATTTCTTAACAGCCCATACAATCAAGTTGCCGACTTAAAAATGTTTTATTTCTTTGCAGATATTTCGAGAACTGCAATAATTATTCTTGCAGTTTTATTTTTGCTTTCAATATTTGTTAGAAATTTTTGGTGCAGATATCTATGTCCTTACGGTGCTTTATTAGGATTGATTTCATTTTTAAGTCCTAATAAAATTAAACGAAATCCTGTCAGCTGTATCGATTGCGGTTTGTGCAATAAAGCATGCATGCAAGCAATAAAGGTAGATAAAGTAAAAACTGTCTGGTCAGATGAATGCACATCTTGTATGAGCTGTGTTGATGCATGTCCTGTCGCCGACACACTGGATTTGAAATCTATTTATACAAAGAAAAAAATAAATAAAAAAGCAGTAGCAATCGGTGTTGTTTCAATTTTTTTAGTAGTAACCGGATTTGCCATGTTTACCGGTCATTGGCAGAATGATATTACCAAACAAGAATATTTAATCCATTACAAATTAATGGATACTTACGGCCATCCGACCGGAACAGCAGCGATAAAGGAATTTAAAAAAGAAGAAAGCGCTGATATAAATAAAAATTCGAAAGTTAAAGAAAAACAAAAAGACCATAACAAATTTTAAGGAGTAACAATGGAAACTGAAAATAATTTCGTAGTTGAATCCGATTTACTTTTTCGAATGACTCTTTCCGAAATAGTGAATAAAGATTTTAGAACAGCTCAAATTTTTGAAAAATATAATCTCGATTTTTGCTGCAGGGGCAACAAATCATTAAGCGAAGTTTGTTTTGAAAAGGGATTAAAAAGTGAACAAGTTTTAGCTGAACTTCAAAATATAGAAATCAGCAATAAAAGGGATTCAGTAAGATTTGATGAATGGGAACTCGACTTTTTAATTGATTACATAATCAATAACCACCATCATTATATAAGAAGTATTAATCCTTTAGTTTCTGATTTATCTGCTAAAGTTGTTTCGGCTCATGGTACAAATCATCCGGAACTAATAAAAATATCAGAAATTTTTTCGGGGTTAAGTAAAGACCTTACCCAGCATTTAATGAAAGAGGAACAAATATTATTTCCTTATATTAAAAATTTAGTAAATGTGAACAACTATAAAACAAAATTTGAGCTTCCTTATTTTTCAACAGTGGCAAATCCAATTAGGATGATGGAAGCTGAACATACTTCTGCCGGAGATGAAATGTTTGAAATAAGAGAATTATCAAATAATTATTTAATCCCAAAAGATGCATGCAATACATTTAAAGTATTTTATAAAGAATTAAAAGAATTTGAAGAAGACCTGCATAAACACGTTTATTTGGAAAATAGTATATTATTTCCAAAATCGATAGAATTAGAAAAGACGTTATTAAAAAATTTTAGGTAAAAAGCTATTAAGTAAGTATTTCAACAGTATACAAATCCATTCCCCGGGACAATGAGATAATTGCATTTGTAATCTCTTGATCA
>Ga0102950_1000574_pt1 | contig 10660 bp, 9 predicted proteins | sample SalPon2A_B_D2_MG_FD_78505 | JGI IMG/M metagenome (GOLD analysis project Ga0102950, IMG submission 78505) | Soil microbial communities from South San Francisco under conditions of wetland restoration - Salt Pond MetaG R2A_B_D2_MG | ecosystem: Environmental > Terrestrial > Soil > Wetlands | place...
CCAGGTCGAAGTTCTCGTGCTCCAGCAGGTGCAGTCCCTCTTCGCCGTCCGCGGCCATGCTCGGCGAATAGCCCTCCAGTGACAGCAGTACTTCCAGCGACTCACGGATACCTGCTTCGTCGTCGATTACCAGAATGTTCGAAGGAACGGAATCGCCGTTGGCAGCTGGCGCAGAGACGGGAAGATTCAAGGGCAGTTCAACCTCAGGCATGTACTGAATTCCTCATCAGGGGAAACTCTAGATGAAATGTCGTTCCGGCGCCAACCGCGCTCTCTACGTGAATCTTTCCAGCGTGCTCCTGGATGATCCCGTAGGACACCGAAAGACCCAGGCCTGTGCCGCGCCGGTCGCCGGGCTTGGGAGTGGACTTGGTAGTAAAGAATGGATCGTAAATGCGCTTCAAATGCTCGGGCGCAATGCCGCTGCCGGAGTCCGAAATCATCGCCTCTACGTGGCCGTTCACCAGCGTTGCCACGCGCAGCCGGCCGCCGCCGGGCATGGCGTCTTTGGCGTTCAGCAGCAGATTCAGGAAGACCTGCTGCAACTTGCCCGGGTTGCCGTGAATGCCGGGCAAATCCTCGGTCAGATCGACGTCCACAAGGATCTCCGCCTTCTTGAACTGATGTTCCAGCAGTGAAAGCGTGTCTCGAATCACCTGGTTCAAATCCGTTTCGCGAAACTCCGTTGTTGAAGTGCGCGAGAAATTGAGCAATCCGTTGGCGATCTCCGCCGCGCGGAAGCTCTGCTTCGTAATCTTGTCCATCACCGGCGCCAGGCGCGCATCCCCGCGCAGTTGCTTTGACAGCATCTGTGCATAAGACGAAATCACAGCCAATGGGGTATTGATCTCGTGTGCTACGCCCGCGGCAAGCAGGCCAATCGAGCTCAGCTTGTCGGCCTGCGACAGTTGCGCCTCCAGCGTCACGCGATCCGTAATGTCGTCCACCAGAACCGTGCGGCCCACTGAAACGAAGTCGCGCGAGAGCAAAGGTGCAATCGAGATATTCACGCTGCGCTGTTCCCCGGCGCGGGTCGTGATGGGGAACTTATACAGATGATGGACGCCCGGCTCGTTGTTGAATCCTTCAATCGCCTCCGCCAGCTCCGCCGGAAATACCGCCCGCAGCTGCTGCCCCAGTGCCTCGCCGCGGCTCAAGGCATACATCGCCTCCATCTGCGCATTCCAGCTCTCGATACGGTCTTCCAGATCCAGCGTGAAAATACCCACGTTGATTGATTCGACGATGTTCTCGTTGAACTCCTTCAACCGCTCAAACTCGCCGATCTTTTCTTCCAGCCGCGCATACAGGCTGGCATTCTGCAGAGCGATGCCGATATAGCTGGCCAGCGATCCCAGCAGTTCCACATCTTCGCTCGACAGAAAATCGCCGCCCAGCGTACGGCCCAACCCGATCACGGCAATGGTCCTGCTCGGCGCAGCGCCGTTCTGTGACGGCTGCTCCGCTTGTGTTCGCGCCTTGGCCACCCGGCACGGCAAATAGTAGTTCAGGTCCAGCAGAGCCGCCGTCTGTTGCTCTGCCTCGGGCAGGTGAGGGGTCTGCTGCGCGTTCTCCAGAAAGATGTGCGACTGCCCCTTCACGCGCTCGAAGTCCAGAAAGCCGAGCGCAAGACGATCCTTCGCCAAACTCACTTCGGCGGGCAAACCATGCGAAGCCGCCAGCCAAAGCCGGCTCTCGTCGTTGGCCAGGAACACGGCCACGCGCGCCACCAGCAGCGTGCGTGGCAACTGGTCCACAATCGACTGCAGCAGAGCCTGCAGGTCGGTCTCCGAACTCAGTCCGCGGCCAAACTCCACCAGCGCCTGCCGGTAATCGTAGCGATGCCGGTCAAACGCCTTGTCCACCCACCCCTGGATGCGGCGCTTGAGGGGCTCGAAAACCGCCGCTGCGGCAATAATCGATATCCCCAGTCCCCAGCCCTTTACTCCCTGGGGCATCCCATTGTGAACCAGCACCGCCACGATGGCGATCACGCCGAAATAGCCGCCCACCAGCAGTGCGGTTGCCAGCGTGTAGGCCACACCGCGCTTGAAGATCAGGTCGGTGTCCATCAGCCGGTAGCGCACAATGGCCCACATGAAGGTCAGCGGCAGAATCACCAGCGAGATGCCCGCCAGATCGCGCAGCAGCGTCGGCGGCTGTATCCCCAGCAGGAACGGAACGGCGTTAAACACCGTGTAAGGCCCAATCGCCAGCAGCGTACCGCGCGTCACCCACTTCAACTGCTGGCGCAGCAGCGGCGAGTCGGCGCGGCTGTAACTGTACAGGAACAGCAGTGCCGCCAGGATGAAAAATGCGGCGTCGTAGGCAGTCGAGGTCTGGTTCAGCCGGTCCAGCAGAAGCTTTGAGGGTTGGCGCGTCTGAATCGCCCATACCCAAATCCCAATCACTGCTGCGCCTGGTGCGTAAACCAGCGGCAACAGCCACCTGCGCCCGTGCTTCTTGAAGCGCTCTTCGGGAAAAGTCAGGGCAAAATGCACAAAGAGGGCGGGCTGCAGGGCTTCGGCCACCACATTCGACCAGAAGACAGTCCAATCCAGGAAGCCGAATTTCCCAGTGTAATGTAGCGTGTACAACGCGAATGACACCAGGCAGAACAGATAAAAGTGCGTCGAGCGAGGTGCGCCCCACCGTCGGAATAGAACGTAGATGCCGATCGCCAGATAGATCAGCCCAATCAGCCGTTCCGCCTGGTACAGGTTCCGGTCCATCGGAACAGGGATGACTTTGATCGGCGTTTCCAGCCGGATGCCGTCGCGCGTAATGCTGTAGGAAAGCTGCGAATACGTTCCAACGCGGTAAAGCTGGCGTTCCAGGTCGGCCACGCTCTTTACCGGTACGCCATTCACCGCCGTCAGCAGATCGTTAACCTGAATACCGGCGCGTTCGCCGGGCATCCCCGGCAGCACCTTGTCGGCGCGCAAGCCCCCGGTCACCTCGTGCCACCAGACCCCAGTGTCCGGCTCCTGAACCTGCCTTTCCTGCCGCAAGTTCATCACCGCCAACAGGAAGAGCGCTGCCGTCGCTATGGCCAGTAGCGTTGCCTGCAAGCGGTTAAGGACGTTGGTTTCCATGGGGAACGCTCTACCTTCGATGCCGATCTAATTCCAAGCACGTCGGTTGCCACGCGCAATGAACCCGCTGGTTGCCAAGGGACAAATCGCCATCCGGTTGAGAATACGCAAGATATAGACTTCCCGTTCCGGGAAACGTCACAGTTGAGGGAAGCATTCGACTGTCGGAATGTAAAAAACTGTATTCACGATCCGTGTAAGAGTATCAATCTACAAAATTTCGTAGGGCCGCAAAAGCCGCTAAATCATCCTTTTTCTGGCTCCTAAGTCCCGTCTCACCGCTGACCGTAGGTCGCTTTGGGCCCATGTTTGCGCTGGTAATGGTGTTCACCCACGTAGGTCGGAATCCCCGTTTCCGGCGCCCCCAGCAGCATGCTCCGGAACGCCAGCCGCGCAATATACTCCAGCACATCGGCGTGTTCCACCGCCCCTGCCGCGGACTTACCCCACGCAAACGGAGCATGGCCGGCTACCAGCACCCCCGGAACCGCCACCGGATCCAGCCCGCCTTCCCGGAATCGCCGCACAATCACTGCGCCGGTGTTCCGCACATAGGCCTCGGCCACCTCTTCCGCGCTCAGCGGCTCCGTCACCGGAACCGGCCCGTGAAAATAGTCGGCGTGCGTTGTGCCCAGGCAGGGAATTGGCCTGCACGCCTGCGCCCATGACGTTGCAAACTCTGAGTGCGTATGCACAATCCCGCCAATCGCCGGAAACTCCCGATACAGGTAAGTATGTGTATCCAGATCGCTTGACGGACGCAGCTTGCCTTCCACGATATTGCCGTCCAGGTCGGTTACAACCAGGTCGGCAGGGGACATCGTGGCGTAATCCACGCCGCTGGGCTTGATTACCACCAACGGCGACGTGCCCGAGCGGTCAATCCCGCTGGCGTTGCCAAAGGTATGCGGCGCCAGCCCCCGGCGGGCAATCTCGCGGTTTGCGTGGAGCACCTCTTCGCGCAGCGATTCAAGCAGCATGGCGTTTCCTCGGGAAAAAGTGGAGACCGCTGGAAAGCGTTTCCCCGGGGATAGTGTAGCAGCCGGGCTGCGGAAAAAGCGGTACCGTCGGCAGTCCTCCGGCCGGCTTTTCATCGCCCTCGCCGAATGCCCATCGCAGACCGGGACAGCCCCTCGCCCGTCCAGATATCAAATCCTATCCTGTCCATTGCGCTCAACAGCCGCCCGGCATAGCATGAGGAGAACTGCACCACGGCAATCGCAAGGAAACTCCCGATGCACCGCAACGAGGTCCCTGTTTTGCGAGCGCATCGTCAGGCACACTTCCGTGAGGCATGGCGTTCATTGAAAGTTGAGGAATCTATGAAGAAGGCATACGCAATCGTCGCGGCCGCAGGGCTCGCTCTCGCGCCCTGGGCGCTCGCCCAGGCCCCGGCCGGCCAACCCTCCGCGGCAGATCAGCCGCAAGCCGCGGCACAGGCGGTCGTCCCCGCCGCCCAGCAGGCCACAACACAGCAGTTGATCAAGCTCTTTGAAGTCATGCGCCTGCGCCAGCAGTTCACCTCCATGACCAAAATGATGCCGGCCATCGTGCAGCAGCAGGTTCACGAGGAGATCTCGGAGACGGTAGCCGCCATCCACGGCGGCAATCAGCTCACATCCCAGCAGCAGGCAGCCCTCGAAAAGATCATGACCAGGTACATGGAGAAGGCGTCCAGCATCTACCCGGCCGACGAGATGGCCAATGATGCCATGGCCGTCTATCAGCGCCACATGAGCCGCTCCGACGTCGATGCCTACATCGCCTTCTACAGCTCGCCTCCGGGTCAGCGTCTTCTCGCTGCCCAGCCCGTCATCATGAAGGAGTACATGCCCGTTGTCAGGGAGAAGGTGAAGGAGCGCACCCAGAAGCTATACGCAGAGATGGCCCAGGACCTGCACGAGTTTGTAAAAGCTCAGGCCCCGGCCAAGACGCCCGCACCAGAATCAACACCGGCGAAGTAGTTCAGCAGCGTGCGCCGGGCAATCTGTGGCAAGAGTCTGGATTTGAAAGGGCACGGCTTTAGCCGTGCCGCAACTACCGCAGAATCAACGGGGCTTTAGCCCCTGAGGTAGAGCATCTCAACAATTACAATTCTTGCCACATTCCGTTAAACATCCGGTGCCCAGTTCTCCACGGCGTGCAATCCCTCCACGGCCGAAAAGGCTTTGTCATTGGTCACCAGCACGGCGTCTTGAGCTATAGCATGGGCGGCGATCAACATATCCATCGCTGCCAGAGAAATACCATTGGTCTCGAGATCGGCGCGCAGGTCTCCATAGGCGGCAGCCTCCCCGCTTCCCCATGGCAGCACGCGAAGCTTGAACAGCAGGCCCTCCACCGCAGCGCGCAACGCGTGTGCCTCCGGACGCTTCGCCATGCCATAGCGTATCTCCGCTTCGGTAATCGACGAAATGCACACCGTGTCCTCGGGTAAGAGCGCCTCCAGCCGTACGCGGGCCGCGGTCGATCTCCCCCTCGCGATGTAGCTGATGGTGCTGGTATCCAGCAGGTAGGTCGTGCTCATGGCCGCACCTTGCGCGGCTTGGTCCCCTCGTCAAAAAGGTCGTCGAGCGCGCGACGGTCCGCAGGCGGCCGGCGATCGCGTTCATTTTCTGAGAGAAAATCCTCCGGAACTCCTGCCGCGTCCAGCGCTCTAAAAACATCGCTCCACGAACCGGGGCCTTCCGACAAAATAATGTCGCCGGTCTGCGGATCGCGCCGGATAGAAACCTCCGGGCCGCGGAAGCGAAACTGGTAGGGAATCGTCACGTGCTGACTCCTGCCGCTCATAAAAACCCGCGCTTTTGCCCTCTCAGACATGGCTACTCCTCGTGCTGTATATCATGCTATACAGCACGAGGGGAGTCAAGCCGGAAGTGGCAGGAACTCGAAGCGGTCCCTACGCCCGCAACCAGTAAGGCTTCGGCGTCACCGCCCCCAGCTGCGCAAACTCCGCATCGCTCAACTGGAACCCCGCCGCGCTGATGTTCTCTTCCAGATGCTTCACTGACGACGTCCCCGGAATCGGCAACATCACCGGCGAGCGCCGCAGCAGCCACGCCAGCGAAACCACTGCCGTCGAAACTCCGCGAGCCGCGGCAATCTTCTCCACCACCTCGTTCGCCTTCCGCGCCTGCGCCATCGGCCCCCACGGCATAAACGCAATGCCGTTGGCCTCGCAGTGGTCCAGCAGGTAGTCCCACTCGCGGTCTGAAAAGCTGTACCGGTTCTGCACCGAAACAATCGGCACAATCTTCCGCGCCCGCTCCAGGTGCTCCAGCGTCACGTTTGACAGCGCCACATGCCGCACCTTTCCTTGCTCCTTCAGCCGCGCCAGCGTCTCCATCGATGCATCAAACGACGCCGCCGGATCCGGTACGTGCAGTTGATACACATCGATCCGCTCCAGCCGCAGCCGCTTCAGGCTTCCCTCAATTGCCTTTTCAATATGCTCAGGACTCGCATTGTGCTGCCACACCCCCGGCCCATGCCGCACCCAGCCCACCTTGGTCGTGATCACCAGTCCCGCCGGATAAGGCCAGAGCGCCTCCGCAATCAGCTCTTCTGAAGTGCCCGGCCCATACGAATCCGCCGTGTCAATCAGGTTTACACCCAGCTCCACCGCGCGCCGCAGCGTCGCCAGCGCGCCATCGCGGTCCGCTGGAGGTCCCCAGATCCCCTGGCCGGTTATACGCATGGCTCCAAATCCCATGCGATTCACAGTCAAATCTCCGCCCAGCGTAAAACTTCCCGCCTGCGCGGCCGGCAACATTCCCGTAACGGCTCCCATCCGCATCTCTCCTCTATAAAAATTGTACGATTCACATTCCGCGCGGGCGCCCCGCATCCCAGCGTGCAGGTTCCAGTTCAGGACCCAGAAAAGCATAAAGTCGAAGGATAATCTTCTGTCTTCAAAAGCCGGGCCGGCAAGCCAGCGATTCAACCCGCCGACTTGCCGGCCCGCTAATTTGCTGACTTGCTAAACCGTCACTTCCCACCCCGGCTCATACGTCCGTCCCCACTGCTTCATTGCCTCGGCATCGTTGAGAACGTGCGCATTCGTCGTATCAAGGTCCAGCTTGCGGTTCACAAAATAAGCAATATTCGACAGCAGCAGCATCGTCACTGACACATTCGCCACCTCGACTGGCGAGTGCAGTTTCTCCTGCCCGTGAATCGCCGCAATAAAGTTGGCAAAGTGGGCGTTGGTCATCGTATCCGCGCCAATCAGGTCCGCCGTCGTTTCATGGTGTCCCGTCCGGAACTTGTCAATCTGTTTGCCCTTCCAGTCGTACACGTCATAGCCGCCGCGGTCGATCACCACGCTGCCCTTGGTCCCCAGAATCGCCGAGCCGCGGCCGCGCCCGTAATCGAGCAATCCCTGGCAGCTTCTGCCCTCCCAGTAGATCGTCTTGTTCGAGTAGCCAAAGCTCGTAATCAGCGTGTCGTAAAACTGCCAATCATCCTTGTACTGGTACCGCCCGCCTGTCGCATTTACCGTCTCGGGAATCTCCGCTCCCAGCGCCCACCGGCACACGTCCACCTCGTGTGTGCCGTTGTTCAGCGCCTCGCCCGTGCCGTAACGGCGCAGCCAGTGCCAGTTGTAAGGATGGATATTGTTCTTGTACTCGCTGCGCGGCGCCGGTCCCTGCCACAGGTCCCAGTCCAGCCACTCCGGCGCCGGAACCGCCTTGCCCGTGCCCATGGTCCCGCGCGAATTCGCGTACCACGACTTGGCCATGTAGGCCTCGCCGATATACCCGTTGTGAATCTTGTCGATCATCTTTCGCGTATACGCCGACGAACGCTGCTGATCGCCCACCTGCACCAGCTTGCCGTACTTCTTCTGCGCCTCCACCAGCAGCTCGCCCTCGCGCGCGTTCTGGCTTGACGGCTTCTCCACATACACGTGCTTGCCCGCCTTCAATCCCAGCACCGCCATGGGCGTATGCCAGTGGTCCGGAGTGGCAACGGTAATGGCGTCAACCTCCTTCGCAGCCAGCGCGTGGCGAAAGTCCTGCTCGTCCTTGGGCGTGTAGCCCAGCACCTGCTTCGCCTCGGCCAGAAATTTTGCGCGGACGTGATTATCCGGATCGCAGACATACGCGATGCGGGCCCTCTTGCTGTTGGCGCGCAGCGCTGAAAGATGCGCATGTCCGCGCCCGTTCAGGCCGTTGATCACAAAGTTCAGCCTGTCGTTCGAGCCCATGATCTGCCCGTAGCTCTTTGCTGAAGATGCAATGGCCGAACCCGCCACGCCGGCAGCAAGGCCATTCACAAAATCTCGCCGCGAAATTGTCGTCTTTTCCATTCGTCTGTCCCGATCCGGCGTGCCCGCTGCTCCGCCGCCTTTCATCAAGCTTGGGTTGAAGATGGTTTTCCTGCGCTGATTTTTTTAAATCGCGTCGAGAAGGCACGCGCAATCGAGTCGCCGGAATCCGCTATCCCTTATACACCACCGGCGCTAACGCCTGCCGGGATAGCGACTCGTTGCCACCGGCACGCTTCGGCCGCGATCAAGCCCTGAGCAACGGCTAAGTTACAATCAAAGTTGAGCTAAACAGGCCACGGAAAAGCCCTCTTCGGAGGGAGGCGGGGTTTCAACTCCGCGCATAAGCGGGGCAGAATCAATGGGGCGTTAGCCCCGGAGAGACGTTTCGGAGACCACCTTCATCTCCCGTCTCTCCCGTCCCCCGCAGCCTGCAAACGCCAGAATTTCCCCGCGCATTGTCCGCGGCTAGAGTAAGGAGTAATACTCTCATGGCGATTCCCGCCACCCAGCTTCGTCCCGGCATGATCATCAAGCACAACGACCAGCTTCACCTCGTCTTCAAGGTCGAGCACCGCACCCCAGGCAACCTGCGCGCCTTCATCCAGGCCAAGCTGCGCAACCTCAAGTCCGGCGCCATGTTCGAGCACCGCTTCCGCTCCGCCGACTCCATCGACAAGGTTGTCGTCGACGAGACCCCCATGGAGTTCCTCTACGCCGACGGCGAAGACTACTACTTCATGAACCCCGTCGACTTCGAACAGACCATCCTCAAGAGCGCCACCCTCGGTGACGCCGTCGATTACCTCACCGCCAACCTCCAGATCAAGGTCAGCTACTTTGACGGCCAGCCCGTCGGCATCGACCTTCCCGGCACCGTCGAGCTTGAAGTTGTTGAGACCGAGCCGGGCCTCAAGTCCGCCACCGCCTCCAGCGTCACCAAGCCCGCCAAGCTTGAAACCGGCCTCGTCGTCCAGGTTCCGCCCTTCATCAACGAAGGCGAAAAGATCCGCGTCGACACCAGCGAAGGCGCCTACCTCAGCCGCGCCTAGCAATTCAGCTCAATCTAAGGGCCACGTAAGACCATGAACAGGATCGACTTTCAGGAACTCTCAGAACTTCGGCTCAAGGAATCCAAGGCTCTCCTCGCCGGCGGATTTCCGGAAGGCGCATACTATTTGGCAGGATACGCTGTTGAGTGCGCTCTGAAAGCTTGCATCGCAAAGCGTACGCAAGAGCACGATTTTCCAGACAGAAGGTCCGCGCAATACTACAGCCACGATCTTGGGAAGCTCCTTGAATTTGCGAAGTTGGAAAGCGACCTTGAGCAAGAATCGCAATCGAGTCCGGGAATGAGAGCAAACTGGGACCTTGTTAAGAATTGGTCGAAGGAAAGCCGGTATGAGAAAAGAACTCTTCAAGAAGCCATGGGGTTAATCCAGGCTATCGAAGATGAATCGGGAGGGCTATTCCTATGGCTACGGAAACGCTGGTGAGTTTCGACATTGAAAACGGGCAAAAGGCAATTGAGGCGCTCGATCGGGATGGCAAAGCCCCGAACGTCGCGTTTTGGGCGAAGCTTCCGGATTACGAAACCTGGAGATTGGTGATAGCTTCGGATCGCCTCGATCAGTCTTCCGCCCGCTCGGGCTATTTGGAAATCAATGAGGCAATGAAGAAAGCCGGAATTTCGATACGCAGACAGCCCGCAATCTTCCTGCGTCCTATGAATAACCCCATGATCGAAGCTCTACGCAGTGCTTTTGCCTCCACGAGTGACACATACGGCATGCGACTGGGCAGCCAGACCTTTGGCGGCAAATATCTGGAAGACGCCTTCGTCTATCGCATTCGCTGAAACTCGCAGTCAGATCCGCGTCGACACCAGCGAAGGCGCCTACCTCAGCCGCGCCTGATCGCACCAAACAGGCCCACAATCTCAAGAAAACCTGTACGAAATCTCCGGGCCACCGCCACAAAACGGCCGCTCCGCGCGTCTACACTGCAGGAGGACCGCCATGAAGTCTCTGGCTTATCTCCTTCTTGCCATGCTTACCGGCCCGTCAGCCTTTGCCGCGCAGCCCCCGCACTCCACCGCCGCTGACCAGGCCGCCGCCGTCAAAGGCAGCAACGCCTTCGCCGTCGATCTCTACAGCCAGCTCCGCCACCAGCCCGGCAACCTCTTCTTCTCGCCTGAAAGCATCTCCACGGCCTTCGCCATGGCCTACGCCGGCGCGCGCGGTGAGACGGAAACTGAGATGGCCTCCGTCTTCCACTTCACCCTGCCCCAGGA
>Ga0102950_1000575_pt1 | contig 10660 bp, 7 predicted proteins | sample SalPon2A_B_D2_MG_FD_78505 | JGI IMG/M metagenome (GOLD analysis project Ga0102950, IMG submission 78505) | Soil microbial communities from South San Francisco under conditions of wetland restoration - Salt Pond MetaG R2A_B_D2_MG | ecosystem: Environmental > Terrestrial > Soil > Wetlands | place...
CTGTAAAAGCACCCCCCATCGACATGAACCTTGCGGTCCCACCGTAAAACACCTGGGAATACCTGAGGGCATCGTCAACATTCTGGCCAAAGGACACTGCGCATAAGGAAACCAGTGCCAGAAGAATAATAACTGTTCTTTTCATTTTATTAAATTTTTTGTAAAACACTCCCTGCATTCTGTCCGATAGAATGTAATCTGATATATAACGAAACAGGACAGCAATTTGTTATCTTCTTCCGCTGCCACCGGAAGATCTGCCTCCGCCGCCACCGGATGATGAACTGCCACCACCTGATGATGAACCGGATGAGTAGCTGCGTGAACTGCTACCGCTACTGTAGGAGGATGAGCGTGAATAAGAGCTGCGAGAGTAGCCTGAGTTATTATATGACCTTGTTGTTCCCATATTACTTCTCGACGGTACTGTATAGCTTCTTGTACTCCTTGAATAGCCTGACCTGCTCTGTGAGTTATAGGCAGGCGCCTGGTATCTTCTCTGCGAAGCTCCTGAAACAGAAGAACGGCTTCTTGTTGTATTGTAATATGTTCCCTGGTTTACAGGTGTTCGTACAGTACCCTGGTTAGTGACCCTGTTCCTGTTTGTATTCCTGTTTATATATGTATTTGACCTTGAGTCGTAAACCCTTGTATTGTTATATGAAGGCCTTGTGCTCATTCTCGGACTGTTATAGCTGGGGGTATAAGTCCTGCCTGAATTGTTATAAACCGGACGCTGATTAGCCTGTGTTCTCTGCGTGTTTGTTGTTGCAGAACGGCTGACGGGTGTCTGTGTCTGGTTTATCCTCCTTCCCGACTGGCTTATGGTCTGCTCGCCGGATGTGGCCACACGCCTGTTTGTTAAGCTTGTTGCGGAAGATAAAGATGAACTCCTGCGTGATGTTCCGAGAGGGCTTACTGAGCTGTTCCATCCTGAAGAAAGACTACTTGGTCTTTCGAGCCTGCCATATGGGATACTTGATTTTTCCCTGGAGTAGACATAGCCGTATCCTGCATAGGGGTAATATGCTCCCGTGCCCCAGTAACCTCCGTAGTAGCCTCCGTAATAACCACCATAAAGGCCACCCCAGTAATATGATGAATATGGATTAAATCCGTATGAATACGGGTAACCTCCGTAGTAATAATCATAAGAACCCGGATACCCGTAATAGGGGCTGTATGAATAAGGATAGCCATAGCTGTAATACGGATAACCGTAGCTGAAATAATATGGATCCCTCCAGTAGGGGTAAAAATCGCCATAAAACCTGCTCATCCTGCTTGCATAGGATATGTTATCATAATAATCATAGCCGTTACCATAAAAATCGTTATTCCGGATCTGATCATTAATATCAACCTGGTCGGAATAATCATCGGCATAAAGAGTATCTGCAGCATAAATATTGTCATAATACTGATCTGTCTGAATATTTCTGTCAGGCAACTGGTTATCTGTATATGTTTTCCCCTTTACTACAGGCTGGTCTGAAGGTGTGTAGTAAAGGTCATCATATTCCGCGCCCTTATAGAGACCTGAAGTACAGGAAGCCATTGTAAAGAGTGCAAGGACTGATATTTTAAAAAGTGCTTTCATCGTAGTTTCCCCTATCTTTCTTTTTCTTAATTCAGAACAAATATTATACCAAAGAAACAAATTTTATCGTATACTTTTCAAATTTCCATGAAATTTGAACTATTTAATTAACCTGTTTTACATCTGAACACATCATGCTTTACTGTCAGCGCCGGCCACGGGAATGGGAAGATGAACGGGAAGATGATGATCCTGAATGTGTTGAAGAAGATCTTGAGACACTCCGGGCAGATGAACTCCTAACAGAAGAACTTCTGGGTGCTGAACTTCTAACCGAAGAACTCCTTGCCGAGGAACTCCTTGCCGAGGAACTCCTTGCCGAAGAACTCCTTGCCGAAGAACTTCGTACGGTGGACCGTGAAGGTACTGATCTTCTGACGGCTGGAAAAGAAGATGATGAAGACCGTGCTGTTGAACCGGAGCGCGGAGCAGAGAAATTCCTTGAAGATCCCTGAAACTTTCCTGATGATGATCTGCCGTAAGATCTGCTGTTCACCGTTGTTCCCCCTGTATTTCTGTAGCTGTTATTACCTGTTGATGCTGCATTTCTTCTTACTGTGGTATTATAGCTTCTTGTACTGTGAATATTACTTCGGCCTGTTGCCGTATTATTTGTAAGAGACGACCTGCTGCCGTTGTAATTCCTGCCGGCCGGTACGGTTGTTCTGTCCCTTGATGTTCCCCGTACAGATGAGTTTATACCTGATGAAGATGAGGCCCGCCTTGATGTAACATTTTCAGCGGCTGTGGAATGCAACCCTGCAGAGGACGATCTCCTGTATGAGTAATTATCGCGGTTATACCTGCCCGGGGAATAATAATCATTGTAATGATACCTGTTGTGATTATAGGCATAATAATTCCAGTGATTGTACCTGTTCCAGTTGTGATAGCCATAATACCACCTGTACCCTGGGAACAGGTTTATGACAACAGGACTATACCATGCACTATAATAGTAAGGATCGTATCCCCAGTAATATGTACTACCGTAATACGGATCATACCAGATGTCGTTGTAACCGTATCCGTATAAGGGATAATTATATGAAACTCCCAATCCCAGTCCGAAAACAGGTCCGCCCCCGTAGATACTTAACCCCCATGAAAAAGGCCGGTATGTATACCAGTATGTGTCGGTGTAAACCGGTGAATAATAATCAAATGCAACGTAAGCACGATGAAACCTGTTGATCCTTGATGAATAATAGTAACCGGAGTTATCGTAATAATTATTGACGACAACTTTTGCGTCATCACCCCTGTAGTCACTGTAGCTGCCCCTCTGAGCGTTCAGCGGCATGGCTGCAAGAAGAAAGAAAGCTACTGTTATCCCCGTATAATATTTGGCTTTCATGATGAACCTCCTTTTCTATTTTGAAGAATTACTGAAGTTTTTAATTATTTTTGCGCAATCTATTTCTTTATAACAAACTAAACAAATACCATACCAAAAAATGGCAAAGTTTTTAACGAACAGGGAAGAAAACTATTCACAGTGGTACAACGATCTGGTTATCAAAGCTGACCTTGCGGAAAATTCAGCGGTACGAGGATGTATGGTTATAAAACCCTATGGATATGCTATCTGGGAAAAGATACAGGCAGAGCTCGACAGGTTATTCAAAGCAACGGGGCATGTGAATGCATATTTTCCCCTGTTTATACCAAAATCATTTTTCAGCAAAGAAGCAGCTCATGTTGAGGGTTTCGCCAAAGAATGTGCTGTCGTTACCCACTACAGGTTAAAAAATGACGAGAACGGTAATGGTATTGTGGTAGATCCTTCGGCTAAACTGGAGGAAGAACTTATTATACGTCCTACATCGGAGACTATCATATGGAACTCTTATAAGAACTGGATCCATTCATACCGTGACCTCCCCATCCTTATAAACCAGTGGGCAAATGTTGTCCGGTGGGAGATGCGTACGAGACTCTTTCTTAGAACGGCAGAATTCCTTTGGCAGGAAGGACATACTGCTCATGCAACGCGTGAGGAGGCTGTTGAGGAAACGGAAAGGATGATAAATGTATATGCCTCCTTTGCTGAAGATTCAATGGCATTACCCGTTATAAGGGGATATAAATCGGAAAATGAGAAATTTGCAGGAGCTCTCGATACATATGCCATTGAGGCTCTTATGCAGGACGGAAAGGCACTTCAGGCCGGCACAAGTCATTTCCTCGGACAGAATTTTGCCAGGGCCTTTGACGTACAATTTACCGATAAAACAGGAAAGCTTGAGTATGTCTGGGCTACTTCATGGGGAGTATCCACAAGGCTGATGGGCGCTATTATTATGGGACATGCCGACAATAACGGACTCGTTTTACCACCTAAACTGGCTCCAATCCAGGTTGTGATTATTCCTATCTTTAAGGATAATGAACAACTTAACTCACTTTCGGAAGTTGCTATAAAGATAAAAGCGGACCTCGAATCGAAAGGTATATCTGTTAAATACGACGACCGCGATAATAATAAACCTGGTTGGAAATTTGCAGATTATGAACTCAAAGGTGTACCCGTACGACTGGCTCTCGGTCCGCGCGACCTTCAGAATAAAACAGTGGAAGTGGCCCGCAGGGATACCCTTTCAAAAGAGACTATACAACTTGATAAATTATCAGAACATATTCCAGCACTGCTTGATGATATTCAGAAGAATATTTACAATAAAGCTATGGACTTCAGGAAGCAGAACACATATTACGTTGATAAATGGGTGGACTTTGTAAATGTTCTTGATACCACAGGAGGTTTTATAATGGCCCACTGGGACGGGACAACAGAAACGGAAGAAAAGATCAAGGAAGAGACTAAAGCCACAATCAGATGCATTCCCTTCGATAGTCCGGAAGAAGAAGGAAAGTGCATATATTCCGGCAAACCTTCCTCTAAAAGAGTTCTTTTTGCCAGGTCATACTAAACAGGGAAGCAAACGTTAAAGGTCATCTTAATAAATTACCTGTTGTTTAATTATTAAGTAATAATTACTATTTTCGGTGATTATATCTTATAATAACACAGGCACTCATGACCCAGCAGGAAGATAAAAAGCAGGTGATAATCACCACACTTAAGGATAAATCTATTCTTAAGCAAAAGGTATACGATCAGACATACGAAACCTTTAATGTACTAAAGGAAGTCCTCAAAAGCCTGACACGTGACATAAACACAAAACTGGGCGGTATTGATTCCAGGATACGTATGGAATATAGCGACAGAAGTAATTTTGATGCCCAGCTTAAGGTCGCAAGCGATATACTGCTTTTCAGCATGCACTCCAATATCTTCCAGTTCGACAGGGAACACCCTGCCTGGAAAACCCCGTACATACAGAAAAACAAGTACAATGCTTATTCCGGAATAATTAATATTTATAATTTCCTTGCCGATTCTTTCAGGTATTCGAGACTCGACGATCTCGGTTACCTTATTGCCCGGATATTTATTAACCACGAAAAGCAATATTTTGTGGAAGGGAAAAGACAGATGGGAATGCTGTTCAGCAATTATGGGAATGAGATGATAAGCAAAGAGTCGTTACAGACAATCACAGCAACTGCTATTCAATACTCACTCGAGTTTGATCTTCTCGTTCCTCCTTACGACACCGTTAAGATAGCAACTGTCGGTCAGGCAGAAGCCAAGATACAGCATTCAAAGGTGATGACAGGAAAACGCCTTGGATTCCAGTTTAACTCTGATGATGTTCTCATAAGCAACCCTAATGAAACCTGATGTGCAGATTGCATATAATAAACGGCAGATACCGGGGTATTCTTCTAATTTTGACTCTGTTACTGAACGTCAGCACAGGCTTTTCACAAATAAAAACAGCCGGTGATACGATTATAAGGATACGCCCCGGGACCCTTATTCATACCAGAGACAGCATACCCTTTTTTTCAGAGGATACAATTCTTTCCATACCAAATAAACTGGTCCACACCAGAATAAACAACAGCGACAGAAATATTATTTTTTTTGATTCCCTGAAAGCTAGGGCCTCAAAAAATAACTTTATGAGGAAGTTATACGACCTTGTTGTTATTTCACCGGATACAACAAATAATAAATTTAACCAGACAAGTGACGAAGGTTATAAAACGTATTCTGGTAGGATGATAAGGAATATTGATATCCAGCGTCTTAATGTGTTCGGAGTGGATATAAATAATCCTGCTGTAAAAAAACGCAGCAGGTTCGATAATTTACTTAACAGCACACATGTAAATACTAATGAAAATATAATCCGTAAAAACCTTCTCTTTTCTTCTGGTGATACAATTTCTCCTCTCACTCTCAGCGATAATGAAAGATTGCTAAGGCAACTGCCATATATTGACGATGCCAGGATAATTGTGATCCCGGTATCGGATTCTGAAGCCGATGTAATGGTTCTTACAAAGGATGTTTATTCACTGGGTGCCGATTATACATACAAAGGTCTCAGAGCCGGTAATATTTCAGTATTCGAAAAAAATATTTTCGGTACTGGTCATGAATTTGGTATTGATATACCCTTCAACAGCAGGCTGCCGGAGTCGCCTGGCTTTGGTCTTCACTATACAGTGGACAATATTGCAAAATCATTCATCAACCTGAATACATATTACCTTACAGGCCTGGGACAAACAACTTACGGGTTTGATCTCAGCAGGAAGCTTGTAAGTTCAGAAACAAAATATGCCGGAGGAATTTCATTACGACAGATGTATACATCTGAGGACCTGGACACACTGCCTTCACCACAGCCACTTAAATATAATTTCCAGGATTACTGGATATCAAGGTCCTTCCTGATCAACAGGGGATCAGTATCCAGGATCATCACAGGTTTAAGGTACACTAACAATAATGTATTCAACCATCCTTTTATACTTCCCGATTCATACTATAAAATACAGAAATATAAGATCTTCCTTGCATCACTATCCTATTCTGTACAAAAATACTACAAGACAAGTCTTCTCTATAACTACGGAAGAACAGAAGATGTACCCTATGGTGCTCTTGTTAAGCTTACAGGCGGAAGGGAATTCAACGAATTTAAAACGAGGACATACCTTGGGGGTGAGGTTTCTGTAGGGCAATCACTGTCAAACCTCGGCTATCTTTATGCCTATACAGGCATCGCCGCTTTTCTTAACGGGAAAACAACCGAACAGGGCATCTATTCTCTCGATCTCAAGTTTTTTTCCAACCTTATTCCCCTGGGTAAAGGCAGGATAAGAAATTTCATAAATATTAATTACACCAGGGGCTTTGACAGGAATAGGGATGAATTTCTTTCATTTTACAGGACAAACGGTTTCTCGGGAATAAAAAATGATACTGTTACCGGAGAGCGTCGCCTTACATTAAGCCTGGAATCTGTAATATTCAGTCCCCTGAATATTTATAATTTCAGATTTGCATTTTTCGGTTTTGCCGATTTCTCAGTTCTATCGAAGGGGAATCCATATACCGGATTCCCGGGCAGCACCCTATCGAGTGTCGGAGTGGGTGTACGTATAAGAAACGATAACCTGATATTTAATACATTACAGGTGCGGCTATCATTCTTCCCGAATATACCTCCATACTCACAAGTAAATCATTTCACTGTTTCAGGCGAACAATTGCTCCATGCCAGTAATTTCGATCCCGGACCACCAACTGTATTACCCTACAGGTAAAGAACAAAATAGCCATGCACCAGGCCGGTATAACAAAATGCTTTTTCTATTTTTGCAGAGAATAATCCCCAGCAGATGACAGATGATTTTAAGAAATATATCCGGGATAACAACCTGGCTGAAGATACCAACCGGATACTCCTTGCAGTAAGCGGTGGCATAGACTCAATGGTAATGACACATCTGTTCCTCTCTTCAGGCTATGAGACCGGGATAGCTCACTGCAATTTTTCGCTAAGGGCCGGAGAATCGGACATGGATGAAAATCTTGTAGCGGAATTTGCACGTAATAATAATATGCCTTTTTTTACCAAAAAGTTCGATACTAAAAAGTATGCTGCTTCAAAAGGCATGTCCATTCAAATGGCAGCCAGGGAGTTAAGATACGAATGGTTCGAAAAGATAAGATCTGAGAACAGGTATGACCTGATAGCCGTAGCCCACAACCTGAACGATAACATTGAAACTCTCATAATAAACCTTACAAGGGGTACCGGCCTGGCAGGACTTGCAGGCATAAGGAATAAAAACAATTATATTATAAGACCCCTCCTGTTTGCAACAAGAGAAAGGATAACAGAATACTGCAATATCAACAGGATAAGTTATCGCGAAGACAGGTCCAATGCCGATACAAAATATACAAGGAATAAGATTAGGCATAAGGTAATACCTGTTTTAAAAGAGATAAACCCATCCATCGAATCGACCCTTAATGAAACTGCCGACAGGTTCAGCGATATTAATCTCATTGTAAATGAATATATCACAAAACTAAGCAGTAAGATAAGTGAACAAAAAGGAGACAATATCTCTTTCAATATATACTCACTCAGGAAACACCTTGATAACAGGGCTGTTATATTTGAACTCTTCAGGAACTTCGGTGTTACCAGCGTTCAGATAAATGATCTTATAAATGTGATAAGGAGTAATACGGGCGCTCAGTTATTCACCGATTCGCACCGTATTCTTAAGAACAGGAATGAGCTCATAGTATCTACGGAACAGAAAAATGATGATGAGCCAGCAGTTATTGAAACGATTGATGATTTACAAGGCATACCGGGCATTGTATCTGCTTCATTTTCTGATATAACAGATACTTTTGAGATACCCTCCGACCCTTCTGTTGCCTGTCTTGATGCGTCAAGGATTACATTTCCTCTTATTATAAGGAAATGGAAAGCGGGCGACTATTTCATTCCTCTCGGGATGAAGCAGAAGAAAAAACTGAGTGATTATTTTATCGACAACAAGTATTCCATTATTGACAAGGAAAACAAAATGATCCTTGAATGTAACGGGTCCATTGTCTGGATTGTAGGCGACAGGATTGACAACCGCTTCAGGATAACAAGAAATACACAAAAGGCTTTAATAATAAACTCCAGGACAAAAGAGCTTGAAATAAAACCTTTAAACTAAAAAAGTCACTTAATTCATCTTACCTTAGTCCGTATATCCCCCTGTCGATAAGCATAAGGTCAGCCATAACAGCAGCTGTAGCTGCTTCAACGATAACAGGCATTCTCAGTGCAATACATGTGTCATGTCTTCCCATAACCTTCAGTGTAGTCATTTTTTCCTCCCTGAAATTATATGTCTGCTGGTCAACACCCGTCGATGATGTAGGCTTAACAGCCACCCTGAATACAATCTCATTGCCGTTTGATATCCCCCCGTTTATTCCTCCGGCATTATTGGATTCAGTTGTTCCCTGCCCGTTAACAAATGAATCATTATGCTCAGAACCTTTCATTGCAGCAGCCGCAAAACCGGTTCCAAACTCTATGCCTTTTATCGCTGGTATGGAAAATGCAATATGACTGATGGCTGATTCAAAGGAATAAAAGAAAGGTTCTCCCAAAGCCACACGGGGTGTTTTTACCCTGCATTCTATTATCCCTCCTATGGAATCATTCAGTGCCAAAGCCTCACTGACGGCTTTCTCAATGTCTGCAGAGCCTCCGGCCGATATAAGCCTGGCTGAAATTTCAGAACCGGCAGTTACCTTTTTGGCAATAACACCTGCGGCAACAAGTCCCCATGTTATCCTGCCCGAGAAATGCCCACTACCCCGCATATCAGCAAAACCGGCATATTTTACACCCGAAACAAAATCAGCATGCCCCGGACGCGGAACACTTTTAAAATCATCATAATCGGAAGAGATCTTATCGCTGTTCCTTGTGATAATTGTTATAGGGGCACCCGTTGTTCTGCCATTATGAATCCCGCTTATAATCTCAGGTAAATCGGGTTCCCTTCTTTTTGTTGTACCCGGGCTACCGCTCTGCCTGCGTCTCAGATCAGGCAGGAATTCTTCAGGTTCAATGGCTATACCAGGTGGACAACCATCAATTACGACCCCTATTGCAGGACCATGCGATTCACCGAAGAGTGAAACCCTGAAAATAACACCAAATGTATTCATAACTTAATTTTTTTTTCTCTGTACATCGTATAGAAACCTACAAGCTCATCTACAGGAACCTTTTCCACAACAGCCTTCCCTATGCCTGAGACAAAAACAAAATGTATATCCTTTCCTGTTTTCTTTTTGTCCTGTGAAATAAGATGTTCAATAGTGCCGGCATCTATATTATAATTATTTAAAAGCTCAAATGCCTCCAGCATACCTGTAATACGTTCTTTCTCATATTCATTAATAAAGCCTTTTATAAGCGAAAACCAGGCAGCCAGCTCCATTCCTGAGGCAACAGCATAACCATGTCTGAAGGATGTCTGCATCTCAATGGCATGACCAAAGGTGTGACCAAAATTGAGTATGCGACGAAGGCCTGCCTCTCTTTCATCTTCCATCACAACAGAAGCCTTGAATTTAACAGAACGGGTAACAAGATCAGTAAGGAGGCCAATATCCCTTTTCATGATAAGGTCATGACCCGACTCGATAATCCCGAACAACTCCTTATCACCTATAATTGCAGTTTTTATAAGTTCAGAAAGTCCGGAAAGGTATTCTTCCTCAGGCAGTGTCAATAGCATAGACTGGTCGCAAATAACAAATTCCGGTTGCCTGATAATACCCAGTATATTCTTTGTACCCCCTAGATCAACACCATTTTTCCCACCGGTACTGGCATCCACCTGTGAGAGAAGACTTGTTGAAACGTAACCGCAGCGTATACCCCTCATATAGATGGAAGCAAGGAAACCCCCTATATCACAGACCACACCACCACCTATGGCAACGAGGAATCCGGAACGATCAATACCTTTATCGAGCATCTTGCCAGCCAGTCTCTCAATAACAGTCAGCGTCTTGCTGTCCTCCCCGGGTTTAACAGTAAGTACAGGAACTCCGGGGAAATAACCGCCATACAGCTCCAGAATATTATCATC
>Ga0102950_1000576_pt1 | contig 10653 bp, 10 predicted proteins | sample SalPon2A_B_D2_MG_FD_78505 | JGI IMG/M metagenome (GOLD analysis project Ga0102950, IMG submission 78505) | Soil microbial communities from South San Francisco under conditions of wetland restoration - Salt Pond MetaG R2A_B_D2_MG | ecosystem: Environmental > Terrestrial > Soil > Wetlands | place...
GGAATTTATGCAAAGATTCTCGGACTGCAGGGACAAGCTGCTGTACAGGTTTCTAAAACTCTCGGTGTGTTTTCTATGATCATTATGAATTTTATTATGGTAACTTCTGCTTCATCAACTGTTGATTCAACTTTCGCTTCAGTATCAAAACTGATAGTTGTTGATCTGGGGAAATCAAAAACATCATTAATTTCCAAAGGAAGATGGACAATGATTATAACAGCAATCGGCGGTACAATACCTTTGATATTTTCTCCTACTATTTTATCCGCAACAACCATAAGCGGAACGATGGTGTTAGGTTTAGCGCCGGTGTTTATATTCTGGAAAATGAAAGCGCCGAAAATTTCTTTTCATTTAGCTCTTTGGGCAGGAGTAGCAGCCGGTGCTGTTTTAGTTTTCGGCTGGCTGCCGAAATCATTATACTTAACTCATGGTACTTATGCAGAACTTCTTGCAGTTAATGTTTATGCTACCATTTTAATTTTAATTGTTTATTTTGTACCGGTTCTTGCAATGAAGAAAACAAGTGATCTAAATTTACAGGCGATAGAACACGGATAGCACGGATTACACTGATTTTCACGGATTGAATATTTTTCCGTGCCGATCCGTGTTGTCAGTGTAGTCCGTGTTCTATTATCCGGCAATTTTGTAACAATCAATTTAATTAACAATGAAACATCCCGAAATATATCTTGATGCGTTAGATAATTTGTGGTTCCAGGTAAGCGGCACGCTCTGCAATATTATTTGCGAACATTGTTTTATAAGCTGCAGTCCCACAAATCATCATTTTGAATTTATGACGTTCGAGCAGGTCAACTCATATCTTGAAGAATCTATAACGATGGGAGTAAAGGAATATTACTTCACCGGCGGCGAGCCGTTTATGAATAAAGACATCATAAAAATTTTAAGAAAAACTCTGGAATATGGTCCTGCTACTGTTCTAACAAACGGAATGCTTATAAAACAGCATCATGCAGAAAGTTTAAAAGAAATTGCGGACAATTCAATATACTCACTAGAGCTTAGAGTAAGTATTGACGGCTATACTGAAAAGATGAATGACGATATACGGGGTAAAGGTGTTTTTAAGAAAGCAATGGCTGGAGTTAAACTTCTTGTCGATTCCGGATTCCTACCAATTATTACCATCACAAAAACCTGGGAAGACAAAGATGATGAAAAAGTCTTAACAGGTTTTATGAATACTTTGAAATCTTACGGCTATTCCAGGCCTCGAATAAAAATATTACCCTCAATTAAAATTGGCAAGGAAGCAGTCCGTACGAAAGGATATGATGAGTACGAATATGTAACAAACGAAATGCTGGTCGATTATGAAATTAGTAATCTTATTTGTGCAAACAGCAGAGTTGCAACATCAAAAGGAGTTTATGTTTGCCCAATCTTAATCGATTCGCCTGATGCAAAATTGGGAGAATCGCTAAAGGAATCAATGAAACCTTATGAATTGAAACATCAAGCATGTTATACATGCTATTTGTTCGGCGCTATCTGTTCAAATTTTTCTTCGGTGAAACGGGATGCTTAAAAAGGTTGCATTGTTCGGCGGAGTTTACAGCAATTATCTTTCTTTGGAAGAAGTAATTAAAAGCGCAAACAAAAAGAAAGTGGATGCTATTTATTGTCTAGGCGATTTAGGTGCCTTTGGTCCGCATCCGGATAAAGTTTTCCCAATCCTCAAAGAAAATAATATTCAAGTGGTTCAGGGTAATTATGATAATTCAATCGGCAACGATAAAGATGATTGTCAGTGCGGATACACAGATCCGGGAGATAATTACTATGCACGCCTCAGCTACGATTACACTTATAAAAATACAAGTGATGAATTCAAAAAATGGATGAAAGCTCTGCCTGTTGAAATAAGATTTGAATTGGGCAAGTATAAAATTTTGTTATGCCACGGTTCTCCGAGGCAGATGAACGAATTCCTCTGGGAAACAACTTCTCCCACACATTTCCTGGAAAAATTATGCAGAGATTACGATGCTGATATTATTTGTACAACCCACACGGGAATTCATTGGAACAGAAAATTATCAGGTGATAAATATTTTGTAAATGTCGGCGTAATCGGCAGGCCTGAGAATGACGGCAATACTTTTGTCGGTTATACTTTGTTGGAATTAAAAAATGATAAATTGAATATTGAATATATCCCTGTCGAATACAATTTTAAAAAACTGGCAGAAGAAATGCGGAAAGAAAAATTACCGGAAGAGTTTGTCGAAACAATTCTTACCGGCTGGTGGACCACTTGTCTTGAAATTCTTCCGGGTAAGGAGAGAAATAAAGGGAAATATTGATTAAATACTTTTAGGTAGATGCAGCTTGTAATATTTAAATATCAAAATGGGGATTAAAAAACTGAATTACATCTCATCATGATTCTAACGGGTGTATATAATCCTTAGTCTCTGATAATACCATATCAATTGTGGGCGGTAGACAGGAGATAACACTTTCATTTGCCAGATGCTTATAATGTGGAAAAGATGATATTTCTTTATGATGAGGAGCATTATCATATCTAAAAATTAAGTTTTGATTTTTATAATAATGATATGAGTAGGTAAATTTAATTGGAGGTTCTATTCCTGTAGATACATATTCGCGAAAACTTAAAATTGAACCATCTATAAAAATAATAAGTGCCTTAATAAAGCCTTCACTTGAAGTGCGTATGTCTTCGATGATTTCACTGGAAATAATATATTGGAAAATAGAAAGTTGTTGGCTAATATGGATAAAATATTCATTGATCTGCAACTATTACATCCTTTAAAGAGTTGAGTTTGTTTTTTATATTTAAATACAGCTGATATTCGCCGGCCCAATCTATAATATCCTCCGAATCGCCTGCAAGTCCATTTTTATATTCTTCAAAAAAAATTGAAGACGATTTAGAATATTTCTCTTCAAAGCTATTTAAATGTAACTTTGTTTTTTCTAATGCTGCAAGTAAAATTTTTCGTTCTCGTTTCAAAGCTTGAGACAATATATTATTAATCGTCTTTTCTTCATCTGAGTCCGATGACTTAACAAATATTTGTGTCATAATGTTTTCCTTTCACATTAGCAAAAGTAGATTTTTAGATTTTGAAATTCAAATTTTATTAAATGTCTTAAAACTGCTGTTAGTAAGCTTTAGAAATTTGTGACAATTCCGTTACCCTCCTGACATTTTTAGTCTTTATCTTCATGGTAATTAAAAATATGTTTTTGTAAGGCACACGACATTTTTTTAGCATAATCAATTTTATTTTAGAGACGGATAATTTATTAAAGGTTTTATATGGAACATCTTGTTATTATCGGTAACGGCATAACCGGAGTTACTTGCGCACGGCATGTCCGCAAACAAAGCGATATGAGAATAACAATAATATCGAACGAGAGTGAGCACTTCTTCTCGAGAACAGCACTAATGTATGTTTATATGGGCCACATGAAATGGGAAAATTTAAAGCCTTACGAAGATTGGTTCTGGAAGAAAAATAAAATCGATCTGATTAATGCGTTTGTATCTGCTTTAGATATAGATAATAAAAGTATAAAATTAGATAATGGTTCAATTGTTAATTATGATAAACTCGTAATTGCTGCCGGATCTCAAACAAACAAATTCGGCTGGCCGGGACAAGATCTTAAAGGTGTTCAAGGACTTTATTCAATGCAGGACGTTGAATTACTTGAAGCAAACACAAAGAATGTTAAGCATGCTGTAATTGTCGGCGGCGGACTAATTGGAATGGAATTAGGCGAAATGCTTCATACAAGAAATATTCACGTTACGTTTTTAGTTCGCGAAGATTTTTACTGGGGAAATATTCTTCCTCCGGAAGAGGCGTCAATAGTAAGCAGACATATTATAGAGCATGGCCTTAATTTGAAATTAGGAACTCAGCTGAAAGAAATTCTTCCTGATGAAAACGGAAGAGTCAGATCGGTAATTACAGATAAAGGCGAAGAAATACCCTGTCAGCTCGTAGGGCTTACACCCGGCGTACATCCTAATATTGATCTTGTGAAAAATTCTAAAATTGAAACCGGGAGAGGAGTGCTGGTAAACGAATATTTAGAGACTAATATTCCCGATGTTTATTCTGCAGGCGACTGTGCAGAAATAAAACAAAATGCAGAAGGACAAAAAAATAAAATCGAGCAGCTTTGGTACACTGGAAAAATGCAGGCGGAAGTTTTAGCGCAGAATATTTTAGGTAAAAAGGTAAAATACGATAGAGGTATTTGGTTCAACTCGGCAAAGTTTTTTGATATTGAATACCAGACATACGGCTTTGTAGCAAACCAGCCGAGTGAAGGTGATGAATCATTTTACTGGGAACATCATTCCGGTAAAAAATGTCTGCGGATAGTTTATTCAACTAAAGAAAGAAATGTTACCGGATTTAATGTATTCGGAATTAGATTGAGACACAAAGTTTGTGAAAGCTGGATTAAAGAGAATAAATCTATTGAGTACGTCATGGAACATTTACGGGATGCAAATTTTGATCCCGAGTTTTATACACATCATGAAGAAGAGATAATTAACAAGTTCAATAAAGAAAATCCCGGCAATTTTATAACACTGAAAAAGGAAAAACTATTTCTTTCTAATTAACGCTTTTATGTTTTATTAAAAATGTCATGGTTCGACTCCGCTCACCATGACATTAATTGATTAATTAAACTGGTAAAAATTATTATTGTCATCCAGAGCGAAGTCGAGGGATAATACGGCTAACTCGAAAAAAACAGAATATAAATAAAAACAATTAAAATATTTTTTTTAAAATTATGACTCCAATTCAAATAGAACCGTTTCAGATTTATACCGACACAAAGAAAATCGATGCAGTAAAAAAAATAGGACTGACATCGCTTGGTATCGGTTTATTCTTTTTCCTTATTAGTTTAACCGGAATATCAAACGCAAAGCCTTTGCTGTTCTTCTTCTTGAGTTTTGGATTAACTATTCTTGGTGCGCTGACTTATTTCATACCGCAAATTAAAGAAGCGCCGGCGGGTATAAAAAACAATAATATATTTTTCAGCAAAGTTACTTACCGCGGCGCACCCGCATGGATACTGGGAATATTCTTTACCGCATTTTATATAATCTTATACTGGTTTCCATCTTACATTGAAAACTGGGTTGCTCTTGTTAATCCTCTAAGCTATTGGCTTAAAGGTAAAGCGGCTGATAGATGGTTTTTATACGGATCATTTTATACCGCTGCTGTTATTGTAATGGGCATAAGAATGATGATTAAATACAGACACAACAGGTATCAAATAATAAGAACATTGTCTGTAAGTCTTTTTCAGCTTGGATTTTCATTTCTTATTCCGGCTTTTCTTGTAAGAATGAATAAACCGGAATTTTATTTTAATTACTTCTGGCCGTTAAAGTATCAATACCTTTTCCCAAACGAAATTAGCTACCTTACCTCTAACGGTGCTGCCTTAGGATATTTTATGGTTTTCTGGGGAGCGGTAATGATTGTAATTGTGACACCTATCCTCACATACTTTTTCGGTAAGCGCTGGTACTGTTCCTGGGTTTGCGGGTGCGGTGCACTTGCAGAAACAGCAGGTGATCCTTTCAGACAGAATTCCGACAAATCGCTTAAGGCGTGGAAGTTTGAACGCTGGTCAATCCATTCGGTCTTAGTTTTTATAGTCTTAACAACCGGACTGTTATGGTTGAACTCCGCTTTTAAAGGAGAAGTACTAGGTTCGCTTTCAAATGGATTTTCTGAAGTTTATGGATTTATAATCGGTGCAGTTTTTTCCGGAATAATCGGAGTAGGATTTTATCCTATTTTCGGAAGCAGAGTCTGGTGCCGGTTCGGCTGTCCTATGGCTGCAATACTTGGAACACTTCAAAAGAAATTTTCACGATTCAGAATTACAACAAACGGCGATCAATGTATTTCATGCGGCAATTGTTCAACTTACTGCGAAATGGGAATAGATGTAAGATGGTATGCACAGCGGGGACAGAATATAATCCGTTCATCTTGTGTAGGCTGCGGAGTTTGTGCGGCTGTTTGTCCGAGAGGAGTATTGAAGCTTGAAAATCTTCCGATGGCTGGAAGATATAATGAAGTAACAGGTTAGTTTTCAACCTTATTTTTGTTTACTGCTTGGTCTCGAAATACTAATTGGTTTTCCCTTAACAGCAGCAATTGCATATAATATTCCAATTAATATAAATCCTAATGAAATAAGGGGAGTTAAAATTGATTTGTAATTATTAATTGATAAAAATAAACCGATTGCTCCTCCTAAAATGCATACGACAGAAAAAAAGTAAGCAATTAATCTTTCGAAAAATTTTAGTTTCCTATCTTTAATCATGTTAAAAAATTTGTTTTTATAAAAACATAATTTATTATTTCCTTATAAGCAATAGTTTTGTTTTAGATAGAATATTTCCTTTCAAATTTATTTTCAAAAAAAATTAAAATTGCCTTTCTATAAAATCTTTTATTAAATTTCATTTCCAGTGTTCTAGAACTAAAGCTTGTATGCACAACAATTGGCTGGCACGGACCATTCCGTGACAGGAATGAGATGATATTTATAAAGAGATATCCATTCATGGAATGGACTCCCATAGGGACAAGCAATGACTGACAAGTATATTTATTTCTGTTACAAAACACTAACAGTGAATAAAATTATTTTTATAAAATTTATAAAGGGTTAGGGGTAAATAGATATGAAAAAATTACAACTATTTGATGTACCCGAGATATCTTCAATTCAAGAAATGCTGATAAAATCCGCATCAACTTATAAAAATAAGTTAGCCTTAGAAGATTTGGTAAATAATCCAATTCCTAAAGTAACTTATAATCAGCTTTTGGAAAATGTTTTGAAGTTCGGGAATGCGTTAAAAAAACTTGATTTGAAAGAGCGAACCCATATTGCCGTTATTGGTGAAAATAGAGTTCAATGGGGAATTACTTATTTAGCCGCAATGATGTTTAATTATGTTATAGTACCAATAGATAAAAATCTCCATACCAATGAAGTACTTAATATTATTCATGAATCTGATGCGGAATTAATAGTTTTTTCCGAAACATTCGCTCAAATGTTCTTAGAAAAAAGACATGCCTTAAAGAAAATGAAATATTATATCTCAATGGATCTTGAAACCGAAAAAGACGGATTTTTTTCGATGAAGGAATTAATTAATAATTCCTCTGTTGTTGGTGCTGATGAACTGCCGAAAATTAATCCATCCGATTTGGCAGAAATAATTTTTACGTCGGGTTCGCTGGGCAGGGCAAAAGGTGTTATGCTTTCTCAGGCAAATTTAGCTTCGAATTTAAAAGCTATGACAAGTATGATTCGTATAACTTCGGAAGATAGATTCCTTTCGGTTCTACCTATCCATCATACTTATGAATGTACCTGCGGTTTTATGTGTCCTCTTTTTATGGGTTCTACAGTTCATTATGCGAGATCGTTAAAAACTATTGTGGATGATCTTCAAAGAGTTAAAGCAACTATTTTTTTAGGAGTACCTCTCCTTTTCGAAAAGATGTTTAAGGCAATTTATAAATCAATTAATGAAGACAAAGTAAAATCAAAAGTAGTTCCGCCGTTGATTAAAGCAACTAACTTAATGGAAAAAGCCGGCTGGAAAAGTCTTAAGAAAAAAATATTTAAAGAGCTTCATGAAAAATTTGGCGGGGCAATTCGAATATTTATAGCAGGCGGGGCAGCACCCGATCCCAAAGTTGCAAAGGGTTTAAGAGAATTCGGGTTTAATTTTGTACAGGGTTACGGACTGACAGAGACTTCACCAATTGTTGCTCTTAATCAGTTGAATAATTTTAAAGATAATGCAGCCGGAATTCCTTTACCGGGAGTTGAAGTTAAAATAAATAGTCCGTCTTCGGATGGTGTGGGAGAAATTTTTGTAAAAGGTCCTAACGTAATGCTTGGTTATTATAATAATGAAAAAATGACCAGCGAAACTTTTGAAAATGGGTGGTTTAAAACAGGTGATTTAGGCTTTTTTGATTCTGATGGATTTTTACACATAAATGGAAGGAAAAAGAATGTTATCATTGCTAAAAATGGTGAAAATGTTTTCCCGGAGGAACTGGAAGATTTACTAAACAGAAGTCCGTATATTCTTGAATCTTTCGTTTATGGTCAGCAGGATGAAAAACATGATGAAGTAATTGCCGCACAAATTGTTACGGACGCAGAAGCTTTTATTGAATATTCCGAACTTAATAACATAAAAATAACAGATGAATTAATTCAGAGTACAATTAAAGAATTTGTAAATGGAATAAATAAAGAACTTCCTTTATATAAACAAATAAAGAAGTATAACATTCGTGATAAAGAGTTTGAAAAGACTACCACACAAAAAATCAAAAGACATTTAATAAAAACTCAGGATGTTGTGGAAGAATCGGACGAATAAAATTTATTAACTGAAGTTACGCAATCCTTTTATATAACTCTTTCAGAGTAATAAAAGAGCCTTTTGCCTGATTAAGTCGGGACGTTGTCCCGACCTTTTATATCTGACGCTTTCAGCGTCATTTTTGAAGATTAAAGTCCCTGAAAGGGACAGATACTATAGCCGAGGACAACGTCCTCGGGAATAATTTTAAATATAATTTTCGAACCCTGATGGGGTTCAATAAGGTTCGTAACATAATTTCAGTAATTAATATATTTTGTTCCTGTATTACTTCTTATTCTTTCGAAACTTTTTAAAAAGGAATACAAATAAAAGAATAATAAGTACGGCTATCGTTAACAAAATAATATGATGATTTACGGTTTCTAATACAATTGACCAATTATCTCCGAAGAAATATCCGACAGAAAGAAATGTAGCTGTCCACAATAGTCCTCCTGTATAAGCGAAAAGTGCAAATTCCCAAATTTGTAATTCTGAAGTTCCGGCTATGATTGCAATAACATGTCTAATCCCGGGAATAAAATAACCAAACAGTAATGCCCATCTTCCGATTTTTTCAAACCAGTTATGTGCTTTTTGAAGTCTTTCTTCTGTAATGTGAATATAGTGACCATATTTCTTTAATAAATGATGACCGAATGTACTCCCTATTGCATAGCTGACTGATATTCCGGTTATACTCCCTAAGTATGCAGACAAAAATGTCGGTATCCAGTGTAAAGTTCCCTTATAAATTAAAAATCCGGATAAAGTTAATAAGGTTTCATCTGGTACCGGAAGACCTATAATTCCCAGCACAAGCAAAGAAAAAATTCCCAAGTATCCATAATGAGAAATCCAGATTAATAAAGTGTCCATAAAGAATTATATTGCTAATTATATTTTATACTGAAAAGTTAAGTCATACAAAGATAGAAAAAATTCATTTTGTTTAAATATCCGTTCAGTTTTATTTTGTTAAACAACATCAAAAATTACTTTTATTTTTACTTTTTTAGTAAGCATAGCTTTTTTATATTTCGAACCGGTAAAGTAAAAATTTAATAATCTTTGAATTTGGGAATTTTATGAAAAGCATTAAAATTATTTTAATAATATTAGTTGTAATTGGATTATCCGCATGTCAAAAAAAAGAAAAGCCCAAGACACCAGCTGCTAATTTACCTTCAGGTACGCATGCGGTAAAGGTTTTAGATTTTATTAATGTTCCGAATTATACCTATTTAAAAGTCTCTCAAAATGGAAAAGAATACTGGCTTGCCGCTCCTACCACTACAGTTGAAAAAGGAGAAACGGTATATTACTCAGAAGGGATGGAAATGAAGAATTTTCATAGCCAGACAATAAATAAAACTTTCGATTCCATTTACTTTGTTCAAGGAATCTCAACATCACCGCAAAAAGAAGCTGTGGCAGAGGCTCATCAACAGACCTATAATAACGCTAAAGAACAAATATCTATTAAGCCTTTAAAAGATGGAAAGACTGTAGCTCAGATTTTTTCAAACAAATCAGCTCTTGCAGGAAAAGCAGTAAAAATCCGTGGTAAAGTTACAAAGTACAATCCCAATATAATGGGCCGTAACTGGATTCATATTCAAGATGGAACTGAATCGGGTAAGAATTATGATTTACTCGTTACCAGTAATGATGAAGCCGCAGTCGGCCAAACTGTTATAGTTCAAGGTAAAGTAGCAATTGATAAAGATTTTGGTGCAGGATATACTTATCCGGTAATGATTGAGAATGCGAAAGTGCAGAAAGAAACAAAATAGTTCTCGCATAAGATAAAATCTTTTTATATTTTATAATCATTAAATAAAATTAAAATTATTTAGATAAAGCAGCTAAGATTTTATTAACTTTTAGCAAGTAATTGACAATTTGAACATTAATAAGTACTTTGATACGCCAAAATTCCTGATTATTGCCGAATAATTTTTTTTGATTTAAATTTGCTTTGGTTATTGACTTTAAATGAGTTTTTTAAGACGTTAAAGCTACAATTTCGAATAAATAGGGTGAAAGCAAAATTTTGAAGCTGGAGAAGAAAAGTTTGATAAAAATTTACAATCTTCAATGAGGCTATTTTCAAATCAATAAATCACATATTACCACCAATTTTTACCGCAATGTTTTCAGAAGAAAGGAAA
>Ga0102950_1000577_pt1 | contig 10637 bp, 4 predicted proteins | sample SalPon2A_B_D2_MG_FD_78505 | JGI IMG/M metagenome (GOLD analysis project Ga0102950, IMG submission 78505) | Soil microbial communities from South San Francisco under conditions of wetland restoration - Salt Pond MetaG R2A_B_D2_MG | ecosystem: Environmental > Terrestrial > Soil > Wetlands | place...
ATCATTTCCGGATCGCCCGGCGCATACCGGGCCACGCACCCGAACCGTGATACGACCGTGTCGAAACCAGCACACAGGCTCCCGAGCCGCGCCCTCTCGCTGCTGTCTGCTGCCTGGCTGACCGCCTGCGCGGCCACGACCGCGCAGAGCGCGCCCGAGCCGGCGCACGCCGCGCCTCAGCCGTCTTCCGCACGAGCGACCGCCGCTGCACCGGCCACGCAGCAGGGCAAGCAGCCATTCGCCAGCCTGCTGGACGCCCTGCGCGCTTCGTCGGTCCTGTCCGGTCGCTCGGGTCCCGCCAGCGTCAACTGGATCGACGACGGCGACCGGTTCTCCTACAGCGTGCGCAACCCGCAGACCCGCCGGGAGGAAGTGCGCATCTACGAACCGGCGACGGGCACCGATTCGCTGCTCTTCGACCCCAAGAACCTGACGCTGCCGGGCACCGGGCAGCCGCTGGAGTACCGCGCCTTCCAGTGGGCGCACGACTCGCGGCACCTGCTGTTCCAGACGGACTTCCGGCCCATCTATCGCCGCTCGGGCATCGCCGACTACTACCTGTACTCGCTGGCCGATCATTCGCTGCAACTGGCCGCGAAGGACGCGCGCACGGCGGAGCTGTCGCCGGACGGCAGGCTGGTGGGCTACGAGCGCGGCGGCGACATGTTCGTCTACGACCTGGCGGCGAAGAAGGAAACGCAGCTCACCACGGGCGCCACGGACAGCGTGTTCAACGGCGTCTACGACTGGGTGTACGAGGAGGAGTTCGGCGAGGCGCAGGCGTGGAAGTGGTCGCCGGACAGCCGGCGCATCGCGTTCTGGCAGACGGACGAGAGCGCCGTGCCCATCGTGCAGCTCACCGACTGGGCCGGCACGCACCCGGAGTGGGAGAAGATCCCCATCCCGAACGCGGGTGACCCGAATCCGGCGGTGCGCATCGGCGTGGCGAACGTGAACGGCGGCGGCATCACGTGGCTGGACACGGGCCTGAAAGGCGACTTCTACATCCCGCGCATCTACTGGACGAGCGACCCGGACACCCTGGCCGTGGTCACGCTCGACCGCCTCCAGAACCACGTGCGCCTGTTCTTCTTCGACGTGAAGACGGGCGCGCGCCGGCAGGTGTTCGAGGAGACCTCGGACACCTGGATCGACGTGTACGACTTCTACGCCGGCATCGACGACTTCTTCTACTTCCCGCAGCACAGCCGCGAGTTCTTCTGGGTCTCCGACCGCACCGGCCACCAGCACCTGTACCGCTACGGCTACGACGGCACGCTGAAGAACCAGGTGACCCACGGCAACTACACCGTCACGCGCGTCGAGGCCATCGACCCCGCGCACCGGACCGTCTACTACACATCCACGGAGGCGTCGCCGCTCCAGCGCCAGCTCTACGCCATCGACTTCGACGGCACGCACCAGCGCCGCCTGTCACAGGCCCCCGGCCACCACCGCTTCGACATGGGCCCCAACGGCAGGTACTACATTGACCGCTACTCCAGCACGGAACACCCGCAGCGCGTAGAGCTGTGGAGCACCGCGAAAGGCAGGTTGGCCACGCTGGAAGACAACCAGCAGACCACCGACTGGCTGAAGACCCACCTGTACAGCCCCACGGAGATCTTTCAGTTCACGACGTCGGACAGCGTCACCCTCGACGCGTCCATGATCCGGCCGCCGGACTTCGACCCGTCGAAGACGTACCCGGTCGTCATGTCCATCTACGGCGGGCCCGGCTCCCAACAGGTCTACGACGCGTTCGCAGCCAACGGCTTCGACCAGTACCTGGCCCAGCAGGGCTTCATCGTCGTGGGCCTCAACAACCGCGGCGCCAACAACTACAGCCGCGACTTCATGAAGGTGGTCTACGGACACCTGGGCCGCTGGGAGAGCCACGACTTCGTCGAACTCGCCCGCTACCTCGCCGCCAAACCGTGGGTCGACGCCGACCACATGGCCATCATGGGCACCAGCTACGGCGGCTACTCCACCGTCTACACCATGCTGCGCCACCCCGGCGTGTTCCGCCTCGGCATGGCCAACTCGCCCGTCACCGACTGGCGCCTCTACGACAGCATCTACACCGAACGCTACATGGGCATGCCCCAGTCCAACCCCGACGGCTACAAGGAGAGCGCCGCCACGCCCCTCGCCGACAACCTCCAGGGACACCTGCTGCTCGTGCACTCGGGCATGGACGACAACGTGCACCCCCGCAACACCATGCAGCTGCTCACCGCCCTCGCCACCGCCGGCAAGGACGCGGAGGTCCGATTCTACCCGCCCGGCGCCCACGGGGCGGTGTTCAACAGCGCCAGTTACATCCTGCTCCTGCGCGTTTACGAGAACGAGCTGTGCCGGTACCTCGAGCCCGCCTGCGCGGTGGGGCTCCTGAACAAGTGAGGGCGGCCGCTCCCTTCCGGTGCCCGGCACGCTCCACCCGCGCGGGCCGGATGGTCTGCGCGGGTGAGGCCCGGAAAGCGACCACTCGGTCGGCGTCCAGCGCCGAGTGGTCGAACATCGGCGCCCACGCCCGCTGAGCGACCACTCGGGCGTACGAGGGACGATCGATTGGTCGATTGTCGGGCATAGAAGCCGGTTCGCGACCGGTGGGGCAGATTCCGGCGCCGAGTGGTCACTTGTCGGCGCCGTTTCTGCGTGCCGCCGTACCGGCCCGCCCTTCGTGCCCACCGCCCCAGCGCGCGTCGCGGCGCCGCCGCGGCTTACGGGTCGTATCGCGTGACATCGCGGGGACCGGCGTCGCGCGGGTTCGCGACCCTGTACGCGCGGCGGTCCCAGCCACATATTGGGGCGTTGAGTCCCCGACCCCGTTCCCCCGGGGGCTCGGTGCCCCGCCGTGGCGTTCCCCGTCGCGGCATTGGCCACGAACCACACAAGCGAGTGGGACGCAACAAGAGGCCCGGCAAACGGGAGGGTCCGGCCATGATCGCCTGTCCGAACTGCGCTTCCGAAAACGCCGACGGTTCCCGGTTCTGCAGCACGTGCGGGACGGCGTTGGGAGCGCCGCGACCCGTGGAGGGCGAACGGAAGTTCGCCACGGTGTTGTTCGCCGACGTGGTGCGATCCACGGCACTGGCGGAGCAGATGGACCCGGAGGACTGGGCCGCGGTCATGAACGGCGCGTTCGCGTTCATGAACGGGGCGGTGAGCCGATTCGGGGGCACCGTCGCGCGGCTCATGGGTGACGCGGTGCTCGCGTTCTTCGGCGCGCCGGTCGCCCACGAGGACGATGCGGAGCGCGCCGTGCGTGCAGGGCTGGCCATGATGGAGTCGGCGGCAGAGTACGCCGCCACGATCAGGGCGCGCCACGGGGTGGACTTCGGCCTGCGCGTAGGCATCAACACGGGCACCACGGTGGTGGCCTTCATGGGCGACGAGGTGAAGGCCGAGTACACGGCCATGGGGGACACGGCCAACGTGGCCGCGCGCCTGCAGTCGGTGGCGCAGGCGGGCACCGTTCTGATCAGCGGCGACACATACCGGCTGGTGCGCGGGCTGTTCGACGTGGAAGACCATGGGTCCGTGGAACTGAAGGGCAAACAGGAGCCGGTGGACACGTACCGGGTGCTGTCGGTGAAGGCGCAGCCGGCCTCGCGACGCGGGCTGGAAGGGCTGGTATCGCCGCTGGTGGGCCGCGGCGCGGAGCTGAATCGACTGCGGGCGGCGATGCGGGCGCTGTCCGAGGGAGCCGGGTCGGTGGTGGCGGTGGTGGGCGAGGCGGGCATTGGCAAGTCCCGCCTGCTGGCGGAGCTGCGGGCCGAAGCGGCGGAAGCCGGCATGGCCTGGTACGAAGGCAAGGCCATCTCCTACGGGCAGGCGCTCGCGTACCATCCGTGGTGGCAGCTGGGCCGCGAGATGCTGGGCGCGGAGGAGACGGACACGCCCGCCGACGTGAGGCAGCGGCTGTCCGCGTTCACCGAGCGTCTGTCGCTGCCGGTGGAGCACCTGCCGCTGCTCCAGATGCTCATGGCCGTGGAGACGGAGATGGCGCGGGGAGCGCTGGCGGACCTGGACGGCGACACGCTGGTGCGGCAGATCGCCAATGCCATCATCGCGGCGCTGCGCGGAGCGATCCACGAAGGCGGCGCGCCCAGGCCGCACGTGCTGGTGTTCGACGACCTCCACTGGGCGGATGGCGCGTCCCTGGAGCTACTCACGCAGGTGGCCAGCATCGCCATGAGCGAGCCGTTGCTGCTGGCGTGCGTGCTGCGCCCGGACCGGAACGCGCCGAGCTGGTCGCTGCTCGACCGGCTGAAGGGCAGCCTGAGCTCGGCCTATGTGCAGATCGACCTGGAGCCCCTGGACAGCGCGCGGGCCGGCGAGTTGCTTCGCAACCTCCTGCGCATCGAGGACCTGCCGGAGTCCGTGCGCGCTCTGATCCTGAAGCGATCGGAAGGCAACCCGTTCTTCCTGGAGGAAGTGCTGCGCTCCCTGATCGATTCGGGCCACGTGGTGCGGGACAACGGACACTGGCGTGCCAACCGCGAGATCGTCCAGATCACCATTCCGGAAACGCTGGCGGGCGTCCTGAGCGGCCGCATCGACCGGCTGCCGGAGCCCACCAAACGCGTCGCGCAGACGGCGTCCGTGCTGGGCCGCACCTTCGCCTACCGCGCCCTGGCATCCGTCTGCCGCGCCGCGCCGCCCGCCGAGCGCATCGAGAACGTGGATTCGCACCTGGGCACGCTGACGTACGAAGAACTGGTACGGGAACGCGCCCGGCAACCGGAGCGGGAGTACACGTTCAAGCACGCGCTGACGCAGGAAGCGGCTTACGGGCTGCTGCTGAAGAAGCGCCGGCGCGAGCTGCACGTGCGGGCGGGCAACGTGCTGGAAGAGCTGTATCCCGAGCGGGTCGAGGAGCTGGCGCCCGTGCTCGCGCACCATTTCGCCGAGGGCGGCGACGCGCAGCGCACGGCCACGTATTCCATGCGCGCCGCAGACCGCGCACTGCGGTTGTTCGCCCTGCGGGAAGGCCTGGACCACTACGAACAGGCCTACCAGGCGCTGAACGGCATGGCCGACCCGCCGGCGGAGCAGTTGTGCGACGCGATCCTGGGCTGGACGTGGGTGAAGTACAAGCTGCACGAGTACGACGCCGTCATCGACCGCCTGCGTCAGTCCGAATCCATCGCCCGGGCCCGGCAGGACAAGCTGCGACTCGCCCGCACGCTGTCCTGGATCGGCACGCTGCACGTGCTGCAGGGCTTCCCGTCGCGCGGCGCCGACGCGCTGGTGGAGAGCAACGCACTGGCCGGCGAGTTGGGCGATGAGCACCTGATCATCCTGCCGTTCTTCATGACCACCGAGTTCCTGATGGACAAGCAGCCCCGCAAGGCAGCGCAGCAGTTGGCGGAGATCATCGACATGGCGCGCCGGCACAACCTGCCGGAGATCGAAGGCCACGCGCTGGCGTCCAAGGCGGTGGCGCACGCGCGCCTGGGCGAGTTCGACGAGGCGGACGAGTACATCCGCCAGGCGCTGGAGGCGGCGCCCAGCGGCGGGCACAAGGTGAAGGAAGCGGACGTGCACATCGGCGTGGGCCTCGCCTACGTCACGATGGGCGAAACGGCGAAAGGCCTGGAACACACCCGCATCGGCCTGGAGATGTCCGAGCGAATGAACGCCCTGGAATGCGTGTGCGCCGCCGCGTACGGGCTGGGCCTCAGCAAGCTGGAGCAGAAGGAGATGAACGACGCGCTGACGCACTTCGCCCGGTCGCTGAAGCTGGCGGATGACACGGGGTGGCGGGGCTACGTGAACCGGATCCAGACCGGCGTCGCGCGCGCCGAGTTCGCCAACGGCGACCACGCGGCGGTGGCGGCGCTCGAGCGGACCCGGCAGAACGCCGAGAAGGACAACGACCACTTCACCGCCTCCATAGCCGACCTGGACCTCGCTGCCGATTACGCGGAGTTGGGCGACACGGCGCGGGCGCGCGAGAGCCTGGACCGGGCCCTCGCGTTCTTCCGCGCAGGCGAGATGAAGGTCTACGTCGCCCGCGCCCTCGAGATCGCTGCCCGCCTGGCAGACACGCAGCAGCGTCCGGAAGATGCACGTGCCGCCCGGGCAGAAGCCACGGCGTTGCGTGCCAGCTTCCGCAAGCGTGAACCCGCCCGCCCGACGACCTGAACCATGGACAAGCCCATCATCTTCGCCGTGGACGACGAGCCTGCGGTGCTGAGCGCCATCGCCCGCGACCTTCGAAAGGAGTACGGCGCCGACTACCGGATCCTGCGAGCCACGTCGGGGACCTCCGCACTCGACATGCTGCATGAGTTGAAGCTGAAGGAAGACCCGCTGGCCCTGTTCGTCGTGGACCAGCGCATGCCCGGCATGACCGGCGTGGAGTTCCTGCACGAAGCGCTGGCCCTGTACCCCGACGCGCGCCGGGTGCTGCTCACGGCGTACGCGGACACGGACGCGGCCATTCGCGCCATCAACGAGATCCGGCTGGACCACTACCTGATGAAGCCGTGGGACCCGCCGGAGGAACACCTGTACCCGGTCCTGACGGACCTGCTGGATGCCTGGCGGGCGCGCTTCCGGCCACCGTTCGAAGGCGTGCGCGTCGTGGGCCATCGCTGGTCCGCCGATGCGCATCGCATCAAGGACTTCCTGGCCCGCAACCTGACACCGTACGAATGGCTGGACGTGGAAGAGCATCCCGAGGCGGCGCAGGTGCTGGAGCTGGTGGGCACGAAGGACCCCGCGGCGCTGCCCATCGTCGTCTTCCCGGACGGAGGCCACCTGTCCAGACCCGACAACAGCGCGGTGGCGGAACGGATCGGCATGCGCACGCAGGCGACGGCCGAATCCTACGACCTCGTCGTCGTGGGCGCCGGGCCCGCGGGGCTGGCCGCCGGGGTGTACGGCGCGTCCGAAGGCCTGCGCACGCTGCTCATCGAGCGGGAGGCGCCCGGGGGGCAGGCGGGTCAGAGCTCGCGCATTGAGAACTACCTGGGCTTTCCGGTGGGGCTGAGCGGCGGCGATCTGACGAGGCGGGCCGTCGCCCAGGCCAGGCGCTTCGGTGCCGAGATCCTGACGCCCGCCGAGGCCGTGGCGCTCGAGCTCCGCGAAGGCTACCCCGTCGTCTCGCTGCCGGACGGAACCAGCGTGACCGGCCGGGCCCTGCTCATCGCCACCGGCGTGGCCTACCGCATGCTCGATGTGCCGGGCGCCAGCCGGCTGGCCGGCGCCGGCGTCTACTACGGCGCCGCCATCACGGAAGCCATGGCCGCGGACGGTGAGGACGTGTTCGTCGTCGGCGGCGGCAACAGCGCCGGCCAGGGCGCCATGTACCTGTCCCGCTTCGCACGCTCCGTCACCATCCTGGTGCGCGGCGACTCCCTCGCGAAGAGCATGTCCCAGTACCTGATCGCGCAGATCGACGAGACGCCCAACATCTCCGTGCGCGCCGGCTCGCAGGTGGTCGAGGTGCAGGGCGACGACCGCCTGGAGCGCCTCGTCGTGGGTGGCGCGTCGGGCCGGGAAACGCTGCCCGCCAGCGCCGTCTTCGTCTTCATCGGCGCCGCACCCCGCACGGAATGGCTCGGCGGCCTGGTGGCGCGCGACCCCCGCGGCTTCATCCTCGCCGGCGCCCATCTCACGCGCGACGGCGCCCGGCCCGCCGGCTGGAGCACGGCGCGTGACCCGCTGTGGCTCGAGACCAGCGCGCCGGGCATCTTCGTGGCGGGCGATGTCCGCCATCGCTCCGTGAAACGCGTGGCGTCTGCCGTCGGCGAGGGCGCCATGGCCGTGCAGTTCGTGCACCAGCACCTGAGCGGGCCCGTGCTCGCACCCCGCAAGGCCGTGGCCGCCAGCTCATGAGCGCCGAAGACGCAAGCCGGACCGGCCGTACGGGCCCGACCAGCAACAAGGCCTTCCTGCGGCGACTCCCCCTGTTCGCGAACCTGCCGGAGCCGGACCTGGACCGCCTGTGCCACATGGCCGAACGCAGGACCGTGCCCGCCGGCCACGTCGTCATGGAACAGGACACGCCCGGCGACGGACTCTACATCGTCATACGCGGCAAGCTGGAAGTCACCCGCGAGGACGGCGGCCGCGACGTCGTCCTGGCGACCCGCGGCACCGGCGAGTTCCTGGGCGAGATGTCCCTGCTGGAGCAGGCGCCGCGCTCCGCCACCGTACGTGCAGTGGACGAGAGCGAGCTGCTGATCCTGCAGCCGTCCGCCTTCCATGCCCTGCTGGCCGCCAGCCCCGACGCCGCGGCAAGCATCCTGCGCACCATGGCCAGCCGGCTCCGCAGCACCGAGTCGTCCCTCATGGAACAGGAGAAGCTCGCCTCCCTCGGCACCCTGGCCGCCGGCCTCGCCCACGAGCTCAACAACCCCGCGGCCGCCATTCAGCGCGCCGTGTCACAGATGGGTGAAGCCCTCGAAAGCTGGCAACGCGCCACCGCCCGACTCGGCGTGCTGCACCTGGACGACCGACAGGGCGCCACCCTCCAGCGGCTCGAGACGGCAATCTCGGACCCAGGACCCGCCAGCACCGACGCCCTGGCCTGCAGCCTGGAAGAAGACCGCCTCGGCGACTGGCTCGAAACACACCGCGTGGAGCGGGGCTGGGAGATCGCCACGCCCCTCGTCGCTTACGGCTGGGGCGTCGAGCGGGTCGGCATTCTCGCCGACACGTTTCAGGACGACCAGCTCCCCGTCGTCCTCCACTGGCTCGCCGCCGGTCTCGCCGCCCGCGCCCTGCGCGACGAGATCGACACCAGCGCCCGCCAGATCTCCGCCATCGTCAAGGCCGTGAAAAGCTACGCGTTCCTCGACCAGGCACCCGTCCAGGATGTCGACGTGCGCGAGACCCTCGAGACCACGCTCGTCATCCTCAAACACCGCCTCAAGGAAGGCGTCGACGTCCGCCGCAACTTCGCGCCCGACCTGCCCCGCATCGAGGCCTACGGCAGCGAGCTCAGCCAGGTCTGGACCAACCTCATCGGCAACGCCATCGACGCCATGGACGGCCACGGCACCCTCACCCTGCGCGCACGCAGCGCCGGCGACCTCGTCGTCGTCGTCGTCATCGACGACGGCCCCGGCATTCCACCCGACATCCAGTCCCGCATCTTCGATCCCTTCTACACCACCAAGGGACCCGGCACCGGCACCGGCCTCGGCCTCCACATCGCTTACAACATCGTCGCCAACCGGCACGGCGGCCGCATCACCGTCGAGTCCGAGCCGGGACGCACCGCCTTCACCGTGGCCCTGCCGCGGCGCTTGAACCGCACCGACGCAGCGGGTCTGTCGGCGTCCGGGTGAATGCGGGCCGCCACGTCCGTCCGGCACACGATCTTCATCCGTCATGATGCCGATAATAGTCTCTTTACCCGCCCACAATAGTGCTGGGCGCGGCCGCGACGGGCGATCCGGGGCACGGCGGCCACCCGGTGTCGCGGCCGGGGTTCGCGGGGTCCGCGAGGTCCGCGGCGTCCGCCGCAGGGTGAGGGGGCGCGTGGCGCGCGGGAAGCTACGGTTGGAGCCGCAGCCGTTCCCATGCGCCGCCGTCCGGTGCGCGCTGGAAGGCGAAGCGGTCGTGGAGGCGGTTGATGCGGCCCTGCCAGAACTCGATGTGGTCGGGGACGAGGCGGTAGCCGCCCCAGAAGGGGGGCAGGGGCACGTCCTGGCCCCGGAAGCGTTCGTGCTGCTCGTGGAAGCGTTGGTCGAGGGCTTGGCGGTCCTGGATGGGTGCGCTCTGCGTGGACGCCCAGGCGGCGATGCGGCTGCCGCGGGACCGGGTGCGGAAGTAGCCGGCGGAGGATTGCTGGCTGGTGCGTTCGACGCGGCCCTCGACGCGGACCTGGCGTTGGTGGACGGGCCAGTGGAAGACGAGTGCGGCGCGGGGGTTGTGGTCGAGCTCGCGGGCCTTGCGGCTGTCGTAGTTGGTGTAGAAGACGAAGCCATCGGGGCCGAAGGCCTTGAGGAGGACCATGCGAGCGGAGGGTGCGCCGTCGGGGGTGGCGGTGGCGAGGGTCATGGCCTCGGGCAGGAGCATGCCGGAGGCGCCGGCGTCGCCGAACCAGCGTCCGAAGAGGGCGATGGGGTCGGTGCCGGCATCGGCTTCGGAGAGTCCCAGGGCCACGCTGCGGCCGAGCGTCAGGAGTGCGCGCAGGAACGAGGTGATACGCATATCTGTGGTCTCCGGTCGAGCTCGTCCGGTTGCGTCGTTGTGCTGAACCGTCCGGTCCGGCGCTTGCGTGGCTCGCGGCGCAGCCGGAGTCCCCGGTTCCGGGGAACGCGCGGATCGGCGGCATAGTTTCGCGAACCGGCGGCCGTGGCACAACCGGGAGTCGTGATTCCCCATCACCCTGAAGCAGAGAGGACGGTACCCATGCGAGCCGTAGGAGTGCTGTGTCTCGCCGTTGCGGCGGCGACTGGTGCGTGGCGTGCGCCGGCGGCGCCGGCGTGTTGCGCGGGCGGTTGGCAGGCGCGGGCGGACGAGGCGTCGGCGAACACGGACGCCATCGTTTGGGACACGTCGGGCGACGGCATCCACGTGCAGATGGGCGGACTGCACGCCATCTTCTGGCGGCCCGGCGACGCCGAGCGTGGGCAGTACGAGGTGTCTGCGCAGTTCACGCAGAACGG
>Ga0102950_1000578_pt1 | contig 10625 bp, 10 predicted proteins | sample SalPon2A_B_D2_MG_FD_78505 | JGI IMG/M metagenome (GOLD analysis project Ga0102950, IMG submission 78505) | Soil microbial communities from South San Francisco under conditions of wetland restoration - Salt Pond MetaG R2A_B_D2_MG | ecosystem: Environmental > Terrestrial > Soil > Wetlands | place...
AAAGAACAGCAGATGATTGGATTCGATATTGCACTTAAGGAATTATCAACTAATTCCGGTGCATTGTTAAATGAAGGAACCAGGATAAATATTAGCACAAGAAATAAAATTAATCTTTCCGGACAAGATTTAACAGTATTTTTCGGTATGGATAAAAGTGAAGGCAGTAATTATGAGAATGAGACTGCTAATTACAGTGTATTCGGAAAGGGTCAGAAAGCAAACTGGCAGATAACATCCAAATCATTTAAACTCACAATAACTAAGGTGGAATATTTAAAAGGTAAACTGAGAATTACCGGGGAGTTCAACGGTTCATTTAGTTCTACAATTTCTCCTAAAGGGAAAGTTGCAGAAATTAAAAATGGTATGTTTACAGTAATAATTTAATGTCTTTTTAAAACTCTAATTTATTATAATATTTATTTAATATTGTATTAATCGTTTCCTAGATTAGTAATGTCGCAATTAAGCGGGGACTTTCTAATGAAAAAAATTATACTAGTTTTATTCATCTTTTATTCTTCACTATTTGCTCAGGTTAAATTCGATGCAAATTTTGAAAGCGGAAATATGAATTCTGTAAGCACTTCCGATTCTGTTAATTATACAGTTAGTACGAAAAGTGATATCGGCGGCAGATGGTTTTATTTTAGAATTACCGGTGCTAAAGATAAATTCATTAGAGTTAATATTGTGGATGATAAAACTTACAGTATAAATGATGTAAAAAGGGCGATGTACTCTTATGATAATAAGAATTTTACAAGGTTCACAGCAGCAGAAAGTCCCAATGAAGGTACATTTCAAACCACTTTTAGTCAGGATACTGTTTACGTTGCATATTATACTCCATATACATTTAGTTATTTACAGGAAAGAATAAATGAATGGAGCCAAAGTGAATATGTTTCAGTTGATACATTAGGTCTTACTAACCATAACCTGCCTATACAGGAAATTATTTTAACCGATAAATCTGTTCCAAACGATAATAAATATCAGGTTTGGATTCATGCAAGAACTCATCCCGGGGAAACACCAGCTTCATGGCATTTTGACGGAATTGTACAAACATTGCTTAAGAATGATGATGTTATTGAGTATTACAGAAAAAATATTGTCTTCCATTTAATCCCTTTTACAAATCCTGACGGAGTTTATTACGGAAGATCCCGTACAAATTATGATGGAGTAGATGTAGAGTCAAATTGGAACGAAACTGATGCTAATACTTCAACCGAAGTTAAGATTCTAAAAAAACGAATGGCAGAACTAAATAACGAAAAGCCCTTTTCTGTTTTCTTAAATTTACATTCGCAGGCAAGTACTTTTTGTACCATGTGGATACATACACCAGGTTCAACGTCTGATCTATTCTATCAAAAAGAATTTCAAATGGCTAATCTAAATTCTTCCGATATACCTTATTTTGCTCAAACGGATTATAGCCAATCGAATTTATCTTCGGTTTTCCCGGAAGGATGGCAGTGGAATAACTGGGGAAATAAAATAATGGCGCTTACTTATGAAACTCCTTACGATCAATATTCTGATGGAACCTGGGTTACAAATGATAATCTTTTTGAAATTGGAAGAAGAACCGTTTATGCAATTGCAGAATATCTTCAACTTTCTCAGGCGAAATATTACATCTTAGATAATAAAGATGCTATAATATCCGGAAATTGGGCAAAAGATTCTGCCGGAGTTCAATTTTATGGAAACAACTATCTTCAAATTAATCCCGGAACAGGCAGTGATTCAGTTACATTTAAAACTGCAGCACTGGAATCCGGGAACTATGATGTTTATGCCTGGTGGCCCGCAAATAATAGTTACGCTTATAATACAAAATTTCATATTAATGCAGGAGGCAGCTTTACAGAAATTGAAAAAACACAGCAGATTAACGGCGGGCAGTGGAATTTTCTCAAGCAAGTTTCCTTATCTAACAGCGGAACTATTTCTTTATCAATAAATAATAATGCAAGCGGAATTGTTGCAGCCGATGCATTTAGAATTATTTACAAAGGTCCGGTTTCATCTGTAAAAGAAATAAAAGTACCTAAGGATTTTATTCTCTACCAAAATTTTCCAAATCCATTCAATCCATCAACTACAATTAGGTTTCAATTAAAAAAGAATAATAAAGTTTTGCTGCGGGTAATTGATCCTCTGGGAAAACAGGTAGCGGTTCTTTTAAATAAAGAGATGAAAGCAGGTATGCACGACGTGATATTTAACACTAAGAACTATCCTTCATTAAGCAGCGGAGTTTATTATTTTATATTAACGACAGATAAATCTTCCGAAAGTAAAGGAATGATTCTGCTTAAATGATTATTTGAGCAGATATATTAGAGATATTTATTATAGTAGAAATTATCTTTTTAATTTTAATTAGTACATAAATTTTCCCCATCATTCTTTTTAAAAATCTTTTCTGTAACTTGTTGCTTCATAAAACCGAATACCTTATATTTCAAGCCAATAAATTATCAATTCCTAAAAAAATAAGGTAACTAATGCTGGACGGCTTAGATATTAAAATTCTTAATATTCTGCAAAAAAACGGGAGAACTAAACGAAATGTAATTGCAGAATCAATCGGCTTATCAATTCCCTCTGTAAGCGAAAGACTTCACAAATTAGAGGAGAAAGGAATTGTTGAAGGATATTTTGCCAAAGTGAATAAAAAAGCTTTTGGTTATGATATTATGGCTTATATTCTTGTAACAATGGAATCATCAAAACATTATAAAACTTTTACTACTAAAGTTGAAAAAATTCAGCAAATTATTGAGTGTCATTCTGTGCTGGGAGAAGGTTCACATCTTCTTAAGGCAATTGTAAAAAATACGGAATCTCTTGAGAAACTTCTAAATGAAATCCAATCGTGGCCGGGCGTTGTTTCAACAAAAACGACATTTGTATTGTCGACAATTAAAGAAACGACTGAAATAGAAATTTAACTAACATCTTTAAATAATAAATATGAAGGAATGAATATGGCTAAAGTCAATTCCCCAATTGAGGATATTTTAAAATACATTAAAACGAATGGGATAAAATTTGTGGATTTAAAGTTTATGGATTTTCCCGGTCAATGGCAGCATTTTACGGTTCCTATTACTCAGTTTGATGAAGGTTCGTTCGAAGATGGGTTCGGATTTGACGGTTCTTCAATTCGCGGCTGGAAAGCAATTAATGAAAGTGATATGTTGATTATACCTGATCCTTCTACAATGTTTCTCGATCCTTTTATTGATGTGCCGACTATCAGCTTAATCTGTGATGTTTATGAGCCTGCCACAAAAGAAAAATACACAAGATGTCCGAGAAATATTGCTCAGAAAGCAGCATCTTATTTGGTATCAACCGGAATTGCAGATACGGTTTATTACGGACCGGAAGCAGAATTTTTCATTTTCGATGATGTTCGTTTTGATTCGAAACCGAACGGAAGTTTTTATTTTGTGGATTCCGTTGAAGGTAAATGGAACAGCGGTAAAGATGAAGGTCCAAACCTAGGTTACAAACCAAGGTATAAGGAAGGATATTTCCCTGTACCACCGACAGATGCTTTAATGAATTTGCGGAATGAAATGGTAGTTAATTTAATGAACAGCGGGGTTGAGGTTGAAGCACAGCATCATGAAGTTGCCAGCGGCGGTCAATGCGAAATTGACTTGCGCTTTCAGCCTCTTGTAAAAGCAGCGGATCAACTTTTGTTATTTAAATATATTGTAAAAAATACTGCGAAGAAAAATAACAAGTCCGTTACCTATATGCCAAAGCCGATTTTTGGTGATAACGGGAGCGGCATGCATGTTCATACAAGCCTCTGGAAAAAAGGTAAACCTTTATTTGCAGGTTCCGGTTATGCCGGTTTAAGTGAAATGGGTCTTTATTTTATAGGAGGTTTATTAAAGCACGCACCTTCACTTCTTGCTTTTACAAATCCAACTACCAATTCTTATAAAAGGTTGGTACCCGGATTTGAAGCACCTGTAAATCTTGCTTACTCCCAAAGAAATAGAAGTGCTTCAATAAGAATTCCAATGTACTCTACTAGTCCAAAAGCTAAGCGTGTAGAATTCAGATGTCCCGATCCTTCCAGTAATCCGTATCTGGCATTTTCGGCTATGTTAATGGCAGGGTTAGATGGTGTTATAAATAGAATCGATCCTGGCGATCCATTGGACAAAGATATTTATGATTTATCTCCTGAAGAATTAAAAGATGTTCCTACAACACCAGGCAGCTTAAATGAAGCATTAAAAGCTCTTTCTGATGATCACGAATACCTGCTTAAAGGTGATGTATTTACAACCGACGTTGTAGAAACCTGGATAAAATATAAAACCGATAAGGAAATTAAGCAGATGGCATTACAGCCGCATCCCTATGAATTTACTTTGTATTACGATGTATAGGCAATGATTCGGTGGGCTTAAGGCGAGGCTGTCCCAAAAGTAATATTCAATATTAAAATCAGCGTAAATCAGTAAAAATATGCGTTATCTATGCTACATTTTCTAAAAAAATATTACTTTTTGGGAAGCCTCTTTTTTTATTAATTAGCGTTTTAAAAATTTTACTAGACCTCCATACCGACTGTCCATTTTGAAATTAAATTTTTCAAAGAATGATTTTAAATAGTAATGAGTTGTTACAGTCTTTATTCTTTCAGCAAATAGCCGTTCACTAAAATCTCTAATTAATTTTCCTGCTAAACCTCTTCCTCGATATGGCTTTGAGATTTCTTAAATAAATTGTCTATCTCATTTTTAAAATTTAATTCTAAAATTTTTCTTTTAAATGTCTCTTTAGCCGTTAATTATCCTTTGCTTTCAGAAAAATTTCTGGAAAGTATGTTGAATTTTAAGATTCTTTCATATGGTGCCAACCCTGAGTTAACAGTTGATATTATTGAACTGAAGTAATCCATTAATTTATTTTGAGACTCTGCTTTTTTAACAAAATTATCTTCATAGCCCGGACAGGAACAATAAGCAGCGTATCGTATGGTTTCATATCACCAACCAGAAAAGCTCTTTTCAACCCGGGAATATCTTCAAATTTTTTTTCTATATAAGCAGGAGCAATCGTCTGACCCTTAATATTTTTATAAATATCTTTATAACTTATTAAAGAAAGAATTTGATCAAGTTGAATAATGCCTTCCTCATTTTGAGGAGATAAAGTACCGGTAAAAAATATTTCAAATTGTAAACTGAGTTTATTGTCCATATAATTTCAAAATTTATTTTGTAAAAATAAGAAAAGGGGAGGAGGCATTGAAGGCTATTTTATTGTATGAATTATTAAAAAGATATTTTTTCTAATATCAACTTATCCAGCTTTTCCAAACTTCCGGTTGATATCCGACGGAAACTAATTTTCCGTTTCTTACAATTGGTGTTTTAAAAAGAAGGGGTTTTCCTAATAATTCATCTTCAATATTAAAAACCATAAATTTTAAATTCCTTTTTGAATATTCTTTGCCTTCCGTATCAATTAATTGTTCTATTGGAATTGCTTGCTTTATGTTATTCAATTCACCTTTGGAAACAGATGATTCATTTAGATCTTTAAAATGAAATTGTATTCGTCTTTCCTTAAAAAATCTAATCGCTTTTTGTGTTTCCTTACAGCTTTTTGTCCCGATTATTTGAATGTTCATAGAATTAAAGCCTCTGTATATTTTAAATAATTTAGAAATTGATTAACTTAAAATAAAATTATTATTCATCTATGCAATAGGTGCTGAATTGAAAACTTTAATCTTATTTCTTTTGCTTTGTTTTACTACTGCTTTTTCTCAAAGTGTTGAAGTTCCAAAATATTTTAAAGTAGATAAAAATTTTTCTGATTCATTGCTTACAATTATCAAATCAGTTGGATTGGATAGTACTTTCGACGTTGGCGCGGATGGAACCGAGCAAGTTTCATTTGCGGTTGTTGATATTAACAGCAAACAGCCAATCTTGGGAGGCGTTAACTATGATAATTTTATCTATCCTGCCAGTGTCTATAAAATGTATGTAGCAATGGAAATTCTGAAAGAAATAAGTAATGGCGATTATTATCTTACTACACCTTACGTAGTCCATTTCCCCAATGATGTAGATTCTTCAAAAGAGATAAGCTGGGATCCGCGGCCTCTATTGCGGGCCGGAGACACCGTTACAATTAATTATCTTTTAGATTTGATGATTACAAGAAGCGACAACTCTGCCGCCAACTGCTTAATTGATGTTGCCAGAAGAGACAGTATAAATGCAACGATGCATCAATATAATTGGTATGGAAGTGAGGTTACAAGAAAATTCTTGAGTAGAAAATATGAAGATCCGAAGTATAAAACGATACGCGGCACGGAAACATGTGCTTTACATGCCGCTGATTTTATGTATAAGATTTATACTAATCAGTTAGTTAATCCATGGGTAAGTATGCAGCTGAAAGCGCTTTTAGGCAGGCAGTTAGATACTACAAAAATTGCAAAAGGACTTCCCCATAATACAATGTTTTACCATAAAACCGGCTGGTGGAGTTATTGGACAAATGACGTAGGTATTGTTGATAACGGGAAAATAAAATACATTATCGCTTGCTTTACACCAGTTAAAGAAGAAATTGTCAGACCAAAGTTATGGGAAATATCAAGAAAAGTTTTTGCGCTTATGGAAAGAAAATATTTAAGAAATCACCTTGGAAGGTAAAAGGTGAATTAAAAAATAAAACGAAATTATTGGATCAGTATTTCTTGAGTCCTTTTTGAACGGGGGAATCTGCTTTTGATACCCTGGGCAGTAACAATTGCTGTCCCTAAAATTGAATTCTTATACTTAACTACGCATTGCCCGCTTTCAAATTTTTTGTTTCTAATTGTACCTCCGTCGAGATATGTCTTTAAATCTTCGAGGTTATCAATTATAAATATTTTTTTATTTATTGATTTCTGCAAAACCTGAGAAGCTTGAGTGTGTAAAATAACTTTTCCCGATTTATCAATAATTCCAAACCTTGTCCCGATTCGTTCGAAGATATCTAAATAATTTTCCTCCCAATTTTCATTTATAAAATAAATATCATTCCGCTTAATAAGATATTTATACTTTTTCAGTTCTTCACCATTAATTCCAAATTCAACTTCTATATTGTTAAGAAGTTTTTTTATATCCTTCTTCTCATAACCAATTATTTTTATATTATTTGATTTTGGCGGAGTCATTTCCGGAGAAATTGTTTTCCCGGTCTTCTTAAGTTTCACTATAAAAAAACCATCTGAATCAACTTCCCAGGGTAGAATTCTTTTAGCTTTGGAAATTGCAGGGTTAAGGGTCTTTCCTTTATATGAAGTGAATCCTTCGATTGATTTTACCGGAAGCACAATATCCTCAATTTCAACCGGATATTTTTGCATTACTTTATCAATTATAAATTCATTTTCTTCCGGAGTGAGTGTGCATGTAGAATAGACAATTTCTCCTCCTTCTTTGGCCATTTTAACAGCTGCAATTAATAATCGCAGTTGAAGATCACCTAATCGTTCGGCTCTTTCCAGTGACCACCAATTATTAACTTCACCTTTTTTTTGAACAATTCCCAAGCCGCTGCACGGTGCATCAACTAAGATCTTATCAAAATGATCGTTATATTTTTTACTCAGCCATTCGCCTTTATAATGCACAACACCGGCGTTCATTATATTCATCCTATCAATATTATATACAAGCATTTTAACTCTGTCCAAGGCAATTTCATTCGCGATTAAAGTTCCGGAATTATGCATCATTTCTCCAAGTTCTGTGGTTTTTGATCCCGGTGCTGCACATAAATCAAGTACCTTATCATTTGGTTCAGGTGCAAGAATAAACGGAGGAAGCATTGAAGAAAGGCTTTGTATATAATATTCGCCTATAATATGTTCAACTGTTTTTCCAAGAATATCACTTCTATCTTTAATCCTTAGTGAATTTGCTAAGTTGGGAATTTCTTCCGTTTGTATAGAATAATCCTTTAGAAGAGTATTGTATAATCTCTCACTATCTGTTTTAAGAGTATTAACTCTAATATATTGTGCGGGGTCTTTTTGAATAAATTCTTCAAAATTCTTTGCAGCACTCTCCCCGAGGAGAGAACTTACATAAGAAAAAATATTATTACTAATTCCTGTCAAATTTAGTTTAGTATCTATTAAGGTTTAATATTTTGAAAATTTCATTTACCGACATGATTGAATTTTTCCCATCGGGAAAAATTTTGTTATAATCAATCTTTATTTCCTTCAGTATACCGTCTAAATAAATCTCATAATTAGAAACAATTGTTTTAATTTCAGATACAAGAAGTGGTATTTTAATAATTTTAGGCTTTAAGCGGTTAGCATAAACAATATATTTTGCTTTGGAATAACTACTTACTTGAAGAAAAGAATCCCCGTCGATAGTTAAAATTTCATGTGACCCAAAAAATTCTTGCCCTATAACCAGGGTCTTCCCAGGTAATTTAAATACTTCTGTAGAAAGATCTTTAATGAAATCATCCGGGAAGTTTTTAATTCCTGCTTCTGCAATTTTTTTTGTCCAGCCTGAAATAAATTCTTTTTCAGTCAATTATTTTAACCGTTCTTTTTAACGAAGTCTGTAACAATTTTTTTGAGATCGTCTGAATCGGAATAATTTTTTACTGTTATTTTTTTTGAATCACATCCTACAATCATAGAGGACTCATTTGAGGCTTTTTCATTGATGAGCGCTAGGACAGGAATATCCTTTTTATAAAGTGCATAAGATATTTCAAAACCAACTCCCAAACTATGTCCCGAAGCTTCAGCGATTAATAATTTACTGCTTTCAATCCATTTAATGTCTCTTTTAAATATTTGTTTAGCAGTTAAAGGAACGCTGGTTCTGAATTCCTCATTTAATTCTGATAATGCTGTGTGACCAATAGAGCTTAAATATTCAATAAATTCTTTGTAGTATTTTTGATATTTTGTGTCGCCTTTAATTGGTCCTGCGCAATAAATAATCATTTTAAGATTCTAATATTTTTTTATAATAATCTTCGTACATTGGAATAACTTTGGATTTATCAAAAGCTTCTACAGCACGATTCCTTGAATTCTCGGAAAACATTTTATGCTTTCTTTCATTGGTTAGGAGATCGATTGCATATTTAGCCATTCTATTTATGTCTCCGATTTCAGCAATGAAACCTGTTTCATTATGTCTAATTAATTCCGGAAGTCCTCCAACACTGGAACTAACGACAGGAACTCCGCACGACATTGCCTCAAGGGCAGCCAATCCGAAACTTTCTGATTGGGACGGAATTAAAAATAGATCAGCAGCATTTAAAATTTCAACTAAACCATCCTGTTTGCCAAGAAATTTAATATGATCACATAAATGAAGCTGACGGCATAATCTTTCGCATTCAGATCTATCAGGACCATCTCCGACTAATACCAACTTAGAAGGGACTTCCTTTACTACTTTCTCGAAAATTTTAATAGTGTCGGGAACCCTTTTTACTAGTCTGAAATTTGAAGTATGTACTAATATTTTTTCTCCTTTAGGAGCAAGGTGTTCTCTAAATGAACAATCCTTATTTGGTTTATATAATTCAGTATCAATAAAATTCGGTACAACTTCTATTTCTTTTTCTATCGAATAATTAGTTATGGTTTTTTCTTTTAAGAATCGTGAAACGGCAGTTACTCCATCACTTTGTTCAATGCTGAATTTTACTAGAGGAAGAAACGAAGGTTCAAGCCCAACCAGAGTAATATCCGTACCGTGTAAAGTTGTAATTACTTTTAGCCTTTTATTTCCGTCAAGCATTTGTCTTGCTAAATATGCACTTGTAGCATGCGGAATTGCGTAATGGACATGGAACAAATCAAGCTTTTCATATTTTGCTACTTCAACCATTTTGCTGGCCAGTGCTAAGCTATACAGCGGAAATTCAAAAAGAGGGTAGTTGCTCATTTCTACTTCATGAAAAACCACATTCTCTACGAAATTTGTTAATCTAAACGGCAGGGCATAACTTATAAAGTGCACTTGATGTCCTCTTAATGCTAAAGCTTTTCCCAATTCAGTTGCTATTACTCCGCTTCCGCCATAAGTAGGATAACAAGTAATTCCTATTTTCATAAATTTGTAATTTCTGTAATTTTGATTGAAATTAAATAATCTGTTTTGAATTCTAAATATAATGTAATTTATAATTAATATTTAAATTTACAGAAATACTATGTTTCGTTTTGCCGATAATCACTTAAAAATACTATAATTAACATATTATGAAATTATTAATTATTGGTCACTCAGTTGAAGATCATATAAATGAGGAAGGTATTGAGAAAATAAAACCGGGAGGTATATTTTACTCAGCCTTAGCCTTAAAAAACTTTATTGATAAGGAAGATAAAATATTTCTTCATACTGCAGCTGAAAAGAACAATTATTATTTATTTGCTGATACTTATGAAAATTTTGGACAGGACCATATTAAATTTGTTGAAAGAATACCAAAAGTATATTTAACACTGCATAATTTTAAAGAACGCGGAGAAACTTATGAAAGTATCTCAAAAGGATTAG
>Ga0102950_1000580_pt1 | contig 10623 bp, 13 predicted proteins | sample SalPon2A_B_D2_MG_FD_78505 | JGI IMG/M metagenome (GOLD analysis project Ga0102950, IMG submission 78505) | Soil microbial communities from South San Francisco under conditions of wetland restoration - Salt Pond MetaG R2A_B_D2_MG | ecosystem: Environmental > Terrestrial > Soil > Wetlands | place...
GAGGATTATTCGAACTCATAATGTAAAAAATGGTGTTCAAGTTTGTAAACTATTAAATAACTTTTTATAAACACAATTAAATGTTTGATTTATTTAGAATAGGTTTTTTAACCGTTTCCTTTACCGATATAATCGATATTGCAATCGTTACTTTTATAATTTATAAACTTTATATTTTATTAAGAGGAACTATCGCTGCTCAAATATTTTTGGGCTTGATGCTCATTTTTTTACTTTATTTTGCTGCCAATGCTGCCAACTTAAAGGCTTTGAGCTGGCTGTTAAAATTAGTAACAGATATTTGGGTAATTGCATTTATTATACTTTTTCAACCGGAAATTAGACGTTTGCTTGTAATTGTTGCGAGGAATCCATTCTTAAGATTATTTGTAAAGTCAGAATCACCTGAAGGTGCGGAGGTAATTGCAGATGCTGCATTTGAGCTGTCCCAAAAGCAGCACGGAGCTTTAATAATCATCATAAAATCAACGGGTATTAGAGGCTACACTGAAACCGGTGAAATAATGAATGCTAAAATAAGTTCAGCATTATTAGGCTCAATATTCTTTCCGAGATCTCCGCTTCATGACGGTGCAGTAATAGTTCATAACAATACAATTGAAGCCGCTGGCTGCACACTACCGTTATCTACAACAACAACAATTAATGGCGATCATTTAGGTATGCGTCATAGAGCTGGTTTAGGAATTTCAGAACAAGCTGATGTTATTAGTGTAATTGTTTCGGAAGAAACGGGAGCAATTTCTGTTGCTGAAGACGGAAAACTGACAAAAGGTCTTTCAAAAGAAGCTTTGAAAAATATATTAACAAAAGCTTTTAAGACTCCTAAGTTAAAAGGATGGAGAGGCGTATTTGAACAGCTTTTCCAAGAAAAATAGTACATGTGCAGTTATTCCTTTTTACAATGAAAGAAAAACTATAAGTAAAATCATCAACCGGACTTTGGATTATGTTGACCTTATTATTGCAGTAGATGATGGTTCAACTGACGGATCCGGAAATTCAATTCAGAAAAATGATAGAATTATTTTATTAACTCTTGGAAAAAATTGCGGAAAAGGGTTAGCTCTTAAGCAAGGATTTGAAAAAAGTATTATCTTAAATACCGATTATACAATTTCATTAGATGCAGATTTCCAACATCCGCCGGAAATTATACCTAAATTAATTTCTGAACTTGAAGAGTTTGACATTGTAATTGGAAATCGATTATCGGATATTAAAACAATGCCGCTAATAAGAATTGCTAGCAACAAAATAACTTCATTTCTACTGAGTTTTAAAACCAAAATGAAATTAATTGATACTCAATGCGGATTTAGAGCTTTTAAAACCGGTAAATTAAAGTATATTTTATCTGAGTTTAATGGATACGAAGCAGAAAGCGAAATGTTAGTTAAAGCAGCCAAAAGAAATTATAAAATAGGTTTTGTTGATATCCCTACTATTTATGGAAGTGAAGAAAGTAAAATGAAATCATTTAAAACTATCTTTGGATTTTTAAAAGTATTTTTCAGCTGATCAAATGGCTAAAAGAAAGAAATGGCAGATTAAAGGTCTTGGGGGAAAATTATCATTTGAAAATTCCGGTAAAATAGTACTTAGGCAAAGACTCAAATCACTAGTTGGTTCAATCAGAATATTTTTAAAAGAAGAAACCGTTGAAAATCTTCATGAGATAAGAATTTCTCTTAGACGATTGCGCTACAACATGGAGATATATCTATCCTGTTTTGATAAGAAAAAATTTTTAGTATTTTACAAAAAGATTTCACTGCTTCAGGATTTGACCGGCAATAAAAGAGATATTGATGTTTTAATTGAAAATATCAACTTATTAAAGACTGATAAACAAACTGAAGCTATAAATTCTTTCATACAAAATATAGAAGAAAAGAAATCTGCTTTACATGAAAAGCTAATTTTAGAATTAGTCGAATTTATTCATAGTAAGGAATTAAAAGATTTTACAAAAATGTTATCTTAATTTTGGAGGATGTTATGAAACTAAAATATTTTTCACATTCAGGTTTTCAAATTACTTCTGATAATAATAAAGTTATCTTAATTGATCCTTTTTTAGACGATAATCCTACATCACCTGTTAAATCAAAAGATGTAAATGCTGATTATATAATTTTAACTCATGCCCATAGTGATCATCTTGGTGATGCTTTTAAAATTGCAAAAAGATGTGACTCTACTTTTATTTGTGTTAACGAGTTAGCAAATTATTGTGCAGCTAAAGGTTTTAAAGCTCATAATATGCATATTGGCGGCGGGTTTAATTTCGATTTTGGAAGAGTAAAGTTTACCATTGCTCATCATGGTTCTCAAACACCCGATAATCAATATGCCGGAGAACCTGCAGGAGTTATTATTTCAATAAATGGAAAAAATGTTTATCATACAGGTGATACAGGATTGTTTTATGATATGAAGTTAATCGGGGAAATGAATTCAATTGACTGCATGCTTTTACCAATCGGAGATAATTTTACAATGGGAATACCGGATGCTGTAAAAGCAGTGGAATTTGTTAATCCCAAATTAGCAATACCAATACATTACAATACATTTCCCTTAATCAAAGCCGATCCAAATGAATTTAAGAAAAAAGTTGAAAGCTTAGGGAAAAAATGCAGGGTCCTAAATTTTGGAGAAGAAATTACAGTTTAATTTATATTAAAATTAAATAATAATATTTCGCCAATAATTATAAAAATATTTGATTATTATTTTATGAAAATAGAGTAATAATAAGTATTTTAAAAACGTCTTTTATATCTAGTCAGAATTTTGAAGAAATTTCCCAAATAATAGTACTTATTTAATGGCAAAAGTTATTTCTATAGCAAATCAGAAGGGTGGGGTAGGAAAAACTACAACCGCAATTAATTTATCTTCATCCTTAGCTGCAGCGGAAAAAAAAACGCTTCTAATAGATATTGATCCGCAGTCTAATTCTTCTTCCGGGCTAAGTGTAACAAGTCATTCTCCATCAGTTTATGAAGTGCTAATTGGGGTTAATGATATAGAAAATGTTGTAATAAACAGTTATATGCCTTTTCTCGATATCTTACCTTCCAACATAAATCTTGTAGGTGCTGAGATTGAAATGGTAGATATGCCTAATCGAGAAAGACTTTTAGGTGATTCGATTATAAAAGTAAGAGACAATTATGATTATATTATTATAGATTGTCCACCTTCCTTGGGTTTACTAACATTAAATTCACTATCTGCATCAGATTCAGTTCTTATTCCTGTTCAATGTGAATATTTTGCATTAGAAGGTTTAGGACAATTATTAAACACTATTAATATTGTAAAACAGCATTTTAATAAAAACCTTACCATTGAAGGTGTTTTACTAACAATGTTTGATGTAAGATTACGTCTTTCCCAGCAGGTTGCAGAAGAAGTAAGAAAATATTTCGGAGATAAGGTATTTAAAACTATTATTCATAGAAATGTAAGAATTTCAGAAGCACCCAGCTTTGGAAAACCTGTAATTTTGTACGATGCGATTTCAACAGGTTCGCAAAATTATATTGCTTTAGCGTCTGAGTTTTTAGAAAGAAACTCAACTGAAATTAAAACAAATTAAATATGAGCAAATTAAAAACCGGTCTTGGTAGAGGACTTGATGCTTTAATCAACCAAAGAAACTACCAGACCACAGGTGAGGCAATAAATGTTGCCGAAATTAAACGGGACAATGGTAAACAATTTGATATTCTTGCAAAGATTCCTGTTGAGGTAATTTCACCTAATCCATTTCAACCGAGAATTCATTTTGACCCGGAAGCCTTTGAAGAATTGAAAAAATCCATTCTTTCAAATGGATTAATTCAGCCTATCACGGTTAGACGCATAGAAAACAGGTATGAGCTGATATCCGGCGAACGCAGATTAAAAGCGTGCAAAGAAATCGGTTATAAAGAAATTCCGGCTTATATTATTAAAGTTGATACAGACGAAGCAATGCTTGCCATGGCATTGATCGAAAACATCCAGCGGGAAAAGTTAAACCCGATTGAAATTGGACTAGCATATAAAAGATTAATTGACGAATGCCGCTTAACCCAGGAAGAAATTGCCGATAAAGTCGGTAAAGACAGATCGACTGTAGCTAATTCTATTAGACTTTTAAAGCTGCCGAGACAAATTCAGGAAAGTCTTATTAAAGAAGAAATTTCTTCCGGACATGCCAGAGCATTAATAAATTTACCGACTGAAGATTTGCAGTTAGAAGCTTTAAGCAAAATTGTTGAAGGTAATTTATCTGTAAGAAAAGTAGAACAGCTGGTTAAAAAATTACTTAAAACACCAAATAATTTAAAACGTTCTGTCTCATTCACACCAAAGGTGACTACTTTTAATGCAAATCAAAAAGATTTGGAAGACAAATTAAGAAAAATATTCGGCACTAAGGTTCAATGTAAACAAAAGCATGACGGAACCGGAGAAATAGTTATAGAATTTTACTCGAACGATGAATTAGAACGCTTATTTGAGCTATTTGAAATCATTGATAAATCATATGGTTAAAATTGTATTTTTATTCTTATTGCTTGCAACATTAAGTTTTGCGCAGCAAGATTCAATTCAAAATAAAATTAATCCTTCACAGGATACAATTTTCGTAATGCAAAAATCACCCTTGGGAGCTGTGCTGAGAAGTGCAATAGTTCCCGGATGGGGACAAATCTATAATCATTCCTATTTAAAGGCTCCCGTAATTTGGGGTATTACCGGATGGCTTGTTTATGAGTGGATACAGAGCAACAATCTCTACAAACAGTCGTTAGATTTATTTGCTCAGACAAAAAATAACGATTATCTTGTTTATAAAAACTTTTATCAAGATCAAAGGGATCTTTTTTCAATTTATATAGGTTTAGCTTACGTCCTTAATTTGGTAGACGCTTACGTTGATGCTGAATTATTTGATTTTACGGTAAAAGAAAATTCTTATACAAAATCACCCATGCTAAACATGAGAATTAAATTTTAATGAAAAATGTTTTAGTTTGTAAAAATTGTAAACACGAAAATCCCTACTACGTTTGGATTTGCAAGAATTGTAATTCTTATTTACGCGAAAGAATATTTAATATAGATCTTTGGAAAGTTTTAAGTCTGCTAATGTATGCACCTCAAAAAGGATTTGGAATAGTTATCCAATCTGAGCATAAAAATTTTATTGTACCAATTTTTCTTTTTGCCTCTATAAAGTTTTTCATCGACTCCATGTTCATTTCGCTTTTTACATATAAAAATGAACCTGAACTTGGAAATTTTATATTTAATTTCTTAATTATTTTTGCTTCACTTCTAGCTTTATTACTGCTAATTGCATTTATGTTCTCTTTAGTCAACAAATCGTTTGGATTGATTACCAGATTTAGAGACAATTTTGCCATTTTAGTTTACTCATTAATCCCTCATATTTTTGCCCTCATATTATTATTTACTGTCGAACTTACAGTGTTCGGCGGGGGCCTTTTTTCAAATAACCCATCTCCATTTACCATAAAAGAATTCCTCGCTTATTCATTTCTTGTATTTGAAGGAATTATTATTATCTGGGGAATTGTTCTTGGAATAAATGCTGTTTACAAACAAACAAAAAGTAAAACTTATTCCATTATTGCAGGAACAATTTTCAATATAATATTATACTTTTGCCTTTATATTAATTCAATTTATTTATTTAAATAAAATAACTTACAAATATGAGTTCAAACATTTTCGATAAAGAAAAAGAACTATTTTTACCAACATATAATCGGATACCATTAGATATTGATTACGGGGAAGGAGTTAATTTAGTTGATAAACAAGGTAATAGATATTTAGATTTCTTCTCAGGATTAGCAGTTAATGCACTGGGATATGCACATCCTAAAATTGTAAAAGCAGTTTCTGAACAAATTTCAAAATTCGCACACCTTTCTAATAATTATATAACTGATATTCAAATTGAGTTTACTGAACTTTTACTCAAATATTCCAAAATGTCTAAGGCATTTTTAACAAATAGCGGCACTGAATCAGTTGAAGGAGCTTTAAAATTAATACGGAAAAAATTCGGTCCTGAAAAAAGAATATTTGCATTAAAGGATTCATTTCATGGCAGAACTTATGGAGCAATGTCAATAACAGGTCGTGAAAAATACAGATCGGGATTTGAACCGCTGCTGCCGAACATAAATCATATAAATTTTAACGATATAAATGATCTGGAACAAAAAATTGATTCGAATACAGCCGCAGTTTTTCTTGAATTAATTCAAGGAGAAGGGGGGATCAATTTAGTTTCAGAAGAATTTATTTCAAAAATTAATGAACTTAAAATGAAATATAATTTTGTTATTGTTGCGGATGAAATTCAAAGCGGAATAGGCAGAACCGGGAAGCCATTTGCTTTTAATCATTATGAATTAAAGCCTGACATTGTTGTTGCGGCAAAAGCTATCGGAGGAGGTTTACCGTTAGGTGCATTTTTAACTTCTTTAGAACTTGCGGGAGTTTTTGAAACCGGTAAACATGGAACGACATTCGGCGGAAATCCTGTAAGCTGTGCTGCCGGGAAAGTTGTTTTAGAAGAAGTTTTTGAGTTTGGCTTGATGAATAAAGTAGAAGAATTAGGCTCATATTTCTTAAATCAGCTACAAGAATTAAAGAAGATGTTTCCTAATGATATAAAAGATATAAGAGGAAAAGGATTCATGATTGGAATTGAGCTCAATTATGAATGTGTTGATATAGTTAGAAAAATGAGAGAGAAGAAAGTATTGGTGAATTGTACAAATAAAGATGTAATTCGTATTTTACCTCCTCTTATTGCAGCAAAAAGTGATATAGATTTTTTCTTATTTAATCTTCATGAAATACTCAAGGAAAAGACTCATTAATTATGGATTATAAAACTGATGTACTTGTTATAGGAAGCGGAATTGCGGGGCTATTCGCAGCATTGCGTATTTCCGAATATGCGGATGTAATTATTGTAACTAAAAAAGAAAAATATGAATCTAATACAAATTATGCTCAAGGCGGCATTGCTTCGGTAATAGATCCCAATGATTCATTTGAAAAGCATATTAACGACACTATTATTGCAGGCGGCGGTCTATGTAAAAAAGAAATTGTTGAGATATTAGTTACAGAAGGCCCAAGCAGGATAAATGATCTAATAAATATTGGGACAGAATTCACTAAAAAGAATGGGAAGCTGGATCTTGCAAGAGAAGGCGGACATTCAATGCCTCGAATTGTGCATGCCAAAGATTTAACCGGAAGAGAAGTTGAAAGAGCATTAATTGAAAAAGTTACATCAAAATCGAATATAAAATTATTTGAAAATTCTTTAGCAATTGATCTACTCACAGAACATAATGTACAGCAGTTAAAAAATGAACCTTTAAAAAATAGGAACTGCTGGGGTGCATATATTTTAGATTGCAATGATAACGAAGTAGTTAAGATCTCTTCAAAAGCTACTGTTTTAGCAACCGGCGGATTGGGACAAGTATATTTGCACACTACAAATCCGGCAATAGCTTCCGGTGATGGCTTTGCTATGGCGTACAGGGCTGGTGCAAAAATAGGTAATATGGAATTCATCCAATTTCATCCTACAAGTTTTTATACTTCCGGGAATAATAATTCTGCTAGAACTTCTTTCCTAATATCAGAAGCTGTTAGAGGTTTCGGCGGAATTCTAAGAGCCAAGGATGGAACTCCGTTTATGGATAAATATGATGAAAGAAAAGAATTGGCTCCCAGAGACATTGTGGCACGGGCAATTGATAACGAATTGAAAAAGAGGGGAGATGAATACGTTTATCTTGATATAACTCATAGAAAAAAAGAGGATATATTAGATCATTTCCCGAATATTTATAATAATTGTTTGAAAAATGGTATAGATATAGCTAAGAATTTTATTCCTGTTGTTCCCGCCGCCCATTATGCATGCGGAGGAATTGTCGTTGATAAGTTTGCCCGTACTTCATTAAAGGGTTTATATGCATGTGGTGAAGTAAGTATGACCGGAGTACATGGCGCAAACAGATTAGCTAGTAATTCTCTTCTCGAAGCAGTAGTCTTTTCTGAAAGAGCTTCGATTGATATTAAAAACTACTTAAGTAAAGATACTTTCAAAATCCCTTCTATCCCAGATTGGGATGATTCAGGTGCTTTATCATCAGATGAAAAAATTTTAATATCTCACAGTATGAGGGAAGTAAAACAGATAATGTGGGATTATGTAGGAATTGTTCGTTCTAACTTACGTTTAGAAAGAGCAAGTAGACGAATTCACAATATATTTGTTGAAACAGAAGATTTATATAAACGGACGAAAGTATTTGAGGATATTTTGGAATTGCGGAATATTGTAGCATGCGCTCATATGATTATTAAATCAGCAAAATTAAGAAGGGAAAGCAGGGGATTGCATTATAACTTAGATTATCTGAACCAATTACCACAAAACAAGGTAAAGGATACTATTTTACAGAATTTACACCCTTAAAATTTTTAAGCAAATAATCTACAATTGCTCCATATCTAATACCTTTGGTACTTACTGTAACTTCACTAAGATTTAATAACTCCATTATAGTAAACAAAATCTGGCTTCCTGCCAAAATGACATCTTCTCTTCCACTAACAATACTTTTATATTTTTGTTTTACTTCTTGAGTGGTAAGTCTACGCAAGGTGTCAATTATTTTTTTCAATTCATATTTTTTTAAGACTGCGCCTTCAATTTTATCCTCATTGTATTCATGCAGATTTTGATTAATACAAGCGAGTGTAGTTGGCGTCCCGGCAATAGCAATTACTTTTTCCGGGAAAATATGTTTTAGAGTAATTTCATTTAAAAGATGCTTTGTGTCTTTTATGAAATTATCAACTTCTATTTTTATTGGCGGATTATTTTTATAAAATTTTTCGGTTCCGCTGACTACCCCGACAGGATAACTTTGTATAAAATTGATTTTGTTTTTACTTCCAAAGATTAATTCAGTGCTGCCGCCGCCAATGTCTATTACAAGTATATTAGATTTGCTATCAGCATTACTGGTCGCTCCTAAATATGACAATCTTGCTTCTTCTTTTCCGAGAACAATTCTTATGTTCAGATTTAATTTTGATTGAATTTCCTGCACTATTAAATTTCCATTCGAAGCAATTCTAAATGCATTAGTCGCAGTTGAAAGAGTTAATTCACAATTATATTGGTTAATCATCTGAATATATTCGGAAAGAATAGAAAATAAATTTTCAATTTTTTCCTTTTTAATAGGTTTCCCAGGTTCCAAACCAGCTCCAATTCTGGGAATTCTTTGCAGGTTTAATAAAGATTTGATTTGTAAATTTTCAGGATTTACTTCTGCAATCAGCAGTAAAACAGTATTTGAGCCTATATCAATTGAAGCAATAATCATAATTTTTCTTTATTTTTATTTACCAATTTAAATAATAATTATGGAATCCATTAATAAATTTTCCAAAGTATTTTTATACTTATGTTTTGTAAGCGGCATTCTTTGGTTAGGCAGCTACGTTGCTAGATTGACCATAGCTTATCAATTATTTCAAGGAAATTATTTTAACATTCAGCCATATATAAATAATACTAATTTATCCGGAATTTTAACAGCCTTAAACGGCGGAATTTTGCTGGAATTGTCCTTATACATTTTATTTATAATTACATTTTTAGTATTTCTAATATCTTCAAAAATAAGTTTAAAGCGAAACGGATGGCTATTTATAATTACTCTAATAATTTTTGTTACATTTCCTTTTGAAGCTTATTTGATTACTATCGATTACAAAATTTTAACTGCAGCTTACTCATCGGGATTTAATCCAAATTATGTTTTAAATCTATATATTGAAAGATTTAAGGTTCTCGGCAGTTTTCCAATTATAGAAGTGCTTTGTTATTTTGCAATAATATTTTTTGCCCTTTTTCAACCATTTAAAAAGAGAGAAAATATTTCTTATGAAAATTAAGGAAAAGGAATTTGAAGACATAATTCAGGATTTAAAATCTCTTGCTTCCCAACTTGGCGCCGAAGTTAGATTTGAGAAAGGTGATTTTAAAGGCGGCTACTGTATTTTGAAAGAAAGCAAAGTTATTGTTATTAACAAAATGGCAAACCTCCAGAGAAAAGTTATGATTCTTTCAATGGCATTAAAAGAATTGGGAATCGACCAGATTTATTTAACTCCAAAACTAAGAGAAATTATAGACGAAATGGCTGAATCAAAATGAAGATTCTTATAATAAATGGACCAAATTTAAATTTATTGGGAGCAAGGGATAAAAATTACTATGGCAATCTTACTTTAAATAAAATTGAAGAATTGATTCAATCTGAATTTCCTAAATTAAAATTTGAATTTTTTCAGTCAAATTTAGAGGGAGAAATTATTGATAAAATTCAAAAAGCTCCTAATGATTTTGAAGGATTAGTTATAAATCCCGGAGGATATGCTCATACTTCCGTAGCAATTAGAGATGCTTTAGCTGAGTGCAATATTCCCAAAGTTGAAGCACATTTATCTCATTTA
>Ga0102950_1000582_pt1 | contig 10609 bp, 14 predicted proteins | sample SalPon2A_B_D2_MG_FD_78505 | JGI IMG/M metagenome (GOLD analysis project Ga0102950, IMG submission 78505) | Soil microbial communities from South San Francisco under conditions of wetland restoration - Salt Pond MetaG R2A_B_D2_MG | ecosystem: Environmental > Terrestrial > Soil > Wetlands | place...
GCGTATATATAATTTATATATGTTTTACATTCAAAATATACGGCAAATCGTTTTGATTCCTTAATATCTTGATTGTCCACGGTAATGCATTATAAGAGTTCCGCATTCATTACACAGAACATCTACATCCTGCATCCAGCCATCGTCATAACTATAACCTTCCGTTCTCCAAAAAACTTTTTTACCACAACCGGGACACAATATTTTTTGATCATCAAGTTCCTGCTTCTTTTTCCTTATAAGTTCTTCTATTAACTTTTTGTCTTCTTTAACTCCATTTTCTCTTAAGAATTTTCCTGTCTCATTGTCAAAACGATCATTATAGATATATCCGGTTTGTCTTAATTGATAGGTCAGAATGTTATCTTTAGTATTATCTGTTTTTTTGAAGTCAATACCATTGTCTATAAGTAATCTGCTGATTTTATCATCATTATAAGAATAAAAAAGTGCATTCCTGCCATCATTGTCACAATGGTTTATGTCTATACCATTCTCAATCAGGTATTGTATCAAATCGGGGTCTTTACATTCACTTGAATAAATAAGCGCATTTTTACCATTATTATCGCAGAAATTAATGTCTACTCCCTGTAAGACAAGCCTTTTAATACCTTCGCTGTCATAACTTCCTCTCCTGGAGAATGTTATAAGTTGTTGTCCGGCCAGTTCCGGATCATCTGTTATTTCAGTAATAATATAATGCCACATTGAATACCTGAGCCTTATTTCGGGTTTCATATAGAAAGTGACTTTATATGTATCTTCCTGTTTTCCTGCACCGAAGATTCCCTTGAATCCTTTTTGTGCAAGCTCATTACCTATTACTTCATAATGATATTCTGCCACACCATGTCCGGCATTGGGAAAGTAATTGTTTTTTAAATATTCTTCTGCTCTGTACTTTGACTGCCAGTTGTTTTCGGCTTTTACAAGTACAGGTATCAATACATGTGTATTGTTTTTCAGTTCCGGCACAATATCTCCTCTGATTCCAAAAGCATCCGGCAATTGTTTTTTAGCATCCTCAACAGCTTTTTCGATCGAATCTGCCAGGCAAAAACCGGTTTCATAAGAAGGTTTCCACGGACTAAACTCGCTTCTTTTTAAAATAAAAGATTTTTCAGGTAATTTTTTTAATAATTCTTCTCTTGCCTGTACTATGGTTTCACCTTTTGATTTAATTGTTTCTTTCATTTTTTATGATTTTGAACACACAAATATTTTACAGCTACATAATCTGTGAGCCAAATGCCATTATTAGAAAGATAAAACAATGCCCCGTCGCCGTGCATTTGTCCGGCAGCGATTTTAAAAACTACCGGATCACCATGTCTGCGTCCCACTTTAATTGCTGTTTCTTCATCCGGGCTCAGGTGTACATGATGACGTTTTTTCTTTTCAATACCATTTCTTAAAATTGATTCTGCAAACCTTCCTGCAGTCCCATGATAGAGATATTCAGGCGGTCTTTGTGCTTTATAACCAAGGTCTATATTTATCGAGTGTCCCTGGTTGGCACGGATTTTATCAAGAGTATCATTGAAGGAAAAGCGTTTTTTATTGTCATTTCTTACAACTTCATCTAGTTTATGAAGGTCTATCGTTTCCCCGGATTGGTTCATTTTCTCCAGCAACTGTGTTACATCTGCCCAGCCATGTTCGTCGAGATCTATACCGATAATATCAGGCTTATGCCGTAAAATCAGACACAAATATTTGCTGAGCCTTATATTGTTTTTGTTTGCCAATTTTCTTCAGGTTCAAATCTTATCATACTTAAGCCGAATTCTTCCGCAGGCAACTGCTTTTTTCAATATTTCGGCAACAGCATCAGCTTCTTTTCTATTTCGAAAGGTATTACCCGGCCTGTCAACAGTGCCCCATCGTCCTTTCCCCGGAATAAACACTTCAAAAGTTACAGTATGATTAGTTTTAAAAAGATTACTATAAATCGTTATATTACTAACCTGGTCAATTGGTTGTGCAGGAGATACTTCGGGATACCTGGAATAATTAATAAACTTATCAGTCACCTTAAAATGGCCCGATTCGTAGAAGATATTTTCGGTTTTTTTATCCAGATTGATATAATATTCATTTAATGCATTTTCCAGAGGCTCCTGGATCTTCTTCTTAAAATCTATTCCAAGTTGTTCGCATTTGCCGGGATTAATTGAATGACTAAGCTCTCTTTTAAATACATTAATGTGCGTATCAAAATTATATAAATATTCATGACATAGTTGTGCGAAGAACTTATGTTCCTGAATCTCAAGATTGTGATGTTTGGATATTTCATCTATGGAAGTTTCAAGAAGCTGTTTTGAGAAGATCACAGATATTTCTTCCGGGATCTTACCCAAATCAAAGCTTTCATTTCTCTGGATCTTTTTCATTGTTTTAAATTTTAAAAAATCAGCATAACACACTATCTATATAAATATTACAAAAAGTATTCACTGTAGTTAAATTAATTGTTATTATTCCTTTTGTCCGAATCATTTTGATTTTTGCCGGCGAGAGTACTAATCTATCGTGTAGTTCTAAAATCTTTCTAAGCCTGTATTTGATTGCTAATGATCAGAACAGTAAGCTTTTCTATAAATTTAGGAATATCTTTTTATAAAAGGGGTAAATAAGTGCGATAAAATTTAGTGGGAATGGTTTTAGAGGGGAAGAGGGCGCAACGGCGCAACGGCACAACGGTGCAAAGAAGTTTGAGTTTGAGTGTGAGAGTGAATTAAAGCAAAAACCGGCAGGTTTTCTACTCTTTAGTGTAATGGAGCGCAACAACACCAGAAGCAAATGTTTTGCTTTCCAGTAGTTTCAGTCTGATTTTCCCCGGAACATCCTTGAATAATAACATGCCACGTCCCAGGATCACCGGATTGACAAAAATCCAATATTCATCAATCAGTTCTGAATTAACGAGAGAATAAGATGCCCGGGGGCTGCCAAAAATCAGTATGTCTTTGCCGGGCTCCTGTTTTATTTTGTTTATGTTTTCAACGAGATTATCACTTATAACCGTGGTGTTTTTTAACCCGGCATCGGTAAGTGTTTTTGATAAGACAACCTTTGATACTTTGTTATACCAGGCTGAATGTTCTTTATCGTGCCTGCTTGCGCCTGGCTTTTCACCTGCCTCCGGCCAGTAAGCTTCCATCATCTGGTATGTCACCCGGCCATATAGTGCAGTATCGGCCCTGTCTGTCACCGTTGCCACAAAATCAAATATTTCTTCATCAACAGTTATCCAGTTCATTTCGCCTTTTAATCCGGCAACAAAGCCATCAAGTGATGAATGCATAAAATATACAAGGCTTCTCATTTTGCCATCAATTAGGATAGTAAAACAATAATCCCGTACTTTTTGTTTTATTCCGCACTATCCAGAGATCGCTTCAGACGATGAACAATAATAAATCACAAATTATATTGTCATTCTGAAGGCGATACCATGGTTTCACTGGCCATTTAACAGATGTCATTAGCTTAAATACATATTTAGGGATAAGTCATGGAACCACTCCGTGGTTCACAGCTTATGACCATGCTTTGGCCAGCAATGGTGAAATTGCTCCGCTATTTACCCGTGGATTAATGCATTCTAAATAAAATTACAGAAATGTCATTGTTTTCGTTGCAGTCCGGCCGGTTTTTATAAATCTTTTTGTATTCATATTACGGGTCTGATGAAACAGTTTGTCGTTCCATTATTAAACTGTCTTTTCATAAGTTATTTCGTGTCCATGGGCCGCCAAAGAATCAATTGTTTTATCAATATCCCGGTTTTTTACAAGAATATAATCGGTATCATAAGTTGATACTGTGAAAACAGGTATATTATTATCTCCAAGTATCCCGGAGATTTCCGCAATTATACCGACTAATGAAAAGTTCAGCGGCCCCTGTATTTTAATAATGCGCCAGTCTATGTCAGCTTTGTATTCTTCTTTTATATTATCGGCCTGTCTGGATACAATTGAAAGTTCATCGCGGGTTCTTGTTACGGAAGAAAAATCCGAATCCTTTATCCACTCAGGAATATCAACATTATTATTGAATCTGTAAATCGCATATGAGTCTTTCAGTATTATCAGTTTTAATCTCATAGATTACTTTTTTGTCCACTGGCTGAAACGGTAATAATAAACCGCAGTTTTAATGCGCTTTTTTATCATCAGCCCTATATCCTATTGCAAGATTTTTAAATATTCCGATTGATAATCCGATCCCACCTTTTTCGGTAAGAAAGTTAGTACCTAAGCTATCAACAAATGTGCCCGGATTTTTATTTTTAGACTGGGAATTGGCAATCTGACTAACAAAGAGGAAGCAGAGAATAACTATTGTAATGATATTATACTTTCTCATAATTTGTTGGTTAATTTATATTTAGGAGCCATAACTGTCTATGACGGCTGGCAATATTGCATGGATCGGGTTGTGCGCAATTTTCTATTAAATCAGGATAAAGCAAAACGTGTTACCTCCCCCCCAAATTCGTCACTTCACCGCTTTTTGCCAGATTGCGTGTTGGCTGAAGTTGGCTTAATCTTTCTTTTATATTTACTTATTATACTTGTACTTATCCAATAGATATCCCCTTTTTCCCCATCATGCCTGATAAAAAATAAATACTTGTTATCCGGTGATAGAAACGGACTATATTCATTTGCTTTTGTATTAATTTGATTTCCCATTTTTACAGGTTCACTCCAGATCCCGTTATTATTGAAACTAATGTACAAATCAACATTATCAGCATCAGCTTTTCGCGCTGATGTGAATATCATATAACTTTCATCGGGAGCAATACATGGGTCTGCAGCATATCCGAAATTTATCGGACTTCCTATATTATTTAATTTAACATATTTCCCGTTTTGCTGCTTTATAAAATAAATATCAAATACTGCATTGCCGCCAGGCCTGTTCGATGCAAAGTAAATTGTTCCATTTTTCGACTGACTGAAAAAATATTCTGTATAAGCCGAATTTATTGGAGAATCCAATTTAACAGGATCAGACCATCCGTTCCTCAATTTGTTTACAAAAAACAAATCTCGTGTATTCTCTTTAGTTTGTTTATCTCTGTCGGAGGTAAAGAATAGTTTTTGACCATCATATGAAATAAATGGTTCATGGTTATTGAAAGCTTTGGAAAAACTTGCTGTATCCGGCTTAGTCCACTCATTATTTAAATATTCACAGAATAGTATTTTTTGAAAAGTAAAATCCTCATTTGTAATTGTAAAGTAAAAAGACTTCCCATCAGGAGAAAATGCTCCACGAGCTTCAAATCTATTGTCAAGACATATTATTCCGGGAGCGAAAACCACAGGTATTGTGTCCGGAGGTGTCTGCCCGAAATAATCAATTGCAATTTTGCCAGTTTGACTATAAACAAAGTTTGAAAAAAGCAGAAATGCAAGAGTAATTATCGTTTTCATATTTGTCAGGTTTTTTCATATTCCGACTAAGGTCAAATTTATATATAAAAAAATCAGCTTGTTGTAATCCGGGTCGTTCGGTTCCTATTTCAAATTTATCAATTTGTTTTCTAATTCTTTTTACTAAAACCAGCCTTCTTTTTTCATCGAGGTATAAAAATTTGGTTGAGGGGATAGCACACAATGTACGTGTAAAGTGCATTTCACTTTACACACTTTAAGCATCATTGTTTTAAATTACTGTCATTATGCTAGTCAATACAAGGTATCTAATTCGTTAATCTTCTGGTATTTGCAAATGCATGTCTCACATTCCTGGCCATTACAGGAGTCTTATGAAGTCAATATCCGATGTCTGACAATCAGATCAGTATGAAGGTGCACAGATTAAGAATATCTCTTTATTTGGAAGGGAATTATGTGGTATAAAATTTTGGCAGTTGGTCTTTTGGAAAGGGAGAAGAGGAGAGATAAAGTGTGAGTGTGAGTTTTGAGGAGAGGGGAATTGAACGGATAGTACATGGCCGGGGCTGAGGCGCCCCCCCAACCTGCAAGCCCTGAAGAGGCGACACAACTATAAGGATAGGTATTTCAAATAAAATATGAACCGGATGAAAAACATATGGTCTTATTCAGATTTCCGGTTAGTCGTCACCCTGTCAAAATAATCACCGGCTTCGCCGGAGGGAACTGAGCCTGCAGACTGTACACAAAAACTATGTTTTATGACTGCATGTTTCCAGTAGTTGTATTGTATATAGTTGTTATTTTTAATCTTGGTCAAAGTCAACCAACCATTCTATACCAAATTTATCCCTGAACATTCCAAAATATGTACCCCATGGACTGTCTCCTATTGGCATTTCTATTTGTCCGCCTTCAGACAGTCTGTTAAATATTTTGTCTGCTTCTTCCTTGCTTTCGGCACTAATTGTAATCTTGCTTCGGGTTTCCATTTCGTTATGAGTACCCAGTTGCTCAGGTGTGTCGCTTCCCATCAGTATACTGTGTTTGCCGACAGGTAAAGCGATATGCATAATTTTTTCAGCTTCCTTTTTAAAGTTTGGAGCGCCTTAAAAATTCATATCTTTAAAGTGTACTATTGTAGAAAAGTCGCCACCAAAGACTGATTTGTAAAATGTAAATGCTTCTTCTGCATTTCCATTAAAATGAATGTAAGGATTAATTGATGCCATGTTTTTAATTTTTATTTATCTAATTTACCTGATATAGCTGATTTACCTTTCTGATTCATAATGTTATTGTTGAATGTATTCATCTGTATTCAGCTTAACGGCGGTCCGACCATAGAGGGTAAAGGAGTGGAAGTCATCTTTCTTTAAAAACGTGACTCTGACACCGGTATTCGTGTGAATGAAATCAAGTCCTTCGCCTTTAACAGGGACAAGCTTATACTCATCTCCATTAGGAAAATGGAGTGAAACTTTATCATTGCTTTCATCAAATGTTACTGAAAGATCTATTTGGCTGTTCCATCTGTATTTACCTGTTAACTCCTTTAAAATTTCCGGCTCCACTTGTTTCCTCTGGACAATCGTTTGCTTAAAATGCTTCCAGTTATATACCTGTGAGGCTGATAAAAGTAATTCGTCCCCCAGTGTCCCTCCATTATCTGAATTTATAAGATAGACCAATCCATTTCCGCTTGTAAGACTTATTGTCATACCCGTACGGTAACCGGAATTACCTCCGTAGTGGGTGATTGAAATATCATTACCGGACCGTTTCAATATAAACCCATATACACTACCGTCCTGTTCATCGTTAAGTATTGACATAATATCGGAATGTGAAAATACAGAGCTTGTCCCCTGATAGGCATTATAAATTTCAATTAAGAATTTTGCCATATCCACAGAATTGCTCCAGAGTCCCGCTGCGGCCTGCTCCGGATAGTTTCTCCATCCCCCTTCTATTACCTCGCCAGATTTATCATGACCTTTGGCTACCAGCATTGAATCCGGTGCGGGTAATGGTTGTGTGAACTCAGAGTGGGTCATTCCGGCGGGTTCAAGAATCCACTTTTTCATGATGTTCGAAAACTCATCATTGAATATGTCTTCAAGGGCCAGTTCGGCTAAGGTGTAGCCACCTCCGGAATAAGCAAGTGTTTTATTAGGTGGGGTTAGCACCTCTATAGCCGGAGTATTGACTCCTTCACTGCCTCTTAAAATATCTATTTCAGAGGGCATCGGTTGATTTCTTGAATATCCCTGGTATCCACCAGGACTGATTCCTGATGTATGGGAAAATATATTGCGGAAAGTAACCGGATTCTCAGCCGTTTGCTTGCCCTGGGGTATTACAAAATCCTTCAGGTATTCCTGAATATTTTTATCCAGGTCGATTCTGCCGGCAGAATACATGCGTAATGCGGCAAGAAAGGTCACTGGTTTAGACAATGATGCTGCCTGGAACATGCTGGTACAATTCAGGTGATATGATTCAGGAAAATTAGCATTTTGATATATGTCTGCCCATTCAATTTTGCCATGATTTAGTACTGCAAGGCATAATGCCGGAATATTATATTCTGACATTCTGTTTTTTATGGAGCTGAACTCTTCCGGCTCTCCCAGAAATTTCACCTGGTTACGAATTCCTTTCTCAAGCTGAACTTTTCTTTCAATTGATTTTTCCTCACTGATGCAACCTTTCTTTATGTCTTGCGAACCTGAATCTTTGTTTTGAAAAGTACAGGAACACAACAAAAACAATACAAAAAAATGCAGGACTAATTTATTCATAGGTGAGCTTATTTTAATCATAGGTTTATTTATATTAATGATAACGGTTTTGTGGTATTAAATGTTTGACAGAGATGGTTGCATGGCCGTCAGGAATTATCCGGGCATATTGGGTTATATCTGTCTGGTCCTTTGAACCCCTTTGTGGTTATAGAATATAAACTTTAGCTAAAGTCTTTTTTCACTGTCCTTCGTCAGGACTTCTCAATACTTAATTTGTCAAAACCTCTGTATAGGTTTGGGAGTAAATCAATGACTTAAGTGAGCCATCAAAATGTAAATGACTTTTCCAGGTAAATAAACTATCAATAAACAATCTTTTGTTAACAGTTAAATTGTTCAACAATCGATTTATCGGGTGCCAGCAGTTGCAATAATGTCCTATTTTCCCTCATACTCAAGAAGTTCTGATATGGTTTTAAACTCAAATCCTTTCTTCCTTAATCCATATACAATCTTCTCAATAGCATTTACCGATTCATTATCCAGGTCATACATTGGGTGGAGTAATATTATTGAACCATTCCTGGAATGTTCAATAACGTACTTTGCAATCAAATCGGAATTAGAAGCTATTTCATCTATCGATTCAGGTTCAATATCCCATAAAATTGTTTTAACATTTCTTTTCTCAAGGTAATAAGGCAATAAAAGCAACTTCTTTGCATGAGGCGGTCGAAAATTAATTTCTTTTGTGTACCCGGCTTTTCGTATCAGGGAGTCTGTTTTTTCAATTTCTGAAGCGATTGTCTTATACGACTTAAATATTAATCGTTTATGCGAATATGTATGATTGCCAATCTCATGGCCTGAATTTACTATGCGTTCAGTTTCCGGAAAATAATAATGCATGGAATTTCCTGTCAGGAAGAATGTTGATTTTACATCGAGTTTTTTAAGAATAGCTAAAACAGTGTCGGATTTTGGGGAGGGGCCATCATCAAAAGTTAAAGCCACTACTTTTTGCCGGGTATTTATCCTGGGAAAAATTTCTCCGAAAAACTGAAATGTTTTTGAACTGGCTAAATAATACAAGCCGGTTAAAAGCAGGAAAAACAGGAAAGTGCATAGTGGTATTTTAAAATATTTCAATATGTGTTTCATGGTTCGATGGCATGATATTCAACGTCTGTGCAAAGTGCAATGCAATGTACAAATTATTAAGCATTCATATTTTAAATTACTGTTAATCGGAGTGTTGCTATCACTTATTTTGTCTGATGGACTCCTTGCATTTACAAATGATTATTTCCTGACCGTTTTTATTACAGAAGCCTTATAAAATCAATATTTGGTGTCTGACAATCTTAACAGCACGGGATTGCATAAATTTAAAAATATCTTTTTATCTGGCAGTGAACTGGATGATATAAAATTTTAGGGATTGGCTCCTTATGGAAGTGCAGAAGAAGGGCGATAAAGCGTGAGTGTGAGTTTGAGTTTTGAGGGAGGGGGAACTGAACGGGTAGTACATGCCCGGGGCTGAGGCCTCCTCCCAGACCCGTAAGCCCTGAATTCAGCAATTTTAGTGAAAGAAGGACATTGAAATCCCATATTCCTTTTTCCCTGCAGAAAATGAAAATGATGATTTAAATAATCAAAATACTTATTTGAGATCCTTAAAATCTTGTAACGATATCTTAAAATTATATAATACATATCGAACTGTATCATAGTAACTTTGATAAAAAATCAAGGCGATGAAGCTGCTAAAGGTTTATTTCAGGTACGGGAAGAGAGAAGATGGTTACAATGAACTCAAAGAGGCAGACATCAACAGCGTGATCTTTGTTAAGTGCGAAGGAACAGGTGAAAAAGGATTTTGGCAGTTTAATTCAGAAAGATGTCTGTCGTTATTTAAAGATGCCGGATTATAGATTTAGCTGTGTTTAGGAGGTCCCTGTAAAATTTGCAGAATCAACAAGAATGAATATTGCTTGTTGAACAATTAACAGCATCCATTATATACAAACCATAGAAAAAAGATAATATTAAATATTAATGTTTTATTGAAATGAAAAGCGAAGGTTATTATTGTCCGATGAAATGTGAAGGTGAGAAAGTATATGAAGAACCCGGGCGATGCCCGGTATGCAATATGCACCTTGTCCCGGTCAACTCAGCCGGTGAAGTTAATATGAAAAACCATAGTCATTCCGCGATGAAAAACATGCATGGACATGAAGGAGTCCATGTCCATGAACATAATCATGAACATCCCTCCGGTGAGAAGTATTATTGTCCCATGCGTTGTGAAGGTGACAAGACCTATGACAAACCGGGAGATTGCCCTGTTTGTGGTATGCACCTGCAAAAAGAGGTAAGTGCAGGAGCAAAAAGTAAGGTCATCTACACCTGTCCCATGCATCCCGAAGTAAAACA
>Ga0102950_1000583_pt1 | contig 10602 bp, 6 predicted proteins | sample SalPon2A_B_D2_MG_FD_78505 | JGI IMG/M metagenome (GOLD analysis project Ga0102950, IMG submission 78505) | Soil microbial communities from South San Francisco under conditions of wetland restoration - Salt Pond MetaG R2A_B_D2_MG | ecosystem: Environmental > Terrestrial > Soil > Wetlands | place...
ATCCGGCTGCCCGTACTTCTGCCTTGTTAAAGAAGGTATTCGGTCAATAACGTAAAACGCCGGTATTATTTTTGATGTCGCATGCTGCAACAATTTATATTTTGCAGCATTTGTTGCAATTTGCGACAATGTATATCCCCTAAGTATTCCTGGTAACCATCATGACAGCCGACAATCCGGATTCAGCATCAGTTTCCCTGAATCGCTGGCAGTCTTCCGCGTCACGGAATACGGCAATCGCAGCCTGGGAATATTTTGTTTCTACCGGCAGCTTTCCTGAAAAGACTCCCCGTTCGGTCATCTGCCAGAGTTGGCTTCGCAGTCGTGAACTCGGTGTCGATCCCAATGCAGAACGCGCAACCACGGTTCTTTCACTGGATGAAATTGAAGAAAGACTGCGCCGGGAAGAGCTTGGACAGGCCGGTTTGCCTGTCATCAAACAATTATTCCAGAAATTTGATGGTTCTGAACACGTACTGGTGCTGGCCGATAACAGCGGTTGTATCCTGTATTCCGTGGGCCATCGTGAAGTCAAGGGTCATCTGGACCGGATCAATTTCATGCCGGGCGGCAACTGGAAGGAAGAGGCGGTAGGTCCTAACGGTGTTGGCACACCCCTCGCGTTACAACGGCCTGAAGTCGTGATGGGACATGAGCATTATTGCCGGGGATGGCAACCATGGGTCTGTTATGGCGCCCCTATTATGGATGCCAATGGAAAAGAAATTATTGGTGTGATCGATATTACCGGTCCGGTGAACCGGGCCAGTCCCGAGACCTTGATTCTGTCCATGTCTGTGGCCCAGTCGATACAGTATGGCCTGAACGTACTGAATATATACAGCCGTGAACACCTGCGATTGTTAAGCAAGGACATTATCCACCGCTGGAGTGATAACGCTGTTATCCTGATTGACGAGTCGGGCTTCGTCATTGATTACAACTCACGGGTTCAGCGTTTTCTGAAAGAACAGCCAAATGGCATCATGGAACGGCCACTTTCGGAATTGATTCCGGGAATCTGGGATGCTGTACATAGCCGCATAGGAGACAACGCCTGTGGTGAAATCAGCGTGGACCTGAAGGGTGATTTTGGTATCAGGCGGCCGGTACAGATACATATAGAGCCTGTCTACAGGGACGACCGATGCTATGGCGCTGTTCTTGTGTTGTCCGGTAATTCGATTTGTCGTGCAGATACACGGCTGAACAAACAGAAGGTTGATCCCCAGTCAAAATATACTTTTGAGCATATCCGGGGAGAGTCTACCGCCTTGAAAAAAGCGGTAAAACTGGCCCGGGCTGCTGCCCTGGATCCCCTGGAAAACAGTGTTTTACTTATTGGAGAAACCGGAACCGGCAAGGAACTGGTCGCCCATTCGATCCACTCTGACAGCAACCGCAACAAGGAGCCATTTATTGTTGTCAATTGCAGTGCCCTGCCTCGCGACCTGGTAGAGAGCGAACTCTTTGGTTATGTTGCCGGCGCTTTTACCGGAGCCCGTCGTGAAGGGATGATGGGAAAGTTTGAAGCTGCACAGGGAGGAACCCTGTTTCTGGACGAAATTGATTCTCTGGATGTTGCCCTGCAGGGGAAATTTCTACGTGTACTGGATAACCAGGAAATCACCCGCCTGGGAAGCCATGATTCCCTGCCGGTCAATGTCCGTGTAATTGCTGCTGCCAGCCGGGATATTTTTTCCAATATGCATGATGGAAAATTCAGGCTCGATCTCTATCATCGTCTGAGTGTAATTGAAATCCCAATTCCCGCCCTGCGTGACAGGGAAAATGATGTAATTGACCTGGCCAACAGCTTTCTGGAAGAAGAATGCTGGTATGCCAATCGTAATAAACTGATTCTTTCAAATGCAGTTATCCCTTTACTGAAAAATTACGGCTGGCCGGGCAATGTCCGGGAATTACATAATTTATGCTTGCGCTGGGTGTTAATCGTGGAGGACAGGGTCATCAGGCCTGAACACCTTCCTGATAAAATAAATAAACCTGTTACACGCGAGCAACATTCTTCACATGCCGTAACACCGCAGGAAAACCTCAAGGCAATGAATGATGAAGTTATTGCCCGGGTGCTGGAACAAACCGGCGGCAATGTATCCAGAGCTGCCAAAATACTCGGCATCAATCGTACGACGATCTACCGCCGGCAGAAAAAACTATCGACCAGGTGATGCGTAATGACGCAATGAACCTGTTGCTGAATGCAACAGTTATGACATTTTATACCATTATTCATTGAACCGGTTTGAAAAATTGCATTAGCAACTTACTGAATGTAAATAAAAAAATTTTATGCTTTCACGTATTTTTTATTCTGGCACAGAACCTGCCCTCCCATTGCTTTCAATGGGCAGTAAGTAAAATAAATACGGTATTTCATACCTGACCGGGGACGGAAAAAGTCGGGATGAGTGACGGGGACCGGTTTTATCAGGTTATAATCAACAATAAAGTAAACCGGTTAGCTTCCCGACTATATATTCATTTTATATTCAGGCAGGCATAAATCACCCGTCTTCAATCTATATACAGGAGAAGTTGGGTGTTTGAAGCCGTATCACAGGAAGGATAGTATTTGACCAAGACAAGATGCGTTAACTTTGAGACATAAAATTGAGTTAGCTTCAGGAGGAAATCATGACCGCGGTAAAGACTTATCCGGTGCCTGCCGGCATCGCTGAAAAAGCACATATCAAAGCCGATGATTACAGCAGGATGTATGATCGTTCCCTTAACGATGCCGAAAATTTCTGGGCAGAACAGGCTGATGAGTTTCTGAGCTGGGATAAAAAATGGGACAAGGTACTGGACTGGTCATTTTCGGGTGATGTCCACATCAAATGGTTCGCCGGGGGAAGGTTAAATGTCTCCTATAATTGCCTCGATCGACACCTTGAAAAGCGTGGTGACCAGGTCGCCATTATCTGGCAGGGAGATGATCCTGAAGAGTCCCGGCAAATCACATATCGTCAATTGCATGAGGAAGTCTGCAAGTTTGCCAATGTGCTAAAGGACAAGGGCGTCAAAAAGGGCGATAGAGTCTGCCTGTATTTACCCATGATCCCTGAAGCGGCTGTGGCCATGCTGGCATGTACCCGCGTGGGCGCTGTTCATTCAATAGTTTTCGGTGGTTTCTCACCGGATGCGCTGCGTGATCGGATTAATGACTCGGATTGCCAGGTGGTTATCACCACCGATTTCGGCCTGCGCGGCAAGAAACAGGTGCCCTTGAAGTCCAATGCTGACAAGGCCATGGCGAATTGTCCCAATGTTGAAACGTGCATTGTGGTCAGGCGTACCGGCGGTGATATTAACTGGACAGACGGACGTGATGCCTGGTATCACGAATTAATAGAACAGGCTTCTGCAGATTCAACTCCCGAGGAAATGGACGCGGAAGATCCACTTTTTATTCTCTATACGTCCGGTTCTACCGGAAAACCCAAGGGAGTGTTGCATTCAACAGGTGGCTACCTTTTGTTTGTAGCCATGACTCACAAGTATGTTTTTGATTATCACGACGGTGATATCTACTGGTGCACGGCGGATATTGGCTGGGTTACCGGGCATTCGTATATTATCTACGGCCCCCTGGCAAACGGGGCAACGTCATTGATGTTTGAAGGGGTTCCAACCTTCCCTGACGCCAGTCGTTTCTGGCAGGTTGTAGACAAGTGGAAGGTCAACTCGTTCTATACAGCACCGACTGCGATCAGAATGCTGATGGGCCAGGGTGACGAATTTGTTTCCAGAACAGACCGATCCAGCCTGAGGATACTGGGAACAGTTGGGGAGCCGATCAATCCCGAGGCGTGGGAATGGTATCACAATGTTGTAGGTGATGGCCGTTGTCCCATCGTGGATACCTGGTGGCAAACTGAAACGGGCGGGCATTTGATTACGCCATTGCCCGGCGCCACGCCATTAAAACCGGGTTCAGCAACATTGCCTTTCTTCGGTGTAGAACCCTGTCTTGTGGATGACAAGGGCAATGAAATTGAAGGAGAGGGTGAAGGCGCTTTGTGCATCAAGCGCCCCTGGCCCGGCCAGATGCGGACAGTGTATGGTGATCACGACAGGTTTATTGAAACCTACTTCAAGATGTACCCTGGTAAATACTTCAGTGGTGACGGCGCACGACGAGACAAGGATGGCTACTACTGGATCACCGGTCGTGTGGATGACGTGATCAATGTCTCCGGACACCGCATGGGTACGGCCGAGGTGGAGAGCGCCCTGGTCCTGCATGACCTGGTTGCCGAGGCGGCAGTAGTCGGCTATCCACATAATATCAAGGGCCAGGGAATTTATGCTTATGTGACATTGATGGCCGGTGTAGAACCTTCAGACGAACTGAAAAAGAAACTGGTACAACACGTGCGCGAGGAAATCGGCCCGATTGCCACGCCGGATATTATTCAGTGGGCTCCCGGGTTACCGAAAACACGTTCTGGAAAAATCATGCGTCGTATTCTCAGAAAGGTAGCAGCCAACGAGCTGGATAACCTGGGTGATACCAGTACGCTGGCAGAACCTTCCGTGGTAGATGAACTTATCGAACACAGGGCAAATAAATAACCAACTACAGGAACCCGGACAAACATGAATCTGGATAGAGTGGGTCCCGGTGATAATCCGCCGGAAGAGATCAACGTTATTATCGAAATCCCCATTCGCGGGGAACCGGTAAAATATGAACTGGACAAGGAAACGGGTGCATTATTTGTCGATCGCTACCTTAATACGTCGATGGTATACCCTTGTAATTATGGTTATGTGCCAAGAACACTGGCCCTGGATGGTGACCCGGTAGATGTATTGATAGCCACCTCCATGCCACTGATACACGGTTCTGTCATGCGTTGTAATCCAATAGGCGTACTACAGATGACGGATGAAGCCGGTGATGACAGTAAAATACTGGCCATTCCGATTTTCAAGGTTTCAAGATTCCATCAGAATGTCAGTTCGCCCGAGGATTTACAGCCGGCATTGCGCGATCAGATTTGGCATTTTTTCGAGCATTACAAGGATCTGGAGCCCAACAAGTGGGTCAAGGTAAATGGCTGGGGTGATGCAGAGGCGGCGAAAAAGGAAATCGTTGATTCTCTTGAAAGATACAAGGCCTCACCGGAAAAACTGAATTTCTGAAAAAGTTTCCAGGCCGGATTTAATACGGCCGGATAGCCATATACGGCTGTCCAGTTTCCAGGTGTTGCCTTATACTTGGCAGACTAGAAAAACCCAGGGACAGGCATCCGGTGCAAAAAATCGATCTTCCGGGTTATTTAAAAAATTCCCGTTTCCTGAACAATCTGTCAGTACACAAAATACTGCAATACTGGGCGGTAGTTTGCGCCGGTGCTGTTGTCGTTTTGTCTCTCACTGCATTACTCACAAATGACATTATATCTTCCAGGCAACGGTTGCTGGAGGAATACTATATCCCCGCAGGTAACCTGATACGCAATCTTGACAGGGAACTGACAAACCTGGATGAGCACAGGAACAGGTTGCTTGAAGCCAGGTCGCGGGAGGAGGCTGCTGATGCCCTGGTTTCGGGAGAACAAAAAGGGCAAATTACTGCCTATCTGTCACAGTTGCTGAACACTGTTGATGATGGAAACCACTTCCAGTTTATGGTGCCTGCGCTTGAGAAAGGGTTTAACGAATATTTTTCCAGGCAGGACAGGGTCCTGGAAGCCCTTGCCGCTACATTCGACAACCAGGCCAATGACGACCCATTACTGGCTGAACGTACCGACAATCTGCTGGAGGCCAGTAATGAGTTGCATGCCGTACTGGGGCGTCTGTCAACAATCGTTACAGACAGGACACGTTCACTGGTTACCAATACCTATGAATTAAGCCAGTTTAATCTTTATATTATAGTGACTATCAGCCTGCTGGTGATTGCGGTCATTATTGCCGGAATCTCGCTGGTGATATTCCGAATTGATCAGCCGCTTGTCCAGCTGAGTGCTGCCATGCATGATCTCTCATCAGGAGATATGTCCCGTCGTATTGAACCTTCACGTATTACCAATGATGAATTCACCGTGCTTTCCAGGGACTTCAATCAATTTGCCCGTCGTACACAGACATTATTTGACGAAGTCGTTGCCGCCAGGGATGCGCTGGAAATCAGCGAGAAAAGGACACGTGCCATACTGGAAAATGCACTGGTTGGTATTGTTTACGTCAAGCATCATAAAATTATTGATGTTAATGAAAAATTTCTTGAATTGTTCGGATACAGCAGGGAGGAAATTCCTGGTCTGCAGATTGATAGTTTCTATGCTACGGAAAATGACCTGAAAACAGTCAACTCGGCCTCCACGGTATTACTGAACAGCGGTAATACCTACCAGGGGGAATGGCAAATGAAACAGAAAAACGGAAACCTGTTCTGGTGTGCTGTTTCAGCCAAGTCTGTATCCAGCGGCAAGACTGATGATGGCATCATCTGGCTGTTTGAAGATATTACCCGTCGCAAGAACCAGGAAGATGAACTGTTAACACTGGCCAACTATGACTCTCTCACCAAACTCCCGAACCGTTCTCTTTTCACAGATCGTCTGCAACAGGCCATTAACAGGACAAGCCGACACAATAAATTGATGGGCTTGTTATTTATAGACCTGGATCGTTTCAAGACCATCAATGACTCACTGGGGCACAGTGCCGGTGATGAATTGTTATGCATTGTTTCCGAACGAATCTGTGAAAGCGTACGCAGTTCAGACATGGTTTGCAGGCTGGGTGGTGATGAATTTACTGTCATCCTGCCAGAACTCCTTGATATCAGTGATGCCGGCAAGGTTGCTGAAAAAATTATTAACAGTTTGGCGTATCCCTGCAAACTCCAGTCACAGGATATCGGTATTACCCCGAGCATAGGCGTGAGTATTTACCCGGGTGATGCAGATAACGGGGAAAACCTGCTGAAAAACGCTGAGTCTGCCATGTATCATGCCAAGTCTATCGGGCGTAACAATTACCAGTATTATACCCAGGCAATGAACGCCCAGGCACGCCAGAGACTGGAACGGGAGAGCAAATTACGCCGCGCTATTGATTTTGACCAGTTTCGATTGTATTACCAGCCACAGGTAGATGTGCAGAATATGAAAATCACCGGTTATGAAGCATTGATCCGCTGGCAGGAAACAGAAAAATTACTGGTATCACCGGACCAGTTTGTTCCATTGCTGGAAGATACGGGATTAATTATCCCGGTTGGCGAATGGATACTTTACCAGGCATGCCGGGACGTAGGGGAACTGAAAAGACGCAACCAGCATTTCAAGAGTGTCTCGGTCAACCTTTCAGCACGACAATTCATCGATGATTCCATCGCAAAACGTATCACTGCAATCGTCTCGGAATGTGGTGTCTCACCGGAGTATATTGTCATTGAAATTACAGAATCACTTATGATGACGGAAACGAAACGCAGCCTGGGGATACTGACGGAGTTAAACCGAAACGGATTCCATTTGTCACTGGATGATTTTGGCACCGGTTATTCATCATTGGCTTACCTGCGCCAGTTCCCGATAGACGTAATCAAAATTGATCAATCATTTGTCCGCGGATTACTGAATAACCCGAGTGATGCTGCTATCTGCGAGGCGATTATTACCATTGCCAGGCAACTGAAATTGAAGGTTGTTGCCGAAGGCGTTGAAACAGCGGAACAGTTTAATTACATGCGGCAGAAAGGCTGCCATTCCATTCAGGGATTTTATTTTGGTAAACCGGTGCCACTGGAGAAGCTAATCTGCCAGATAGCCTGATTCGGTCTTGCTTTAAAACTGTATAATAATTACAAAATTATATAACTACTTGATTTATAATATATTATAGATCAGTAGCATAGCGACGATATAGGCTGTACAGAGTATTCCCGCCCGGTTGACAAAAGACTTGCATTTCGCTATGGTGCAATGCAATATATTGCAATGCACAAAACACACTTGTGCGAGCAAACAAGCCAATTGGAACTGAATGGAATAACAGGAGCTAGCCATGCAAGACTACGTAGAGCAAATAACCAACGTTGGTAAATCATCTTTTGAAACACTGCAGGAACTGGGAACTATCAATGCCAAGGCACTGCAAAAACTGGCCGAACTGCAATTCAAGGTTGCAACTTACAACATCGAGACCGGTATTGAGCAGACCAAACTGCTGACCAGCACTACAAATTACAAGGATCTGCTGACTGCAGAATCTGATTTTGCCGGTGAGTACAGCAGCAAGGCAATGGACTTTACCCGTGAAGCCGGTTCTATCCTGACCGAGTCACGTGATGAGATGGTTTCCTGGCTCGAGAAAGGCCTGGAGAAGGCAGAGGTGAAAACAAAGGCCCCTGCCAGACGTAGTACTTCTACCAAGAAATCTTCATAATCAAAAGGCCCTTTTGCGGATGCCAACCATCCGCGACCTGACTATCAGGCCCGTACCCATCTGTTTGGGGTACGGGCTTTTTTGTTTGTGGTTACGTAACGGTTTTGGGAGTTATATAAGCATGATACATTTGTAACCGGAAAATACATGAAATATTCATTGTTAAATACAGGGTAAAGCAGATGGCTGGCAAGAAGAACACGACATTTTTTGCTAACAGGGAGTGGCTGGATCTGCAACGGCAAATGATGGACGCCTGGATAAAATCACTGGGGCAAGTCAATCGAAAGAAGGCCGGCAGAAATTCCGCAGATCCGGTATCTGAGTGCATGGCGCAATGGTGGAAAACCGTATCAACCTCATTGCCGGAAGGCAGTGGGGATTTTCTGAACAAGATGATGGAGCAAGGCAGGATATATTTTATTCTGGCAGAACAATTCAATGCCTTACTCAATATATTAAATGATATCAATAAAATGTCGGGAGACTGGCGACAGGCCGTGAGTGACCAGTTTGAACAAATGAAAAGCCTGTTTACCAGTTCGCACGATAACCAGGACAATGCCATGCAGGGCCTTCTGGGTGCATGGCAGCAATTGCCCATGGACACCCTGCAAAGAACATTTTCTTTCGGGTCGGTTATGCCCGGGGATTTCATGCAGGATATGAAGCCTGAGCACCTGGAGAAAGTGACTGACAAATTCCTGTCTATTCCGGGGGTGGGTTATACGCGTGAGCACCAGGAGAGATTGCAGGAAAGTATCCGACTGCTGAACGAGTACCAGAAGTCCAGCCAGGAATTCAATGCCGCAATGAGCAACATCAGCATCAAGGCATTCGATGCCATGCGACAGAAAATCATTGATATGGCAGATCAGGGCGAGGAAATCAACAGCCTGAGACAGATTTACGATCTGTGGGTGGATTGTAACGAGGACGCCTATTCCGAGTATGTCTACAGTGATGATTATTCCAGGCTTTATGGCCGTTTAACCAATGATTTGATGGCGGTCAAACATCATGGCAGGAACAGTATTGATGAATTATTCAGCGCCTTGAGCATGCCCACTCATCGCACCTTGAATACCATGCAGAAGCGACAGCAGGAAATGCGCCGGGAACAGAAAAATAACAATCTGGTTATAGAGGAGCTGCAACAGGAAATTGCTGATATGAAAAAACAGGTGCCCTCTGACAGGGTTACATCAAGCGGTGGAAATATGGCAGGTAATTCTTCCGGAACAAAAAAGAAAAAGAAAAAAAACAAAAAAACCAGAAAGAAAAATACAAAAACTGTAAAAAAGTCTGCCAGACCACACACTGCCCGTGCAAGTGGAAAGAAAAAGAAAAGGAAAAAGTCAGGCACCCGCAATAATGAAAAAATAGTCATCAAGATTTGACAGCAGAGGAGCACAGACCGTGATACCTTTCCAGATTCGCCCCGATGAAATCATTCACGAAGTCAATGAATTCACTATCAAGCTTGCCAAGGGCATAGATACACTTACCGAGATTGGAGATATCGAGGTTGGTGTCTCGAAAAAAATACCTGTCTACAACGAGGATAAAATGGTGCTCTATCATTTTGAGCCCCGTGTAAAAAAAACCAACCCTGTACCCCTGTTGATAGTCTATGCCCTTGTCAATCGTCCGTACATGGCTGACCTGCAGGATGGCCGTTCCATGATCCAGGGATTGCTTGACAGCGGACAGGATATCTACCTGATAGATTGGGGATACCCGGATAGCGCAGACAGATATCTTACCATGGATGATTATATTAACGGCTATATTGATAGATGTGTTGACGTTGTACGCAAGAAACACAATCAGGAAAAGATCAATATTCTCGGAATATGCCAGGGAGGGACATTCAGCCTTTGCTATACGGCATTACATACCAACAAGATAAAAAACCTGATAACGACTGTAACACCCGTGGATTTCCATACCAGGAATGATCTGTTAAGCAAAATGGTCAGGCATGTTGATATCGATCTTCTGATTGATACCATGGGGAACCTTCCCGGTGAATTACTGAACTGGACATACCTGTCTCTCAAACCCTATCGCTTGCTGGGACAGAAATATATGGACCTGGTCAATTTGCTGGATGATACCGAGAAAGCCAGGAATTTCATGCGAATGGAAAAATGGATTTTCGACAGC
>Ga0102950_1000584_pt1 | contig 10599 bp, 15 predicted proteins | sample SalPon2A_B_D2_MG_FD_78505 | JGI IMG/M metagenome (GOLD analysis project Ga0102950, IMG submission 78505) | Soil microbial communities from South San Francisco under conditions of wetland restoration - Salt Pond MetaG R2A_B_D2_MG | ecosystem: Environmental > Terrestrial > Soil > Wetlands | place...
GCGCGCGTGGCCGGGTCGTAGCGGCCCAATCGACTACGAGCGTAGTCGGTGTACCACACCCGGCCACGAGCGTCGACGACGAGGCGGCGCGGCCGGGCCCCCTCGTGCGGGAGCCGCTCCAGGGTCATGGAATCATCCTTCCGGTCGATCCGGCCGAGCGCGTTGGTGCCGAGGAGGGCCACCCACAGGCTCCCGTCGGGCGCCTCCGCGATCCCGTACGGCCGGGCGCGGGGCGCCGGCACCGGGTACACGGCGCTCTTCCCGGTGGCCGGGTCCAGGCGCCCGTACAGGTTGGCCCCCTGCACGGTGAACCACAGGGTCCCGTCCACCCAGATCGGAGTGTGCGGGTCGGTGGCCTCGGCCGGGAGCGTGTACTCCCGGATCTGCCCCGTCGCCGGGTCCAGGCGCCCGATCTTCCCCACCCGGTTCCCCGTGTACCACACGCCCCCATCCGGGGCCACCGTGATCCCGTGCGGGCCCGATTGCGGCGTGGGCGTCGCCCAGTCCGTGAAGGTCCCGGTGCGCGGATCGAGGCGGCCGATGTAGCTGTTGGCCTGGTCCGTGTACCACACCATGCCATCCGCGCCCACGGCCGGGTCGTGCGGGAAGGCGCCGGCGCGCGGGATCGGGTACTCGACCACGGCGAGGTCGCCGGAGGCGGCCGGCGGCGGCTCCTGGGCCAGGAGCGGCGCCGGGAGGCCGGCGAGGGCCAGGAGCGAGGCGCACAGGGCGCGGGGGGCGGCGGAGGCGGGGCGGGTAGCCGGGAGCATGGCGCACTCTCCGTCCGGGGGTGAGTCGGGGAGCCGCCTGCAAGATAGCGGGCGGCGGGCGTCCGTGCCGCGAAGGCCCGGGTCTGCGGCAAGGCCGATCCGCCCTCGTCGGCACCCCCCCCTTGAAGTTCTCCCGGTCCCGGACCGCGCGGATCAGCTGCCACCACGGCTGGCCGGCGCCGATATCATACGGAGCCCCCGATTGAAGCGGCCTTCGCCTCGCGGCGGAACGAAAGAGGCTGGAATACGACCCTCGAGTCGGAGTACCCAGGTAGGCGAGAGCCTGCGGACCGTCCTGGGCATCGGATCCTTAGGAACACGGCAAGGGCAGCGGGGACGGGCGCAGCGGGCCGGGCAAATTCGGAGTGTCAGCGCACTCGGACTTGCGGACCTGTTGTTCGGACTCCACGTCCTGCCTCCCTCATGGACCACCGCTTCATCTCGGCGGCGCTCTTCAGAAATGCGAGGTTTCGCCTCCTGTTCGCCCTTGCGGTGAACCGAGAATCAGACCCTGTCTGCATCGTAGCGGAGTGCACGAGAATGGGTGCGCCGGGCCCGGATCGTGCGCCTGTCCGCCGAGGGGTTGGACAACCAGTCGGTAGCCGAGGAGGTCGGCACCAGTCGTCAGACGGTCGGCAAGTGGAGGAAGCGATTCCGCTGGATGGCCGACGTGACCGGGCTCGCCAGATCCACGGTCCACCGGCCCTGGAACGCCTTCGGTCTCCAGCCACCTTGCCAGAAGCACGTTCCTCTCTCCACCGATCCGTTCTTCGCCGAATAGGTCCACGACATCGTCGGCCTCTACCTCGACCCGCCGGAGCACGCCATGGTGCTTTGCGTCGACGAAAGGAGCCGGACGCAAGCGCTGGAACGAACTCAGTCCATGGTTCGGCTCGGTCCCGGCTACGTCGAGGGCGTCACCCACGGCTACAGCCGTCACGGCACGACCGCTCCGTTCGCTGCCCTCGACGTCGCCACCGACCATGTTCTCACCCCGTGCACGCCCCGGCACCGTCGCGACGAGTTCCTAGAGTTCCTCGAGCACATCGACGCCAACGTCCCGGACGATCTCGAGGTCCATCTCGTCGTCGACAACGATGCAAGTCACAAGCACGTCAAGATCAAGCCGCGGCTCGCTGCTCGGCCTCGCTATCACGTCCACTTCACGCCGACCTACTCCTCCTGGCTCAATCACGTCGAGATCAGGTTCAACATTGTCACCCAGAAAGCGACTTGCCGCGGGTCGTTCTCTTAGGTCGGCCAGCTCGTCGACAAGATCCGCTCCATCATCGACGCCTATGACCCCGAGGTCCACCCCATCCGGTGGATCGCAACCGCCGACTCCATCCTCCAGAAGATGGAGCGACTCTGTCACGTAATCTCCGGGTGTCGAGATCGCACACATCGTTTCCACGCTGTAGCATGCTGGGATGGATCGCGAAGAGGAGCGTCGCAGAGCGCGGCTAGTTTGGGTGCGTCTCCTCGAGGAGACGGGAGATGCTGGCCTGGTCTGTCGCCGATGTGGGATCTCGAGACCGACACTTCGAAAGTGGTATCGGCGGTTTCGCGAGCATGGAGAGGTGGGTCTGCGACCAGGGAGCCGTCGACCGCACCGCTCACCCGCTCGGAAAGTGGGTACCGCGGAGGAAAGCCTGATCGTCGACCTCCGCCGCAGCCGCAACCTGGGGCCCAAAGGGATCCAGTCCGAACTCCTGAGGCTCGAAGGGTGGACGTTCTCTACAGCGACGATCTGGAAGGTGCTGGACCGCGAGGGGCTCAGCCGCGTCAGGCGGCCCAAGCGCCCGGCAGAGCCCCGCAGCTATAGCCGGCCCACCCCTGGCGACCGAGTCCAGCTGGACACCATGCGAGTGGCCCCAAAGCGCATCCAGTTCACGGCCATCGACGACTGCACGAGGATGCGTGTGCTCGGACTGTGCACGCGGCGTACGGCCGCGAACGCTGTGCACTTCCTCATGGAGAGGGTGCTTGAAGAATTCCCGTTCCCAATCCAGAGGATCCAGACCGACCGGGGTGGTGAGTTTTTCGCTCTGACGTTCCAGAAGGCCCTGCGGCAGCAACGGATCAAGTTCCGTCCCATCCGACCTCGGTCACCGCACCTGAACGGAAAGGTCGAACGCTCCCAGCAGACGGATCGCATCGAGTTCTGGGCCACGGTCGACCTGGAGGCTTCCACGCTCGAGCAGCAACTGGACGAGTAGCAGCACTTCTACAACTGGTTCCGACCCCACTCGGCCCTGGGCGGTAAGACGCCCATCGACCGGTGCTGCGACCTCCTCTGGCACACCCCGTCCAGGGAGGATGTCATCGACGCGTACGTCCCCGAGGAAGAGCACCTCAGAGACCGGGACTACGCCTCCGATCTGGAGGCGCTCCGGTTGAAACGATGTCTGTGATCTTCACACTCCGGGACAGGACGTTATTCGAAGCCTACAACTCTTGGGAGGACCGAGTCTCGACTGAAACAAGTCGGCTAGATACACTGGAGGCTCGCGGGACGGTCTTGAGGAAGGGCCGGCTGATCCGCACTCGCGACTCACCCAGCCGTCGGTGGTTCGAGGGGCGCCTTCAGCCCCCTAGCAGCAATTGTAGATTGGAGTGCATACCTTGTCGCACCAATGTGTCCGATTACTGATCTCATAGATTTGTCTACTCTGCGGCGCTGCATAGGCGGGCGCCGCCGTTGCAGCGGACGCGGACATGAAGGCTGCAGTGCCTCCAATCAGCACACCAAGGCCGAGAAATGCAGAAGCGATTACTTTGCGAATTCGTCGCGGCATTATGTTGCTCCCATTGCAAGAGTCTTGGCAAGTGGCTGGGACGGCCCTGGCGACCCATTCCTCGTCTGAGCGGATGTCTCAGCCCTTCCTCAAGATCTTAGTGAATCCTTTGGTGACCCGACTCGCTCGCCCTGTGTTCGCGATTCTACTCGACGTCGTTCCAGGATCTGTCGCAATACGTATACAAGACTCCTGCGACCTGCGCCCCTCACTCTCTCAGGCATTACTGTATCTCCTGTCACCACGTAAAGGCTCGGCGTCGGGAAGGGAGCACCAGCCATGGCGACCTGACCCTCATCCACTGTTTCGAGTCGAATCGATAACCGATTCCGGTGCAACCAGTCTTTGACGTTGGAGTTACTACGACCAAGAATGACGCCGACTACATTTACACTATCACCAAGTACGGCGTCTACAGCCCTCAACTCGCTAGGCGTGCTCTGACAAACGAAACAATCACCCGCGTGAAGGAACCAGGCAACCGTGGGTCTGGTGACGGTCCCAACCAGCCTACGAACGACCTTCGTAACCTCCGGCGTGGTGTGTCCTACCCCCGAAGACGTTCGAGCAGGCAAACCTGCGCGGCCGTCACCACGCGAACAGGCGACCAATCCGATCGTGCTCGCCACAAGCACCAGTGGGAACGTAGAAGACGTGGCTTGAGAAGGTATGCTCGCACGGTTTCGCAAGAGCCCTCTCTATCTACGTCGGTCTCCTAAGTGTGCCCACAATCCATCTATCCGGAGCCAGTACTGACGGATCCTCAAAGTAGAGCTCTCTCTTCCTTGCCAAGAGCAGAAGTGGTGTGTGGTGCATGTCGAAGTAGGGTCGGCCCTCCTTCGAAAGGTACATGAGATTCCAGATCGGGCCGCTGGATGTCCTCTGCTGATACTGAATCAACCATCCGTCAGGCTCCCAGAACACATTGGTCGGCAACACGAGCTTGCTGAGCCACTGCGTAAAGTCTGCTGCTGAGGCGGATCGGCCCGAGGGTGGATTCGTCGGCGTCTGGTAATCCTCGAATGGAATCTGCACCTTTCTGATAAGCCGGCCGTTGTCGAGAAAGAGGTAGAGGGTGTCCGACAAGGCGAACAGTGTAGCGATGGTGTCGGACTCGACGGCCGAGTTTGTAAGGCCCACTACGGTCATGGCTCGCCCGAGATCGGGCGAAATAGGCGGTGGAAAGAAACTCGCTACAACACTATCCGTCCGAATGTCGAAGACGCTGAGTCGGCCTTGGGAGAAGGAAGGCACTCCTCCACTCAGGAGAACGAGACTGTCATTCAGTATGTCGGCGTCGTAGATTTGGGTTAGCGGTATCTGCAGGGTTGTGAGGGCACTATCACCGCTCGGAGAGAAGATCTCGCCGCGCGCAGCGTGTTGGACTGCTAGTATGCGATTCGATGGGAGACGCAAGGCAACCGCCAGCGTCTGAAATTCACTGGGTCCGTCTCCGCGATCTCCAAACGCGAAACGGAGCTCGCCGGAATGGTCATAGTCCCGGACTTGAAGTTCCGACTCGTCTGCGACGAGAAATCTGTCGCCCGAGTCAGCTCGAACAATAGGCTCGACGTTGATTACGGTAGAGTCTTCCTGAAGCGTGATGGTGTCATGCCAGGCTATCCAAATGGGGCCGGTAGCCGGAGGGTTCTGGATTCGTTGGCCGGTCCTATGGGCTACCTTGTGTTCGGGGGAGCAGGCCAGCGCGCCGACCAGAACTGCGCACAACGTAGCGCCCAGGCATAGATGCGAGCGTGTAGCGCCAAGGACGGCGAAGGGAGCGTATTGGCTGTCGGAATGAGTGACGGCGATTGCGGCCCGATTACTAAGCTGTACCCGGTTGGCATCGTGTCCCGAATCCGAGCCTGACATCTTCTCCGTCCTGATCCTATTTGCTTCTAGCTACTATTGCGATCATGGACAACCGGGCGGCCACGCTTCAGCAGCGAGCCTTCGTTCGAGAGCATCTCCTGAGCCTCACTTCGATGCTTGCGAGGTCTCCAATGCGTCGGGTCAGTCGCAGCGTCACGTAAGAAGGGTGCCGGACCATGATGCTCACGGGCTCGATCCGGGGCACGGGTCCGACTCTCACGGCGCCCAGCGAATCGGTCGTCGCCGTGTCCGATCCAACGGCGCCGCTCAGGCTTGAGGTGGCCCACGCCACCTCGACATGAGCCCCTTCGATGGCGGCATGGGAAGCGCTATCGGTCACCAGAACTCGTATCGTCGCGTCGACATCACGACCCGTCGCTTGGCCTCTCGCCGGTACTGCCGCTCCACAGAGAAGCAAGCAAAGTAGAGCAAGCGTAGGAACTCCCTTCATTAACCGCCGCAGAAAGCCACGTGACCCTGCCGGTGGTCTAGAGGCGCATGGCTTCAGCAGCCCCGAGATTCGATCGAAGATCAACACTCTGCCACGAGCCTTCTCACGTTGGCTCTTTTCAGCGAGTCGAGGACACCCTCCCACGTTCCAGCCACGGAGCCGTCGGCCTTGATCGCAACGATCACCGGCGACTCAGCCAGCGGGAGAAACGTAAAGAGAGGACTGCTCGCTCCCTGGATCATGGGAAAATCAAGGGGGTGTCCTCGAAGGAATTCCTTCAGTCTGGGGCCAGGCCCGAGGAAGAGTCCGACGAACCGGAAGTGACATCGCGACACAGGCTGCAGGGAGTCCACGAAAGGCAGCATTCTGAGACATGTCGAGCAGTCCGGATCAATCGAGAAGAGCACTGTTCCCCGTTGGCCATCAGCTACGTTGTAGGAGAGCGATCTACCCTGACCATCCGACCCAACTATGCGCCGAGCGCCATCGCTAAGCACACTGAAGTCGAAGATACTCCGAAGCCGTCGAAGCTGCGAATCCTCACGGTCCATTCGGATTGCAAGCTTCGACTCTTCCCGGGTCTTCGCGGCGAGTTGCTTCAGCGCTAACATATATCTGAGTTGGGAGTGATAGGCAAGAGCCACAGCAACAATAGTGGCAACAATTAGTCCGCCCTCATACACGATTGTGGTTATGGTCCTGTTCTTCATCGCTCAACAATGCGGTAGAGGAACACCTGCGGATGCGGTGAATCACGATAGGTGGCCAGGCGTCCGTTGCGTAAGTCGCCGACAAACCCCGGAATCGTACTTCCTCCTGCGTCACTGGCTCTTCGGAAGGTCAACCGAGCCACCGGCTTCAGCGGCCTCGAGTAGACATCATAGTCAAACCGACCGCTCGAGGGATCCGCGGACGCCAGTACCAGATGCTGCGCGTCGCAACCAAGTCCGAGTACAGCCCCGCGCTGGACAGCCGGTCCAACCTGCGAAGAGGGGGGAGCAGTGGGAGCTAGGATCTGGCTGTGCCCGACAAACCGTTGCACGGGCCGATTTGAGGGCCATGCTACGCGGACGATCTCGTATGCCCATGAGTTAACAAAGTACCATGAACCATCGTCGGTGCCGCACGACCCTCCGGGCTGGGCGAAGTACGGACCATAAAGCTTCCCAGTGACGGATGGCGCGCGCAGTATCAGCGTCGCGGAAAGGTTGTGTGGATCGAGTCCGATCAACGCGGCGGTGTCCGTCACGGCCATGGAACGAGCAAGCGCGATCGTTCCATTCACGCCCCGTGAGAGCCGTGCCTCAGCCACGGCGCCAATGACGACCTGGCGCCTGAAGCCACCGTGCATTCCGAAGATCTCGACGCGCTTTGTGCGCTCATCGAGAACGGCGATAGTCGTGTCCAGTACTGCGATCGAGTAGGGTTCGATGAATTCTCCCGGCCCCGCTCCGGCGCGTCCCCAGGATTCGATGAAATTGCCAGTGCTGTCGAACACGGAGATCTTCTGGAGATAGGGATCCACAACGTACAGATTTCCGTTCGAGTCCAACCCAACGTCGGTGACAAAGCCGAAGATTTGATCGGACTTCCCTTCGAGCGCGCCAAGCGTAACGGTGCGGCGCAGTCGAAGTGGCGCCCGGGCTGGGAACGACGGCAAGATCGAGGGCTTTAGCTTGGGAGCAACAGAGAACTGGGGATCGATGCCGGCTACCGACCCCCCGGCGGGTCGACACGTGGACAGTGTAGCGGCCGCGATTGAGACCACCGCCACCGTTGCCGACCGGCTAGCGAAGGCAAACCGCCTGGCCGCCTCGCAGCACTGCCGCCTCAGTGTCATGAGCGAAAGGCCATCCGAGACAATGGAGACGAGCCCGTCTCGCGGCGACCGAATACGCTACACGATTGCGCAGTTCGGCGGATTGCAGGGATCAGTGGGCGCCCCTACGGGACACGTATCGGCCCCAAGGCTGCAAACGGGTACACAGCCACCTACTGGACCGTTGCAGCAGTAGCACCAAGGATCCGCAGCAGACAGTGCAGGGAGCGGTCTCACAAGCGGCTTGACCACGAGCGATAGGGCGGCGAGCATGGATAGGGTGGCGAACACGCGCAGAGTCGAGACCATGAGTTCCTCCACCGATAATGGGAAACACCGTCGAGTACAGGATGGGCAAGAAAAGAGAAAATGTCAAGGCGCTGACATCGATGGAATTGGGAATTCACTCTAGCCGTAGATGAACGATAATGACCCGACACTCGGCTCTCGCCGGAACGCGGGTCAAGCTTCTGCTAATTCCTCGTGGTGGAGGTTCTCCCGAGCTGGCTACCGTGGAAGTGCTCGGTGAAGCCGTTCGACGGCGGACGCCGGACCCTGGTCGTCTGGTGCCGCGCGCCCTCGAGCTGTTCCGACACGGGAAACTGGTCTACCGCGCATTGAACGTCCGAGGCCGTACGAGCCCTCTACTGCGGCGTCTCCGATCTGAGTCGTTGCTAGAGTTCGCTAACTCGCCACCCAGACCCAACTCTGACTAACTCCTCGCTATCTGATCGCGGAACTCAGAGCCGCAGCCCGCTCATCCATTGCCATGAAGGGGGATCCCAGTGAAGAGCCTCACCCAGAAGCTAGGCTTGGTGGCCGTCGCAGCGGCTCTGGGCTTCGGCCTCACGATGGTCGACAGCCATCCTGCTCGCGCCGACCTACATTTTTCCCGGTTCATTGGTGACTGCCAGGGCGGGTGCAACGGCGTCAGTTGCTGCTACATCGCTCCGCCAATCATCGTCCCCGGCGGCTGAGGAGTCGAGGCGTGTGGCCCCGATGTCGTTCTCAGGTCGCGCTCTCCATCGGGATTTCGATCGTTGCGCTGGGCTGCGGGTCACGCGGTGGCGGGCAACACCCGGGGACGGTATCGGGGCCAACCCTTACCCTCATCGACAGCGTGAAGGTCCAGGAGTCCGACTCCATCTACATCGGTCGTCCCTACACCCCGGCCATCGATCCCTATGATGGGACGGTCTACGTCCCGGACTTCTTCTCCAACCGCGTCTACCGATTCGGGAGGGACGGTCAACTCCTGCGGACCTATGGACGTCCGGGACAGGGCCCCGGCGAGTTCCGAAGCGCTGAAATGACATTCGTCCTCGATGATTCTACGCTCGTGGTCGACGATCCGGGGCAGGAGCGCCTCGAGTTCTTCGACCGCCATACCGGCGACTTCCGACGAGAGCGCGACCTGCCGCTGGCTCCGGGAACCTCGGCCCCCGTCGTCACACCAGACGGAATCTGGATGCATGCCGTCTCGGATGGCATGCGCGTAGGAATGGCGGTTTGGCACCCCACCCGGGACACCGTGACAGCGCTGGGCCCGCTCCCCGGTCCGTACAGAGCGTCCCTGGACCACCCACCCTCGATCTTCGCCCAATTCTTCGATGTCGGGGGCGTCGTGATGCGGCCGGACGACACGGTCGTGAACGGCTGGTCCGGCCTGAACTGGCTGTACGTCCACGGACTCGACGGAGCCGTGCTGGACTCGGTCCGGGTCCCCGCCGTCCGGCGCCGAGACGTCCCGCCGAACCTCGAAAAGAGGATGGACAGCGGCGACATGGGCGACCGGGAGCGCTACGAGTCCGGCTCCGGTCTCCTGCGGATGGCGGCCCTGCCGGGCGGAGGCCTGGTGATCGTGTATCACGACCTGCACATCCTTCGCCTCCATCCCCTGCCTCCGACCTTCTATTCGACCGTCTGGGTCTCCGTGGTGTCTCCGGACCTCGAGGAAGCCTGCGTGGACGCGCGGCTTCCAGTCTCCCGTGACGCCGAGTCGGTGGAAGCCTTCCGGGGCGACACCCTGTTCCAATTCGATCGTCGGATCGTCGGAAAGAAGACGGCTCGCCCCCGCCTCCAGACCTGGCTTCGGACGTTCCTGGTGGGGACGCGTGGCTGCGACTGGCTGCCGACCCGTCCCGGGCACTAGTCCGGGCTCCCCACCTGCTCAGTCTGGGACGGCCGCCACCCCCGCCGGCAGCACCCCGCGCAGGTACTCGCCCGTGAAGCTGTCCTCGTGCGCGGCGACGGCCTCCGGGGTGCCCGTGGCCACCACCCGGCCGCCGGCGGCGCCGCCCTCGGGGCCCAGGTCGATGATCCAGTCGGCCGTCTTGACCACGTCGAGCTGGTGCTCGATCACCACCACCGTGTTGCCGCGCTCGACCAGCTCGTGCAGGACGTCAAGGAGGATGCGGATGTCCTCGAAGTGGAGGCCGGTGGTGGGCTCGTCCAGGATGTAGAGGGTGCTCCCGGTGGCGATCTTGGCCAGCTCGGTGGCCAGCTTGACGCGCTGCGCCTCGCCCCCCGACAGCGTGGTGGCCGACTGGCCCAGGGTGATGTAGCCGAGCCCCACGTCGTTCAGCGTGTCCAGCTTCCGCTTCACGCGCGGCACCGCCTCGAAGAACTCGAGCGCCTCCTCCACGGTCATGTCGAGCACGTCGGCGATGCTCTTCCCCTTGTAGAGCACCTCCAGCGTCTCCCGGTTGTAGCGCTTCCCGCGGCACACGTCGCAGGGGACGTACACGTCGGGCAGGAAGTGCATCTCGATCTTGACGAGGCCATCGCCGCGGCACGCCTCGCAGCGGCCGCCCTTCACGTTGAAGCTGAACCGCCCCTTGTCGTAGCCCCGGATCCGGGACTCGGGCAGGGCCGCGTACAGCTCGCGGA
>Ga0102950_1000586_pt1 | contig 10578 bp, 9 predicted proteins | sample SalPon2A_B_D2_MG_FD_78505 | JGI IMG/M metagenome (GOLD analysis project Ga0102950, IMG submission 78505) | Soil microbial communities from South San Francisco under conditions of wetland restoration - Salt Pond MetaG R2A_B_D2_MG | ecosystem: Environmental > Terrestrial > Soil > Wetlands | place...
AAATTCATCATAATTGTTCAACCCGGGACCTTCCCTTCACCACTTATAATATGATTAACAGGTTGGTACTGCTGTACTACCCGGTCAAGGAACGTTGGTAGTAGACCTTTGGTACCATATCGGATTCAACCATGCTGCCGGGTCTTATCGCCATGTTTTCGTCCAATTTTGACGTCTCAGCCGGACAATGACGAGCAAGTTAAAGTGTTTCCTGAGGTCTGCACGGAGCCATTAGGGCCTGGTTCCCGGCCAGGATTCGCCTCGGCAATCGCCAATATAGCCAATGAATTTGTAATCCAGGCACGTGGAACTTTCATGCCCTTGACTGTCAATTATCAGCCAAGTTACCATCCAAGGGATCCTGCGGCCTTCGTTCGTCAGGAGGTTTCGACGATGGAGGTTTGCACTGGAAAGCTACGATAATAACGACATACACACCAGCGAACGGCAGGAAATGGAAATGTTTCGGAAACCCATCGGGAAACGTTTACCAGGGAACCTTGCCCTGGCATCAGTCCATTCTTCCCTTACCCGGATTGCCTATTCCAGACAATTGAAAACACTCGCCTTGCTTGCCGCTGCGGCCGTCTTTTTTACTGTTTTTCTCAGCCCGGGGATGGCTGGTTCCCAGCAGTATGGAGCCCCCAAAGTTCCCTACTTTTCCATCCTGGCCAACAACGGCCAGACTTATAGTCCGGAATACCTGAAGGGCAACGTCGTCCTGATCATGTTCTGGGCAACATGGTGCCCCTATTGCAAGAAGGCCATGCCGCATATGAGCACCATTGCCAGCGAGTATTCCAACGCGCCCTTCACCCTTCTCGGCATCTGCGGCAGTAAAGACCGCGAGGCATGGCAGAACTACATTCAGCAGCACCAGTTGCGGTGGCCGCAATACTGGGATTCGGACCTCCGCATGACCCATCTCTTCGGGGCCCGCGGCATCCCAAATTTTTTCCTGATTGATAAGGACGGTTACCTGGTGGCCCACTGGGTTGGGTGGGACGACTCCTTGACAAGCAGGGTGCAAAAACTGATCGACCACGCGCTGGCCCAACCTCGCCGTCAGTGAGCAAATTGAGGCGCAGGGGTATTTAAGGAAAGAGCCGTTCACTGGACCGACGCTTCCGCACCATCATCCTGTCTACTAAAAGCTCTCCAGCAACCTGCTAAAATGTGAACTGCCATGCTCCATGAAATTCTTACGGTCGGAATGCTTGAGTGTAATTGCTCCGTGGTGGCCGACGACAAGACCAAAGAAGCCATCGTCATCGATCCCGGTGACGAAATTGGGCGCGTGCAGAAAATCCTGACGCGGCACGACCTGAAGGTGCGCTACATCATCGCCACCCACGCGCACATTGACCACGTGGGCGGACTCAAGAAACTCCATGAATCAACGGGCGCGCCGGTACTGATGCACCAGGCCGATCTGCCGCTCTACGAGAACCTGGCCGCGCAGGCCGCATGGCTGGGCGTTGAAACACCCGGCATGGTGGAAGTGGACCAGTTTTTGAAAGAAGGCGACCGCCTGCGCTGGGGGGCGCTCTCGCTTGAAGTTCTCCACACTCCGGGGCATTCGCCGGGCAGCCTTTCGCTCCACCTGCCGGGCGAAGAGGCGCGCATCTTTGCCGGCGACACACTGTTCCAGGGCAGCATTGGCCGCTCCGACTTGTGGGGCGGCTCGCATGAGCAACTGCTCCGCTCCATCCACGACAAGCTTCTGCACTTCCCGGACGAAACTCCCGTCTTCCCCGGCCACGGACTCAGCACGACCATCGGTCGCGAACGCGAATCGAACCCATTCCTGCAGGACCTGTAAATAGCCCCGGCAAAAGCGCTACGGCACATTCTTATTTCAGCAGCGGCAGAATCGCCTTGAATTCCGGCGTGCCGCTCTTGCCAAGCAGTTCGTAGATCATCATCTCCGTGGAACTGAGCACGGCCCCTGCGCGGTCCATCCGGTGAAGGCCCGCTTCCCAATTTCCCCGCGTGCGTGACGAGGTGGCGTCCCCAGCTACGTGGACCGTATAGCCTTCGTTCAATGCCGCTAGCACCGTCTGCGTCACGCAGACGTGTGATTCGACTCCAGCCACCAGCAAGGTGTCGCGGCCGGACGCAACTTCCTTGAGGTGAGCGACGAACTTTTCATCGCCAAAACAGCCAAACGTGGTCTTATTCAGCGGACTGATCCCAGGCACCGTGCAGGCAACCTCTGGAACCAGCGGCCCCAGGCCCTTTGCATACTGCGTGGTCAACACCATGGGGATCGAGAGGGCCTGGCCCAGGCGCAACAGCAAAATGCAGTTTTTGATCACACGATCGGCCTCAAAAATCGCCGGCATCAACTTTGTCTGTGGATCAACGATCACCAGCGCGGAAGAATTACGATCAAGAAGACGAGACGCGGCATTTCCGGATTCAGACATGGCGGAAACTCCTCTGCTGCTGATAACGAGTCAATTGGCGGACATTATAGCAGACGGATAATTGCTGCCATCTGAACGTGCCGTTGCTGCGGCTGACGCCGAACTGCAAAGTTTCCAAAGAGGGCTCGCCACTACGTTTTGCATCGGAGGCCCGGCGCAGGTATGATGCTCTCCCGGAGAGGAGGCGCAAGGACTATGCCGAAAAAACCCACAAAAGGCGGGAACGGAAAAGGACGGCGCAAGTTTTTGAAGACTATGACGCTGGGAGTGGGCACGCTGGCGTTGCCCGCAAGTTCCATTGCCGCCTCAGGCTCTGGCGCCACGCCAATGGTTCCGCCAGACGACGCAACAGGCGAAGAGGCTATCCGCTATCCACGAGTTTTCCGCGGACTCCAACGCGAAATGATCGGCTTTCCGCTGGGTGGTATTGCGGCAGGCTCGATCAACCTGGGCGGCCGCGGGCAACTGGACGAGTGGTGGATATTTAACCGGCCCGACAAGGGCCGCAGCCCGCAATACGCTTTCCCGGCCATCCGTGTTGAATCGGCTGGTAAGAAGCCTATTGCGAAAGTCCTGGAAGCCCGCATCATGCCTCCCTACTCGCGCGGCCCCAGCGATCTGGGATCCGACAACGTGCCCGGCCTGCCGCGGCTTGAAACCTGCACGTTTACGGGCGAGTACCCTTTAGCCCGGATCGACTTTGAGGATAGCGAGCTGCCAGTGCAGGTGTCACTGGAAGCCTTTACGCCGGTGATTCCGCTGGACCCGGACGAATCCGGCCTGCCGCTGGCTGTGCTGCGTTATCGCGTCGCCAACCCGGGCACATCCGGGGCAAAGGTCTCGATCGCGTGGTCAATTGATAACCCAGTCGGTATGGAACCCAGTAGCGGCGGTCACCCAAACTCCGGCCAGGGAAGGCAGAACGATTTTCGCGAAAGCAGTGGAGTCAAGGGGCTGTTGATGCAGAACCCCTTTCTCGGCTCGGCAGACCCGCAAGCTGGAACGTTTGCGCTCGCGCTCCTGGGCGCTGACTCAGGAAACCTCAGTTACCTTCGCGGCTGGCCCAGAGCTGGATGGTGGGAGAGCCCCCTGCTTTTCTGGGACGACTTTACCAGCGACGGCCGGTTGGGACCCGAGGTATCCCAGCGGAATACCGTGGGAGCGCTCTGCCTTGAAAAAGATATTCCACCCCGTGCAAGCGCCGAATACACCTTCCTGCTGGCCTGGCATTTTCCCAATCGGACGCCCAAATGGTGCGGGTGGTCGGCTCCCAAAGGGCATGAAAACGATGTGATTGGCAACTACTACTGCACGAGGTTCAAGGACGCGTGGGCCGTTGCGGAGTATGCGGCCAAGAACCTGCCCGGGCTTGAAGGTCGCATGCATAAGTTCCTTGGCGCGGTTCGGAACACCACACTGCCGGGCGCTGTGAAGGATGCCGCGCTTTCCAACCTGTCCACTTTGGCTACGCCCACAGCCGTCAGGACCAGCGACGGCACGTTCCACGGGTTCGAAGGCTGCGTGGACCATGCGGGATGCTGCTTTGGCAGTTGCACGCACGTTTACGCATACGAACCGGCCACGGCGCATGTCTTCCCCGCCCTGTCACGGTCATTCCGCGAGCAGCAATTTGGGTATTCCACCGATGCCCAGGGTCTGATGGACTTTCGAGAATTTCTGCCGTTCGGGATTGCTCATTTCGGCACGGCGGCGGCCGACGGGCAGATGGCCTGCATTGTTAAGGCTTATCTCGACTGGCGGCTTTCCGGCGACACAGAATGGCTGCGCAAGCAATGGCCGGGCGTGAAGCGCGCGCTGGAATTTGCCTGGATCAAAGGCGGCTGGGACGCCAATCGCGACGGCGTGATGGAAGGCGTTCAGCACAACACTTACGACATTGAGTTTATCGGACCCAATCCATTCTGCGAAATGTGGTATCTGGCGGCGTTGCGTGCAGGCGAACAGATGGCCCGTGTGATGGGCGACACATCAGCCGCCGCAGAATACCAACGCCTCTTTCGCAAAGGCAGCGAGTGGGTGGACGCCCATCTCTTCAATGGCGAATATTACATTCAGGAAATCGGCTCCATCGCAAAAGATGATATCGCCAAAGGGTTGCAGGCGGGCATGGGAGCGATGGATACCGAACATCCCAGCTACCAGTTTGGAGAGGGCTGCCTTAGCGACCAGTTGATGGGACAATATTTTGCACTGATCGCCGGGCTGGGACTGGTGGTGGAGCGTGACCATATTCTGAAAACGCTGCGATCCATCTGGAAATACAACTACAAACAGAACCTGGCTGACCACGTCTGTGTGCAGCGCGCCTACGCGTTAAATAATGAAGCTGGCCTGGTGGTCTGCGAGTATCCGCACGGCGAACGTCCGCGTGTTCCGTTTCCCTATTTTGCCGAGGTCTGGAGCGGCTCAGAATACGCTGCGGCTGCTTTGATGATGGAGATGGGAATGGTCAGTGAAGGCGTGCAGATTGTGGAGAACACGCGGCGGCGCTTTGACGGCGAGAAGCGCAATCCGTGGAGCGAGGCGGAGTGCGGGTATCATTACGCGCGGCCCATGTCAAGCTGGGCGCCATTGCTGGCGCTGAGTGGATTCCGCTACCACGGAGCCGAGAAAGCGGTTGTTGCGCAGCCGCTGGTGGAGCATGACAACTTTTCCTCTTTCTGGTCAGCCGGAACAGCCTGGGGAAGTTTTTTCCAACGCAGGCAGGCTGGGCGAACCCGGTTTGTACTTTCCGTTGCGGAGGGCAAACTCGCGTGCCGCAAGGTAACCCTTCGGGCTCCGAAAGAGGCCGGACCCAAACCGACAGGCAAGGTTGGCAACAAACCCGCACCGTACAAGGTTCAACAGCAGGGCGACGAAATCACCTTTGTGTTTACTCCGGAAGTCGCCCTCGAAGCCGGCGACCAATTAGCCCTGACGCTTTGAGGCGGGTAACCCCCGGAATTCTGCTAGCAAGCTCTCACTGCGGATTGCCAATTTGCGCAATTCGGCCAATAATGAGGTATGCGGGGCGCGGTTGCCCGGCCTCATCTCTAGCTGAAACACCAATAGAGTTTCTGGGGCTCATTCCCTGCAAATGGCCGGACCTTTTGAAGGACTCGGCAGGCACCATTGAGGGCGAGTTTCGGCGCGCCTCTGTTATTTGATGGCATCGTGTTTTACTGAGGAGGAGTCATGTGGGAGTATGACCAGCAAATGAAACTGAAGATCGGCCTGGCCGAGATGCTGAAGGGCGGCGTGATTATGGACGTCACAAACGCCGAACAGGCCAAGATTGCCGAAGACGCCGGCGCGTGCTCAGTGATGGCGCTGGAGCGCGTCCCTGCGGACATCCGCAAAGAGGGCGGTGTGGCGCGCATGGCGTCCATCAAAATCATCAAAGAAATCATGAAGGCGGTCAGCATTCCGGTGATGGCCAAGGCCCGCATCGGACATTTTGCCGAGGCGCAGGTGCTGGAAAACGTAGGCGTGGATTACATCGACGAGAGCGAGGTGCTGACACCCGCCGACGAAGAACACCACATCCACAAGTGGCCTTACAAGGCTCCGTTTGTTTGCGGGGCCCGCAACCTGGGCGAGGCGCTGAGAAGAATTGGCGAGGGTGCGGCGATGATTCGCACCAAGGGCGAAGCCGGCTCCGGCAACATCGTGGAAGCGGTCCGGCACATGCGCGCGATTACCAGCGAAATGCGCCTGCTGACGACGCTGCGCGAAGAAGAACTGATGGCCAAAGCCAAGGAACTGGGCGCGCCATTCGACCTGGTGAAATGGGTGTCCGCAAACGGCAAACTGCCGGTCCCGAATTTCTCCGCCGGCGGAATTGCGACTCCTGCCGATGCGTCGCTGGTGATGCAATTGGGCGCGGAAGCCGTGTTCGTGGGATCGGGCATCTTCAAATCGTCCGACCCAGCGAAGCGCGCCAAGGCCATTGTAAGGGCCACCACGCATTACAACGAACCGGCTGTCGTCGCAGAGTGCTCGGAAGAACTGGGCGAGGCTATGCGCGGACTCGACGTCGCCAAGATGGACCCGAAAGAGATGCTGCAGACAAGAGGGTGGTAGAAAGCTCTGAGTTCTAAGTTCTGAACTCTCACTTATGAAGGGTGATTACGCTTCGACATGAGCGATATTCAATATCCTATTGGCAAATTTCAACCTCCCGGGAAAACCTCGGAGCAGGCCCGGCAAGAGTTCATCCAGCAGATTCAGGAAGCTCCGGCGGCGTTGTGGTCGGCGGTAACGGGGCTTTCGGAAGAACAGCTTGACACGCCTTATCGCGACGGCGGATGGACAGTGCGCCAGGTGGTGCATCACGTGGCGGACAGCCACATGAACGCCTTTGTCCGCTTCAAGCTGGCGATGACTGAGGAACAACCCACACTGAAGACCTACGACCAGGAGCGCTGGGCAGAACTGCCTGACGCGAAGACGCCGCCGGTGGCAGTTTCGCTCAACCTGGTTGACTCGCTACACAAGAGGTTTGTTGCGCTTCTGCAATCGATGACTGCAGCCGACTTTGCGCGCACGATGAAACATCCCGAGTTGGGAGTCGTTCCTCTTGATCAGTATTTGGCTCTTTACGCATGGCACGGGCGCCATCACGTAGCGCACATCACTTCCCTGCGCGAACGTAAGGGTTGGAAATAAAGTCACTTGCTGGCAGGAACCGGCTTGCCGGCTTCGTTTCCCGCTGGTTGTTCAGTGGCGCCTTTTTCGTTAAGACTCAGAACAACTACCACCGCGGGCTTTTGCAGCATCAAAGTTCTTGAATTCACCCAACAAAAGGAGGAAGCATGCCAGTTCGCAAGGCGGAAGCACAATGGAACGGAACACTTCTTGAAGGAAACGGCCACATGAAAATGGCCACGGGCTCCTATGACGGTCCGTTCACCTTCAAATCGCGCATGGAAAACGGCGAGGGCACAAACCCTGAAGAACTGATTGCGGCCGCGCACGCAGGCTGCTTCTCGATGGCCTTTTCGGCCGGGCTGGGCAAAGCCGGCTTCACCCCCAACCGGGTCCACACCACGGCTTCCGTCCACTTTGACAAAGTGGAAGCCGGTTTCGCCATCACCAGCATCGATCTTGAAACCGAAGCCGAAATCCCCGGCATCGACGAAGCCAAATTCCAGGAACTGGCGCAAGGCGCCAAAGCCGGATGCCCGGTATCCAAGGCGCTGGCCGGAACCACCATCAATCTGAAAGCCAAGCTCGTCCAGTAACCGCAGGTGCGGCCGCTGTCCAGGGGTCCCGCAAGCAGAATTGTGAGGCCTGGCCGGCGGCCAACTCCTATCCTGAGAGCCTGAGCCCATGCCGGGACTGATGCGAGGAGCCTTTCTGTGGGCTTCTCGAAACAACTGGTTGCGCGAGCGTGCGTCCCGGCACAAGTTTGTCCGGCGCAGCGTTTCGCGATTCATGCCGGGCGAACACATTGCGGACGCTCTGGCTGCCGCACGCAATCTTGAAAATCAGGGACTGCGCACCGTGCTGACGCATCTGGGAGAAAACGTTTCAACGGCATCGGAGGCCGAATCTGTAGCGCAGCATTACCTCGATGCCCTTGAGCACGTGCGCGCCGCGGGGCTGCATTCCGAACTCTCCGTGAAGCTGACGCACCTGGGCCTCGACCTTGGCCATGAACTTTGCCAGGCAAAAATTGAAGAGATCATTCAAGCGGCGGGCAATGATTCCTTTGTTTGGATCGACATGGAATCCAGTCCCTACGTGGATGCGACACTTGCCGTGTATCGCAATCTTCGCCGGACCTATTCCAACGTGGGCGTCTGCCTCCAGGCTTACCTTTACCGGACGGCGGAAGACCTGGATTCCCTGCTCCCGATGGGGCCCGGAATCCGGCTGGTGAAAGGCGCATACCTTGAGCCGCCTAAAGTGGCCTTCCCTCGAAAAGAGGATGTGGACAGAAACTTTTTTGCCCTGGCCACGAAGCTGTTGAGCAAAGAGGCGCTAAGTGCCGGCGTTCGCACCGTGATCGCTACGCACGATCTCAACCTGATCCATCGCATCGAGTCGCTGGCGCGCTCAGAAAACTTGACCCGAGACGATTTTCAGTTTCAGATGTTATACGGCATTCAGCGCGCAGAACAGCTTCGTCTGGCGCGCGACGGATGGCGGTCAGGCGTACTGATTTCCTACGGGACCTTCTGGTTCCCGTGGTACATGCGGCGGTTGGCCGAGCGCCCGGCCAATGTTGGCTTTGTCATCAGAAATCTGCTGGGAGGTTAATGGGAGTCTGGCAGGCTGTTGAACTGGACCGCAGAGAGAGCGTAGCGGCGGGTTCACCCCGCCAGCAGGTCAGCACTTTCAACGCGGGTTGGCGGCGTAAAGCCGCCGCTACAGCCTGCTCAGCATCCCGATGGGCAACACCGGTGCTACAACTATGGGAAGCAAGAAAGAACCGACAATTGGAATTCTCGCCGTGCAGGGTGATTTCGCCATGCACGCCAAAATGCTGGACCGCATGGGCGCAAAGTACAAACTGGTGAAGCATGTGGACGACTTCGCCGGCATCGATGCCTTGATTCTGCCCGGCGGCGAGACCACCACCATGCTGAAGTTTTTGAGCGAACGAAGAATTGGCGACGCCATCAAGACATTTGCAAGCGAAAACAAGCCCGTTTTCGGCACCTGCGCCGGAGCTATTCTGATGGCCAAAGAAGTCCTGAATCCGGAGCAGGAGCGGCTTGGGCTGATCGACATTTCCGTTGAGCGCAACGCCTACGGCCGGCAAGTCAACAGTTCGATTCAGCAGGGTGAGTGTCCTGAACTTTCCAATGTTCCCGTGGAGATGGTTTTCATCCGCGCGCCCATCATTCGCCGCGTGGGCGAAGGCGTTAAGGTTCTGGGCCAGGCCGCGGGGCTGCCCGTACTGGTGGAGCAAGGTAACCTGCTAGCCGCTACATTCCATCCGGAATTGACCACCGACGAAACCATCCACCGCTATTTCCTCAAGAAAGCAACGCAGAGTTGAAGGCCCAGGCAAAAGCCTAACTGCGCCTTAACGCGGCGTCCCGCGAAACAGGATGGCCAGCTTGACCATGCGCGCCTGCTGAAAAAAGCGGTTCGGGCGTGACACCCCTCCTTTTAATCCCACTCAGCTTCGCTGACCGCAGACATTAAAAATCAATATCCGCGCCACCCGCCTGAGGTCTGCGCTAATGGCTTTCGTTTCCGCATTGTGAATGGCAGCGGCCAGGGCGAAAACCGTCCGGTCCGTCGGAGATCCTCGGCGTGCACACAAACACGCGCGGGTCGTACTGGGCATTGAACTCGTAACGATCACGCTCATGGATGAATTTGTACGACCCCGCATTCACCCACACATCGCGCGGGAGCTTGATGCCAGCGACATCCTCGTAGTTCCTCAGTCGGAACTCGTAATGCAACCATCCGGCCTTATATGACTGGGACTTTTTAAAGAACAGTGCGTAGGTAATCTTGACCGGCAGGTGCGTCGAGCGATCCAGAAAGTATTTCACTTTCAGTTTTTCCATCGCTTTAACTGCGGTTTTCCACCCATTGCCCGTCTCTCTGGTCTCGGTACCCAACACGTTGTTTACCTCGGTTTCCACTACGTCCACCTGGCGCCAGCCGATCCTTTGCGTCCATGCCTTGACCGGCTGCGGCTTGATCCACCGCGTCTCCATCAGCCAAACTATCTGTAGGTCGCCAAGGTTTCCAATCAGTTGCCCTAGTGTATCGTTGGACTCCCTACAGAACGGTTCGTCGTTGTAGCAGACATAACTCTTTCCCAAGTGGCCGTTCCATATCCCCAGCGTGACGGACCTCCCCGAGCTCCACGAATCGTGGCCATAATCCCAGGCCAGGTCCGGGAATACGTACAGCCCGGTGAGGGTGCGCTCCTTCCCATGTGGGTGGAGGCGGGTAGGAAATATCTGGTCCACGACCAGGTTTTTGACCGCCAGAAGGCGTTCCCGCCCGCCCTTCGCCGCAAGCGCCTCATTCCATAACTTCACGGCCTGCTCGCGCTCGGCCGCTGCCGCATTGTTGAGTGGCTCCTTTGATGAAGCCAGACCGGGCCACATCAGCAAGATCGAGATCATGGCCGTCACCGCGCTCCAGATGATTCTGACCCGAACGGTCCGAGTAG